>Ga0210044_10000053_pt1 | contig 152023 bp, 134 predicted proteins | sample CryGey13umfilter_2_FD_183959 | JGI IMG/M metagenome (GOLD analysis project Ga0210044, IMG submission 183959) | Groundwater microbial communities from aquifer in Utah, USA - Crystal Geyser 4/9/14 3 um filter (SPAdes) (version 2) | ecosystem: Environmental > Aquatic > Deep subsurface >... | reverse complement strand
GTCCTGTCTGCATTGATAAATCTTTTGGCGTGATCCAAGGAATTCCGCTTTCGCAAAAATTCTCTGTTTTTTTTGTTGAAGGCGTACTCCCACCGACTACTGTTCCTAGATTTTCTACTGTTCCAATTTTCCAACCTGCAGGAATCTCCCTCTTTAATCCATCATTCCACACCATCTCCCCGCCACTACTTTTATATGGTTCTCCATTTTCATCGGGAAAATCAAATTGTACAAACCAATAATCGTATAGCATTTTTGCCATTTGCTCTAGCTCCGCATTGATTTTGTTGTTGAGTTCAATTTTTGCGTCAAGAGTAGCGAGTGTGTTAGCTATGCTTTTTTGATCAATAATATCTGCAGGATATCTTATCTCAAGATTTCGCAGATCGTCATTGTATAGTCTTTTAATTGTACTTCCTTCAGTTGTTACCCATGGCCTAGTCTGGTAAAAGTAATATAAATAGCTATTAAGTACTTCCGTTTCATCATTTTCTATCCAAACAATATTTGAGTCTTGATAATAGGCGGGAGATCCGTCATAAATTACAGTTTTTCCGACAGTGCCAGCTGCTGAAATTAGTATATCTCCTTTTTTTGGATAAGAATATTTTGCACGGTATTTTTCATATATTTCACTGGGAATATATGCATTTGCTTTTTCACCAAAAGTCGATATTTTGTAAAAAGGTATATCACCAGTTGATGATGTTTCATGTTTTAAAACACGTTTGCACATAGAAACTTTTCCTATTTCCCCTAATTGAATAGTTTTTGTTGGACTACTCATACTTCAATCTATTCAAATTCTGGAAAATCTCACCTTCCAACTCTTTTGACTCCTTGAAATAAGTAGATAGATTTTCATCAAAACCTTTCATCTTTTCGGCAAATTCTTCTTTTGTAATATCTGTGTACTCAATTTTAATCGCGAAATATTGCCCAGCAGAAAAACTGTAATTCTTTTCCTTGATTTCATCGTAACTCACTACAACAGATAAATCTTCAATTGATTCTTTTTTATTGAAGGCATCAATAATTTTCTGCTCTTCTTCTGGTGAAAGTACAGTTTTTTGATTCTTTCCTTCTTTTACTATCGTTCCAAGTTTAGAGGCATCCATAAGTACCACTTTTTCATCTGAGCTTTCTCTATCTATAAATACTACCGAAACATTTGTTCCTGTAGTAGCAAAAATATTACTAGGCATACTCACCACTCCTTTCAACATTTTATTTTCAATGAGTGCCTGCCTAATTTTCTTTTCTATTCCACTTTGAGCTGTTATAAAACCAGTTGGCACAACAATTGCTGCCTTTCCTTTGCTAGAAAGTGAATAGATAATGTGTTGAATGAATAGTAAATAAATTGCCATTGATTCCTTTTTCTTTTTTGGAACATTTGGAATTCCTGCAAAAAATCTTTCTGAATTTTCTTTAGTGTCAATATCTTCACTCCAACCGCTAAAATCTAACTTAAACGGAGGGTTAGAAACAATGTAATCAAATTTCATCAGATCCTTCCCTTGCTTGTGGTATGGGTCTTTTATTGTATTACCTTGAATAATATTATGAATTGAATGCACTAGATTATTCAAAATTAAATTCAAACGCAATAAATGTGAAGACTTATCGGAAAGATCTTGAGAGTAAATAGTACATTTATCTTCTCCAATAGCGTGCGCAACGTTCATGAGCAACGTTCCTGAACCAGCTGATGGGTCATATACTGTTACATTACTCACTGGCTTGTCTACTAAAATTGCAGACATGATTTTTGCAATGGCGTGTGGTGTGTAGTATTCAGCGTACACACCTCCTCCATCTTTATTGTAATCTTTAATGAGGTATTCAAAAATTGTTGCAAAAAAATCAAACTTTTGTTCAAAAATATCCTCAAAGTTAACATCTACAAGCTGATTAATCATAGCTTTAGCAAAATCATCTTTTTTGGATTCTGATAGATTGCGTAAGTAACCATCTACACCATCGAACAATTGTATTTTTTGACCTTCTTCTGTTTTTACAGAAAATACATCATTATTCTGTTTGGCAACATCACGCAACGTATCACTGAAAAGTTGTGAAAACTGCTCATTATTTTGCTTCTTCCAAAGAGTAGAAATAAAGTGATCAGGAAAGAGTCGCGCACTGTCGGGGCTCATTTTTGAAAGCAACAACTCATATTCATCATCTGAATAGCTCTTAATTGAATCTTCCCAATTGTCTGCACTTTGTAACTTCGTATCAAGCTGTTTTACTTCGTAGCCGAACTTATCGTTCATGAATTTATACAGAAACACCTGAGTGATTATTTTAAATTCATCGCCAGAATTACCCAAACCATAATCACTACAAATTCCTTTAAGATTATCAATGAGTTGCTTCGTTTTTTTTGTAAACGTTTGTTCTACCATTTTCTTGTATTACTAAATTGATGTAAATATTCATTCGTAGCGAGCTGGTTAATTTCTTTAACTGCCGTAATATCCAGCTTAACACCCTGTCCATCAAAAGCATTAATCACAATCGGACTCATAAACTTGAGAAAGTAATCTTCGTTCTGAGTTATGCGAGCATTTGCAAGCACCTTTTCATCGGCCTGTGATTTTACATTCATTAGTGATTCGTAAATCGCTATTTCGCGCGCATCTACACTCTTTCTTTCTATTAACCGTTTATGAATTTTGGCAAACTTCTCATCATTTTCATACTTTACCTTTAGTTGCTCATTCCTTCGATTCAGGTCCGTAATCGACTGATAAATCTCTTCAAGTTCTGCGATGTTATCAGTCATTTCTTCTTGTGTAATTTCATCGAGATTATTCATGTTGAACAATCGCTTTAATTCATCGTACAGTGCAACAAACTCCGGATCTTGTTTATCAAAATTATCGCTCATGGATTCTCTTGTTTTCTTGAGTGTACTTTTTAATTGATCAGCTATAACCATTTCTTCTTCCGATACTTTGCGGAATGTAAATATTACGTCCTCTAAAGCAACGTTAAGCAAATTAGCAGTTTCATTACTTTGCTCAAATGAATCTTTAAGGTTGATTAAATTCAAATGATTATCCGCCTCATTGTATAGAACTGCGAGCTTTTTAAAATCAATCTTTTTCAAAAGATCAAAATGCCCCATTAAACGAATCATGTTGTATAAGTTTTTGGCACTTGATAAAGATTTTTTAATAAGCAATACATCTTTTTTATCCTTGATTGCAGAAATCTGTTGCGAAAATACCTCTGCGTTTTGTAGATCAAATCGAAATAACTTATCTTTAATATGTTCAAGTTCAGACTCGATTTCTTCTTTAGATAAAAAGATATCTGAATAACTTTGCAATTCATCCCCTAACTCATCTTGCAGTTCCTGAAAATATGCTTTATTTGTAGCATCAAATTCTTTTCTAATGTCCGCAAAATCAACTACATATCCATACTTGAATTCCTTATATGGTCGATTTACGCGAGTAAGCGTCTGTAAAAGATTATGCTTTCGAATAACTCTGCCAAGATACAGTTTCTTGAGCCTTTTTGCATCAAACCCTGTTAGCAGCATGTTGTACACAAATAAAAAATCAATCTTACCTTCTTTAAAATTTTCTACTGCTTCTTTGCGCTCATCCTTTGTACCAATGTCGTGTAGGATTAAGCTTGCACTCAGATTACCTGAGTATTTTTGCTCAAATACGCTATACATTTCTTTTGCTTGATCAGAGCTATCGCATACAACCATTGCACCAATGCTCTCATCTCCATACATAATACGACTCTGCTGAAAATCATTCACAATATATTCCAGCATGGGATCCACGAATTTCGGATGAGCAAATATCTTCTTTTTTTCAATATCGCCTTTAAGTACTTGTATTTCCCTAACTATCTCTTGCAATTTTAATTTGTAATTTGTTTCAATACCTTCCCGGATGAGCTTCAGCGTATAACCATCAGCAATAGATGAATTGTAGTAATACTTATGAATATAATCGCCAAAAATATCCCTTGACTTCTTTGCCTTACCAATAAGCGGCGTACCAGTTAACCCAATAGTGATTGCGTTTCTGTCTGAGATCATCAAGCTTGCTAAGAAACTACCACTTGGATCGTAGCTGCGATGCACTTCGTCTAAGAAATAGACTCTCTGAATTTTTGTATCATATGAATTCGAATTCAGCACCTCAGTATCCTCTTTGAACTTTTGGATATTTACAACTGTAATTTCGTTCTGGCCTTTCAGATTATGAACAGTCTTTTGGGATTCGAAATCCTTTACTAACTCATCTCTAGATTGAACAGTGTGCACCACTAAGCCTCTGCTAGAAAACTCTCTTTTAGCCTGAGTCAATAAATCTAAACGATCGACTATAAAATAAAACTTTGGGACAATATTTTTTCTCTGAAAATAATCTGTGAGAAATCGTACATTGTAAAAGGATAATGCTGTTTTACCACTGCCCTGTGTGTGCCAAATAATACCCTTCTTTTCTCCTGAATCAATTTTTTTAGCAATTGCTTTTGTGGCAAAAAATTGCGGATACCGCATAATGTGCTTTTGCATTCCGTCCTGCTCTTTTACATATGCAATTCCATATTTTAAAAGCATTGCGAAGCGCTCTTTACTAAAAAGCGATGTCAAGATTCTATTTGTTGGTGAATTTGGATTTTTGTTGGTTAGAAATTCTGGACTATGTTTTATGACATTCAAATTATTATCCTTCAACACAATATTTTCTATCTCACCATCCTCAGGACTAAGAATACTTGAAAGATCCAGCTTTTCTACATTTACGTCTTCCTTAAATGGATTAAAAATTGCATTTTTATATGAGGTGCTTGAATAGTAGGCTCCCTCTACTTGCTCAATTGACTCAGAGTCATATTCCATGTTGTTTGAAAACACAACCAACTGAGTCAAATTAATGAACTTTCTGAATTTACTATTTTGAAATCGTGTATTAATTCGTTTTCTTTCCGCTAAAACACCTTCCTTATTATTTGGTTTTTTCACCTCAACAAATGCAAGAGGCATGCCATTGATGAGCAAGGTAATATCAGGACGAAATTCATCTTCACCATTTTTACACGTAAGCTCTGTTACTACATGAAAAGAATTATTATAGAAATTCTCAAAATCAATCAGCTTAATATCATTTGATAATAGTAACTCATAAAACTCTTTTCCTAAATCCTCATTATCAAGAATCAGGTTTATTTTTTCATAGAGTCGCTTAATCGCATCATCATCATCAGCATCACCGTTGATTTTTTTTATAGAATCAAAAAAAACATCTGTAAAAATATTTGTTTCACTATCCCAATTTGACTCTTTAAGCGATAAATATTTATACCCTAATCTGCCAAGATGGAGAATTGCTGGAATCTTTACGCGTGTGTCTTCATTATGTGCCATATAGAAAAAGTATACCACATAAAAGAAGCTCAAAATATAACTCTTTTATGAGAAATGAAGCATAAAACTAAGTACAACTTAGCCTTTATAGTGCCCAAATGGGCACTACTCCAAAAACATCATTATAAAGTGTTTTTAGAGACCGTCGCTACTAAAATCACTATTAATATGAATGACTTACCAACAATCACCCCATTCACAACCAGATCGATTGTGTGAGATTTTGTGTCCAGCTGAGGGTTGTGCTCATAATTCAAAACCCCTCGCAAAATTGGAGGGGTTTTGAGGGTTTTAGGTTGACAGGTCGCTTTACACGAACCGTCCATGTTGGCTGGGGAGGCAGGGATCGAACCTGCGAATGCATGGACCAAAACCATGTGCCTTACCGCTTGGCGACTCCCCAATATGTGACGCACTAGCGCATACTCTAGCAACGAGAAATTGACCTGTCAATATACCTCTAAACGCGCAGGTAGCGTGTGATAGCAACCATCGTTGAAATTACGCTCAACAACACACCTCCGACTACTTCCAAAACTATTACCTGATATCCACGCGTTACGAAATAGGTCCAGGCTGAAAAGTCATAACCGGCAAAAAAAGCGGTAATCTGTGGATTAGATAGGTAGAGCAATCCATAGAAAATAATCAAGGTGATACAAGCCGCCAAAGCTCCCAGAATTACACCCTCAAACAAGAACGGACCTCGAATAAACCAATTGGTAGCTCCAACTAACTTCATAATACCAATCGACTCGCGATGATTATAAATTGCAATCCTAATTGTATTAAAAATTACGATCACCGAAATAACAATGAAGATAAAGCTAACAGCTAAGCCAATCTTGTAAACACTATCAGTATAACCTCGAATATTTCTAATAATATCCTCGCTGTCACTAGAATTGGTTACATCGACCAAATCTGCATACTCTGATCCCTCAAAGGCAGATACAATGTCCTGATACTTATCAATCTCATCAGCTCTAACAGTTAGGCTGGCCGGCAAGACATTTTCATCTAACTCATCTAAGGTGGCTATAATCGCGGCATCACCAGCGTGATCTTGGCGATAAGTCTCCAGGGCCTGCTCCTGAGAAATGTAAATAACCTGCGTAACCCCTGGTAAATTATTTACAAATTTTTGCGCCTCCAAGATATCTGCTTCCGGAACGTAGGTATGAAACAGCAGGTCAATTTCAACATTGCTTTCCACTGCCCTAATTACTTGCTGAACCATAACATTCAATCCAACTACCAGAGTAATACTAAATGTAGTCAAAACAAGTAAGAAAATTGTTACCACAGACAACCATAGATTTCTCCATGAGTTTTGTAGAGCATATTTAACTGTTCGAAAGATTCCAACAATCATTAGAGTTGATATTTGCCACGCTTCTTATTCGATGAAATTGACCCAGTATCTATCGTAATAACTCGCTTGCGTACGCGATTTACGATCTCAGGATTATGCGTCACCATCACTACTGTTGTCCCAAGTGAATTGATTTTCAACAGCAGATCAATAATGCCATGGGCAGTAATGGTGTCCAAGTTGCCCGTTGGCTCATCTGCCAACAAGATCTTTGGGCGATGCACGAGAGCTCGAGCAATCACCACGCGCTGCTGCTCTCCACCTGACAATTGTTTTGGAAACTTATCAGCTTTATTGTCTAAGCCCACAACCTTTAAAACCTGAGCTACAATCTTCTGAATCTTTTTGCGCTTGGCTCCACAAACCTCAAGAGCGAAGGCTACGTTTTCCTCAACTGTCTTGCCCTGCAAAAGCTTAAAGTCCTGAAACACTACTCCGATCTGTCGTCTTAGCACTGGAATCTGCCTGGCGGTAATTCTTGAAATATCCCAACCGCCAATTACTATTTTACCCTTTGATGGTCGTTCTTCGGCAATAATCAATCTAGCCACGGTTGTCTTGCCAGCCCCAGACTGTCCCACAATCGAAACAAACTCACCTGGCTCAATATGAAAACTTAAATCAGACGCTGCCAGCGTCCCATCCGGATACTCCTTCGTGACATTCTGAAATTCAATCATGTTGATCAACGATTGACTCGTCGCACTGACACCTGAATTACCCCCTCTCCTACATCAGCCAGTCCTGCAAAAACATCGCGAGGAAGATCAATGATGCGACCATGCGTATATGGTCCGCGCGAAACAATCGTCGTCGTAAGTGTAACACCGTTTGCAACATTAGTCACCTCTACAACATCGCCAATTTCATACTCATTCATAGCTGCTCCGTACCAATCATACCAGCTAGCTGCACCAGAAAATTCTGGGTCAGTCTGTTCAAAAATAGCCAATATACCAAAGGGTAAATGAAGAGCGGCCCGATATTCATCACCCGCTTGTGATGATGGTACGGGCATCCACGCGCTCATGTTACTATCCCACATCTTCAAAACACCACCCTGCTCGCTCTCTCGTTCAAGTGCCAAAGCCACCCAAATTGGCTCATATACGGGAACTGTATCTTTGTTAAAAATGTCATAAACATAAATGTTAGACAGCAACACCTGACCTTGCAAATCAACTTCGGTAGGCAAGAGTGACTTTAAACGCACTTGCACCTCATCCCGCTCACCTACTGCCCCAGGTGTCACCCCAACTCTGAATTTTTTCTGAGGGGTCTCTATGGTAAAACCGCGTTGCAGAGTTTCCTTATCCAACGCTTGACGAATGACATCACGGGTAGAGGTAGGTTCTGTCCATTCAGTTGTTGCCAAAACCACCTGTGGAAAAATAAGCACAAAAAACACTGTTGCTAACAGTGTCAAAACAACCAGTTTTTGCTCTCTCAAACCACTAATTGTGGGAACTGCTTGCATAATTCACGCAGGAGTATACCTGAATAAACCATACCAGTCAACCGTCTATAGCACGCAAACGAGGTACTCCAATTGAGAACTTAGATCCTTGATTAGGGCCCTTGGATTGCACTTCAATCTTACCACCCAATATTTCTACTATGCGTTGAACAATAAATAGACCAAGTCCAGTTCCATTTGGTTCTATTTCATAAGCTCGCTTTCCACGATGAAATTTTTCAAAGATCATTTTCTTATCTTCTTCTGTTAATCCGATTCCAGAATCTTTGACGTGAAACACAATCTGGTTGTCCTTAACTTCAATTGTTACTATAACTCCTCCACTATTCGTATAACGAATTGCATTGTCAATCAAATTAGCAATAGCTTCTGACAACTTAAATCGATCTGTTGTAAAAACATAGTCGACTGCCTGGTCAACTTCTTCCAAAGTCAGCGCCACTCCCCGCTTCTCCGCCAAAGGACCGAGTTGCTGTACAATCTCTGAGACCAAGTCAGCCGCGTGAACCTCTTCGTCAAATGGAGCTAAGGAAGCGTCATCCAACTCAGTGGCAGTCAGTAATTCTGAAATAATTCGCTCCAGTCTATTAGCGCTAGCAAAAGCCTGATCGATCATTTTTCTCTGCTCGGGGACAGGCATGTCAGGATCCTCTTCAAGCATTGAAAGTAGTCCCTTTACAATTGTAGTTGGCGTTCTCAATTGATGGGACGCCACATTCAAAAAATGTGACTTCATGTCTAGCAGCTGATGTAAATGTTCCGTGGCTTCGTGTACCCGTTTCTGTAAAATTTCATTAAAATTTTCCAGCCTCTCATACAGCTGGCTATTCGACATCGCAATAGCTGCCTGATTGGCAAGAGTGAGTAGAAAATCAACATCAATTTCATCAATCGGCCGATCTGTATCGTAGTTATCCACACCAATAATTCCAATAACTCGCTCTTTTGTAATCATAGGCACTGCCACAAAAGACCTGGTTTTCACAGCGTTGGCATAGTCCTTGTTTACCCGATCGTCATTTAAAGCGTCAACAACAACCAATGGCTCACGCTCCAACAAGATGTGGCGAAATATAGACTTCTCGACCTCTACCTGAAAATCAAGCGAAATATCAGTATCCATACCCCTGCCCAAGTTTGGAATAAAAAATTTCTCTGACTCATCAAGTAGGTACATCAATGCCCGATCAGCCCCACTAAATTGGATGACGGCATCCATCACAGTCTCTAATGTTTCTTTAACATTTAAAGACGAGTTCATTGTACGACCGATACGACTTAAGGTTTCCAACTCATTAATTCTTTCAACCAACACTCTATCTGTCCACAGCGCTCGAAAACCAAGTGCTAATAAGGGGCGTACCAAATTCAAAGCGTGCAATACCCTTCGAGGCAAACGGTAAGCTACATCCGGGTGATGAAATGACACCCAGCCCAATAATTGATTTTCAAATACAAGTGGCAAAATAGCAATCAACTGCTCACTGGCAACCTCCTTTGTAAAATTTGCTGGAGAATCTGGCAAAGGATACAACAGCCCTCCATTGGTAGCACACTCCTTAACATATCTAGCAACGGAGCTATCTTTAGAATTTACAATATCTAAATCTGAACCCACCACCTCATATACATCACCACTGCGAATAAAAGAAATAGAAGTTCTCGGCAACTGAGCAAAGTCTGCCAAATGCTTGGCTACAGCTGAAGACACAGAGTTAGCCTCGCCTCCCTCCTGCCCAAAAGTACTCACTAAACGATCTGTGAGTTGAGATACATTAATTCGCTTACGTTCAGAAAAAAACATATTATTGACTGGCTATTTATGATAACCTATACTTCGGCCTGCTGTTTTACACAATAGGCGTACGTGCGATTAAATGCAAACGCGCCCCCATTGGCCGACGTAGCTCAGCTGGTAGAGCAACGCATTCGTAATGCGTGGGTCAGGAGTTCGAGTCTCCTCGTCGGCTCCAAAAACATAAAACCAACACCATAAAAACCCCACACAAAAAGAAAAAGACCGCTCTTTAGCGGTCTTTTTCTAATTACTCACCCAACTAAGCACCAAATAGCCAAACTGGCTTCATTTCTTTAATGACAGCGCTTTCTCGCTGTTCTGCCAAAATATCATCCAGGGTTTTTGTTCTAATCAGAATATGACTTGCTTCGACAGTACCGGCCGCCTCATCTTTGGCAGTGACTTTTATAATGTGATAACCGTAAGCGGTTTTAATCGGTTCAGATACTTGTCCAACCTCAAGACCAAAAGCGGCGTCCTCAAACTCAGCTACCATAACGCCCTTGGCGAATGAACCTAAGGAACCACCAGCTGACGCGCTGCCAGGATCTTCACTATACTCAGTCGCAAAGTCAGCAAATGAACGCTCTGGATTAGCATCAATTTCAGCTCTAACTTCTTTAGCCTTTTGCTCAGCCTCAGCGCTCATACCTTCATCACTGCTCAATTTATCACTTAACTTTTGACGCAGTAATACTTCACCGGCGATGTTCTGCTTAAATTCATCAACTGTCCAACCATAGGAATCTTCAAAAACCTGTGTAACCTCATCTAAACCACCCTCCGCCTGTGGCAGAATCTCCTCGTCGAAGTACTTGTCAATCTCCTCACTAGAAACTGACACGTCTTGGGTTTTTGCATACTGTTCAAGGATCGCCTTGTTGATGAGTCTCTGGTACTCCAAATCAACTAAATCATCTTGAGTAATACTATCGCCCAAGCCCAGTTCCTGAAAGGCATCACTTTGCAAAAATTTAGTACTTGAATCTAGATTGTAGAGATATTCGTCAATCGTAACTGCCTGACCATTCACCTTGGCTAACGACAAGGGCAAGGTAGAAGCTATCCAGCGCTGAGCCGGATGCTCTCCAGAATACTTATAGACCAGCCAATATCCGCCCAGGCCTAGACCTAAAAATAAAACACCCAGTATAACCAGCACCGCTGTCATAACCATCTTCTTCATAGCCTTAGTCTGCTTGACCGGCTGCATGGACTCAACCTCTTGCTTGGTCTCATTAGCCTTGTCTACATTAGCACTATCTTGTTCTGGCTTCGTATTTTCTGTGTTCATTTGACTGTTCATGTTTCAGTTGAATAAATAGTATCTAACTTATCCCAAAAAAAATGTAGCCACTTTTCAGGATTTGTCTTTTGAGAATGCACTGGAATATAGTCAATCCTGTCCGAATCTGGCAAGACAATTTCTTTCTCTGTCTGCCTATGCGGAAGTACAATGACCGTTTCTCCAGGTGATTGGAGACCAAGCTTAACGCGCGCTTCTTTATCTTGCTGCGCGCTGGTACTGAACAACGCAATAAGGTCGTCAATCTCAGTATTTCGCTTAGTCAAGCGTTCAACGTCCGTTTCCAGACTTGCAATCTCGGCACGCATTTCAATGCGCCTAATTAACTCTTTAGTCACAGAAATGCCAAGAAACAATACCACTAATGCCAGCATCAACACAAATCCACGAGAGCTCCACAGCCTGGTCCAGCCGGCATCACGAGTAGCCGCGACTCCTCGTCGTCTAATTGGTCTAGATTCCTTGTCGCTCATCGGTGTTTTTGGTATGGTTGTGGTGCGCATTCATGATCAGCTCTTTGGTCTCACCGGGGTTGGCCACGTCTACCAACTCGATGTGGCCACTGAGACTACCGCAGTCAACAACTACTGTTCCAACACGGAACAGAACAGCTGATAAACCCCGACTGGAATAGCGAATTTCTTGAATGTGCTGCAAAGGACACTCTGCAACGTGTCGCTCAAAAAAACGACGCTGATCAAAATCAATCAAACGTTGATTGGTCAAAACAAAAATGTTATGAGTCCACAAAAAAGCCAATCTCAGCCAATTCAAAATAACTAAAACAAGTACAGCAAAAAAGATTACAACCCCCCATTTTCCAACCGCAACTAGTGGATAAAATAGAAAAAAATCTAAAACTAAAACACCTGTCCAAACCACTAACGGCCATCGATAATGTGCCAAAGAAGTCCGGATAACCGATAATATTTCTTCATCAGCCCTTAATTGTTTTACAACATAACCTTGAATACCCATATGTCTAAAAAGAAACGAAAGAAAAGCTGGCAACAACGAATCTGGATTATCATATCGATCATCTCGATCGGTGCAATGGTTCTCTTTACCGCGCTGCCATTTTTGTCAGCCTGATAATTTCGAGTTTACACTCTGATAGGTTACAACCCAATGAAGGCGCGGTCAATCAGGAAGAACACTAACCCAAGTACGGCTATAACACTGGCGATGATCCAAAACCGCATTACAATTTTTGGCTCTGGCCAACCAATCGCCTCAAAGTGATGATGAATCGGAGTGGATAAGAAGATTTTTTTACCTTTGCGCAATTTTTTTGAGGTCACCTGCAAAATCACTGAACCAGATTCAATAACTAAAATAAATCCAAGGAGCGGTAACAGCCAAATTGTGTTGGTTAATATGGCAATCACTCCCAAAGTTACCCCAAGCGACATAGAGCCCGTATCGCCCATGATAAATCTAGCAGGATGAATATTAAACCAAAGAAAGGCTAATAAGGCTCCACAAATTACCGCTGAAAATGTCGCCAAGTCATATCTACCAAGCACGAAAGCAATCACAACGTAACTAGAAAAAGCAGCCATTAATACTCCACCGGCCAGCCCGTCCAGTCCATCTGTTTCATTAACTGAAAATGACGTCGCTACAATAACTACTATAAATAAGGGGAAGGCCCACCAGCCGATATCTAAGTTCCCGTAAAAAGGAATGTGCACAAGTGACCAGCCTAGCTTTACATAAAACCAATAGGCAGCAAACAGAGCGATTCCAGCATAAATCACCAACCGATGCTTCAAGCTCAAACCTCCACCAGCTGGGCCAATTTTTTTAACATCAAAGATATCGTCAATCAAACCTACTATCGCAGAAGCTACTAAGGCCCCCAAAGGCAACAAGGTTTGAGCACTATTGAAAAAACTAAAGTCTGGCGGAATCACGCTGGGAAATAATTTTGATCCGACACCGAAGAACAAAACCATTAAAATCATCGTTCCCCAAACCAAAACACCTCCCATAGTTGGAGTTCCAGCCTTATGGGCATGCATTTTTGAAAATATCGGGGAACTTCCGGTATTTCGAATACTCTTACCTAATTTGTAGCGATACAAAAAATGCGTCAGTAGTGGTGTCCACAAGACAGTTACCACAAAGGCAAACGCGAACAAAAATAAAATCTTAACCACAGCGATAGAAACGATTGTCATATCAGCTATTTAACAACACAACAAAGACCGACGCAAGCAGAATTATTACTTCAATAAAAGCCGTAGTCGTCAGGCACAGCATCCGAGAGGTATCATCAAGCTTCTTTCCAAACCACAGTACCGCCGTATTGAATAATAAAATAATCAATCCACTGCCAGGGATCATCAGGACTTCAACCCAGGCTCCCGTTAGGTCAACTCCATAATAAACATTGTAGTGCAAAAAAACCGTCCCCTCTTGCGGTGGTAGTTTCCATAAAATAATACCCCACGCCAAACCGTTTACCAAAACTGCAACTCCTAGGACAATCCAATCGTGAAGTCTCCACGACAAAATACGCCGCAATGACTCTTCGTCGTTTACTTCCACCTGAGTTCCTGAAGATTTTTCAGTCATATCATAATTCTTATATCACAGAACTGGTCGGCCGCCTAATCAAAAAACCTCAACTATACTATTGTAACAAAAAATGGTATAATCCGCCCATGCAAACACACATCCAGCGCCTCCGAGACACCCTGCTAACTGAAGGACTGATTACAGAACAGGAAGATATCATGAATCTTCGAGCCGAAGCTCTTAAAAAACACGTAGACATCGAAGAATACATCAGTGAACTGCGCGCAGTTCCAGCTAAGGTGGTTTATACGGCAGCAGCTAAATCATATGGCGTAACCTTTGCTGATCTACAAGGCATCACTATCGACCGAGCCCTGTTGTCACTCCTACCGGAATCAATTGTCCAAACTCATGCCATCGTAGTTTTCGGAATTGACAAGACAGCTGGTTTACTAAGCGTAGCCACCCGCGACCCTCAGGACATCCAAACCCTCGACTTCATTCAAAAGAAAACTGGATATCAACTGCACGTATTCTATACTGATTCAGCTAGCATTAAGCACATCGTCAAGCAATACCACGCTAACATTGAAGAAGAAATTGCCAATCTATCAGAAGCTCCGCTAGCTCCAAACTCGTCTCGTGGCATTACAGAATTATCTCGAATTGCTCACGAAGTCCCCATCGTTAAAATCGTCGACACGCTATTGAACTACGCAGTTTATCAAGGCGCTTCCGATATCCACATCGAGCCCGGAGAAAAGGAAGTTCAAGTTAGATATCGAGTCGATGGGCTATTGTTTGATGTGATGTCTCTTCCCAAAGCCTTTACCGAAGCTATGGTGGCGCGTATTAAGGTCCTGTCCAATCTGAAGATTGACGAACACCGCAAACCGCAGGACGGACGTTTCAAAATTGATTTAGACGGTAAAAAAATTGCTTTCCGTGTATCAATTCTGCCTGTCTACGACGGAGAGAAGGTCGTTATGCGTCTACTCGATGAATCTGCCAAAGTGCTGACCTTCGAGCAGCTCGGTATGTCTACCGACAATTCTCAAACTCTACTCACAAACACCAGCAAGCCAAACGGCATTATTCTCGTCACTGGTCCAACTGGCTCTGGAAAAACCACAACTCTGTATTCAATTCTCCACACTCTGAACAAGCCAGAAGTTAACATCTCAACAATTGAAGATCCGATTGAATACCGAATTCAAAGAGTTAACCAATCTCAAATCGCACCTAAGGTAGACTTTACTTTCGCCACCGGACTACGTTCTCTGCTTAGACAAGATCCTGATATCATTATGGTTGGTGAAATACGAGATGAAGAAACTGCACAGATTTCTGCCCACGCTGCCATGACAGGTCATCTAGTGCTGTCTACACTTCACACCAACGACGCCGTCGGCGCTGTTTCCCGCTTAGTCGAAATGGGTGTTCCGAACTACTTAGTAGCCAGCACAACCAATTTAATTATTGGGCAACGACTAGTGCGTAAGTTGTGTCAAAATTGCCGGGCCTCCTACAACTTAGACGCCTCTACTTTAGCCGACATCGGAAAGCAGTTTGATGTCGACGATGTCATCTCCCGTCTCCAAGCCATGGGCGAGCTGGAAGCCAACGCCTCTTTAGATGAAATTCTATTTTTTCATGGCAAGGGTTGTGCCGAATGTAATAATCGCGGTTACCGCGGTCGCGTGGGTATTTATGAAATGCTAGTCATTGACGATATTATTGGCAATGCCATTCTTGAAAAGAAGCCGGCCGAACGCATCCTGGAGCTAGCTAGAGCCTCGGGCATGATCACCATGGCCGAAGACGGCTTCGTTAAAGCCAAGCGCGGTGATACAACTATAGAGGAAATACTGCGCGTTACTAAAGAATAATAAATATGGTAGGAGGACATGCCAAAAAAGCGCCACGTAAACATTTACTGACGCTTTCAAAAGTAAAGACTGTCGATAAGATTTTTTTCGTCCAAAATCTTTCTGTCTTATTAAGAGCCGGCTTCTCTTTATCACATGGCCTGCGCACAGTTAGTCAGCAAATTACCCAGCGTCGATTTCACAGTGTTATTGAAGACATTATCGTAAATGTTGAATCTGGAGAAACCTTTGCCAGCGCCCTACTGCGACACCCGCAAGACTTTGATGAGCTTTTTATAAACATGATAGATTCCGGAGAGATCAGCGGAAAGCTTGAACTTACTCTTACCGCCCTCGCTCTACAGCTAAAAAAATCCCACGCTCTGTTTTTAAAGGTCAGAAATGCGCTGGCCTATCCTGTAGTAATTCTTGTGGCCATGGTTTTCATTGGAACGGGCATGATGATCTTCGTTTTACCTAAAATTACAGACCTCTACCGTGACGCTTCCCAGGAATTACCCTTCATTACCAAAGCCGTTATTTGGTTCAGCGACGCCTTCGTTAACTACGGCGGCTTCATTGGCATTGGAGCTATTCTTGTCATCGCCATTTTTATGTACTCCTATCGCAAAACCAGACTACGCTACAACATCGACGCTCTTCTTTTAAGGTTGCCAATTTTTGGAAATATTTTTCAGGAAATAAACATTGCTCGCTTTAGTCGCGTCTTCCACTCGTTGATTAGTACCGACATCCCCATTGTGAAGAGCTTTCAAATCATGGCCGGCACCGTTGGAAATTATGCCTACCGTAAACACCTACTCGCTGCTGTACCTCAACTAGAAACTGGAATTGCCATTGGCAAAACTTTATCTACCAACAAACACCTCTTCCCTTCCACAGTAGTCGAAATGATCAGCGTCGGTGAACAAAGCGGTGCCCTAGATGAAATGACTGCAGATCTAGCAGAATATTATGAGCAGGAAGCTGAAAGTACCTTAGACGGACTGTCGGTTTTGATTGAACCGCTACTAATGCTGATTCTAGGTCTTGGCGTCGGTGTTATTGCCGTAGCTGTCCTGTGGCCAATGTATCGATTAGTCGATGTCATATGAAACAACTACCCACCAACCAAGCTGGCACATCCTTAATTGAAGCCCTGATGACTATAGCCATTTTTACTATGGTCTCTATTTCACTTTACATGATGATATGGCTAGCCTTGCATCTGCTTCGTGATGATCAAGCTCGCCTTGATGCTATTGCCATTGCGCAAACTAAAATTGAAGAGCTCAGAAATGCACCCTATGAATCAGTCGGGACCAGTGGCGGAATTCCTAGTGGAGCATTTTCTCAACTAGAAACCGTTGTTCGAAATAATCGAGATTATCACGTGGAAACTGAGATTATATACATTGACGACGTTTATGATGGTGTGGCTCCAATTGACACTGTAAATACTGACTACAAACAAGCTGAGGTAAGCGTCACATGGCAAGGACAGTACGTTAGCGAGCCAGTGGTATTATCAACTATTTTTGCCCCTGAAGGCATTGAAACCACAGCCGGTGGTGGCACCTTGTGGGTAGAGGCAGTAGATTCAGACGAGCAACCAGTTGCCGGTGCTACTATTTTAGTTACCAACACCACAACAGTTCCAACTGTTAACATCACCTCAACCACAGACATCAATGGCCGTTATATTTTACCAGGCGCTCCAGCCGCAACTCAAAGTTACCACGTTGAGCTTTCAAAAAGTGGTTACTCTTCATCTCAAACATATCCCGAAGACCTTGACTCAAACCCCAATCCAGACCCTCATGACCTCTCTGTCATCGCCCTGGATACCACTACGCTAGTAATGGTCATAGACTCTTTGGGAGAATTAAATATTCATCTTGAGCGCCGTGATGATGGAACTGCTTTAATAGACATACCGGTTCAAATTACGGGAAGCCAAAGAATCGGAACTGACCTTAGTGGTGCGGATATTCCAAAATACAGCGAATTGCTTACATCTGATTCTTCAGGAGATATTGTAATTTCATCTCTTGAAAGCGATATTTACACGATTGTCATAGATGAAGACACCACTACCTTCGATCTGGCTGGTTATTCGCAATCATTGCCGCTCAACATCGCTCCCGGTGCTTCAGAAACAGTCACACTGCTGTTAGCAGATGCTGAATCCGACACCGCTCTCCTTTCTATAACGGATATATCAGGTACACCCATTGTGGGGGCTACCGTAGACGCCACAAACGCAGATTTTTCCACAAATCTAACCGAGACAACCGATGCCAATGGTCAAGTATATTTTTCTCCTTTATCTCAAGAGAGCTTCACTGTAGAAGTCACCGCCGCTGGATACGAAATTTATTCCACATCAATCGAGGTTTCCGGGGACATGAATCTGACCTTACCGCTAACCGCCTCCTAGTATGAAGCAGCCTTCTGGATTTACAATGATTGAAATGATTATAGTAGTCGCAATCACTGCAACCATCTTCGTTATGGCATCTGACTTTTTACTTTTAAGCATGCGCACAGAAGATTATGCTGATGAACAAAACCAGGCCATAGTAGAATCAAGACGAGCGCTTGGTGTTATAGTAAACGAACTTAGAGAAACCTCACCAGCAGATACCGGGGCTTACCCACTAGCCAGTGTTGAACCTTTCGAAATAATTTTCTATAGCGATATAGATAAAGACGAAACCACAGAGCGAGTTAGGTACTCACTAGAAGGCTATGACCTAGTTCGCGGCATCACAGAGCCAAGCGGAGATCCTTTAGCTTATAACACAACCAGCGAAGTCACCTCAGTACTTTCTACATATGTCAGAAATAGTGAGAATCCAGTTTTCATTTACTATAACGAAGATTACCCGGCTGACTTAACTACAAACCCACTATCCTCACCCATCGACATCGGTGATGTCAGAATGGTGCAGATAGACTTAGAGGTAAATGTTGATCCAATTAGACTGCCTGAGACAAACGAACTCAGCGTCTCAATTCACCTGCGCAACCTCAAGGAAAATTTTAAACTATGAGACTCCACCTCTCTAAAACTAGCCGAGTCTACCACACTGATCAGCGTGGCTCAGCTTTTTTACTGACCTTATTTTTCTCAGCCATGTTTCTGATGATGTTTGGAGCTGTCTTGTCCTTTATCGTCACACAACACAAAGCGGTCCAGCACGAGGTCTGGAAAGCACAAGCCCTACATGCTGCTGAAGGTGGCGTTCAGTATTATCGCTGGCACCTATCCCATAATCCCACTGAATTCACCGAGGACACTGGCGCTAGAACCTTCCTAGATTCTGACGGTCAAACTTTTGCGCCATACACTTTAACGGTCACGGAACCAGCTGTTGGCTCAACCATTGTACGTATTACTGCCAACGCCACCCCTGAAGCTAATACAAATATTCACGCAATTGTCAGCTCGTTGTATGGAAAACCATCACTGGCTCACTACGCCTTTTTAACCAATAGTAATGTTTGGTTTGGCGACACTGAGAACATTAGTGGTGAAATTCATTCTAATGGTGGAATTCGCATGGATGGAACTGGTGACTCCGTTATTTCATCAGAACAGTTAACTTATATTTGCGGTTCCGAGCACGGTTGTTCCGATGAGGAGAAAGATGGCGTCTGGGGCACTGGTCAAATTCCAGAACTTTGGAGCTACCCAACTGAGCATATCGACTTCGATGGTATTTCCGCGCAGTTATCTGATGTCGTAGACGAAGCATCTGTTGGTGGAATTGATTTACCTGATTCAGGAGCTCTTGGCTACTATATTGTTTTTTCTCCAGATGACACCTTGACCGTTAACACTGTAACCAGTCTCTACTCTCCAGTTTACGGTTACGACGGGACAGCTTGGGTCTATGAATCTATTGATAAAAAAACTTGGACACCACTTAGTGGTTACACCAATATTCCAATCCCTGAAAACGGGATCATTCACGTCGCAGACGACACCTGGGTCAGTGGGTCTGTTTCCTCAAGCTTGCTACTTTACGCCAGTAGGGACTCAAGTAGTGCTAAGGGGCCAGCCTCAATCTATATTCAAGAAAGCATAACTTACGACTCCGCTGCTAGCGATCCAAGTCTTGGGCTAATTAGTCAACAGGACATCCTAATTCCACTACGATCAGAGGACAATTTGAGCATTGACGCAGCGCTCGTTGCTATTGGCGGTCATGCCTTTCGCTATTACTATCCAGCCTCGTCAAGCGAACCATACAAAACCTACGCTCTACGTGATAGAATAGAAACCTACGGGACTATTATTACTAACACCCTATGGACCTGGAGTTGGGTCAGTTGTGACACTTGTCCTGTTGTGAGCGGATACTCAGAAAATCAAATCACCTACGATCCTAATTTGCGCTATTCTCCTCCGCCGGGATTTCCAACGCAAGATGAATACGCCTTTATTTCCTGGGAAGAGCAAGAGATCAACCAATAACTATGCCACTATTTACGCAACCAAACTCAGGTACAATCGGCGTTGATGTTAGTGACCACGTCCTGCGCGCTGTCTATGCGGTTCCCTGGAGAAAAGGCTTAGCTATTAAGCGTTTTGCCCAAGTTCCACTACAACCAGGAATAGTTGTAGATGGAGCCATTTTAGATCCAGCTGAAGCAGCCAAGGCTGTACACTCCCTTCTTGGTCACAGACTCCCCTTTCATTCAAAGGCACTAGTTGTCGGCCTGCCTGAGCTACACAGTTTCGTTGGCTCGACCCAACAACAACGCGACTCCCTGGAAGAAGAGGTTTTACGCCACATCCCATTTGCCGAAGAAGAGGTGACGATTGATTCAATCCACTACGATCGCAACGTCATTGGTTTTGCAGCGGTTAAAACTGACATTGCTCAAACCTATTGGAACGTTTTTTCTAGCCTAGGTACACACGTCCGCGCTCTCGAGGTTGAATCGCAAGCCTTGGCTAGGTTGTATATTCCACAAGCTATTGCCGGACAATCAACTATTTTAGCTGATATCGGACAGAATCACTCGACCTTCTTAGTGGTTCAGGATGACCATATTGACCTCACGCACACCTCTAAACTGATATCAGGCAATATGCTAACAAGCTCCATCATGCGACGATTAAATCTGGACGGACCAACAGCTGAGCGAGTTAAAATAGACCAACCAACTCATCCAGAGGTTCAGGAAGCTTTTCGTGAGCACGTTGTTTCAATTGGGCAGGAGTTAGAACGTGTGATAAATTTTCACTACTCACACCCCAGCGACCCCCAGCCAACTTCATACAGACTTCTAGTTACCGGCGGAGGTGCCCAAATACCTGATCTAGTACAAAGACTAGAACAATCGGTCGGGATGCCGGTTTATCGAGCCGCTATACCACAAAATATTCACCTACCTCGAGCGCTATTACACAACAGCCATTCCTTCGCCACCGCCATTGGTCTAGCTGCTCGCTCAATAGAAAAATAGTCATGTATCACTTCAACCTTCTCCCAATAGAAAAACAAAAAGTTACCAGGTGGTGGATGATTCGGGCACAATTGAATCTAGGTTTTGTTTTGGTTAATTTAGCGATCATTGGACTGATTGCACTTTTCTGGCAGGGAAACCGCTTAATCGCGCAAGCCCAAATCGAATCAGACAATATCTTAAATCAACTACAAAACGTTCAGCAACCCCAATTCGAAAAACATGCCGACGTGCAAACCTTAAATAGCCGTATCCTTGCCCTGCGCACTATTCAGCTGGAGCATCCACCGCTTCTATTAGATATTCAGGAGTTAGCAAAGTCACTAAGTGATGGTATCGTCGTGGTAAATATTCAGCTTAACTATGAAGAAAACCTTGTCACAATTTCTGGAAATGCAAAAACTCGTGATAACTTAGAGCTGTTTCAAAAAGGCATTGAGGCTAATAATGATTTTACAGTTAAAGAATTCCCATTTGGAGCCTTTGCTCAATCCACTGACATCCCTTTTACAATTGTCCTCAATATAAAAAATACCTCAGTACCTCTTTAAAACACCTATGCAGAATTCACAATTAACACGCCAACCCCATGCACGAAGTAACCTAGTTACCCTTATTGGCATGAGTGCAGTTTTTTGCGTTTTACTGGTGGCGCTGCTGGTACCTCAGGCTCGTGAACTACACAGCAGTCGTCAAAACCTTTTGGAAACTGAAGCACAAATAAATCTACTACAAACAGCCGTCAGTAATCGCGAAACTACCCAACAGGACTATCTGGCGCTCGAAGACTCTTCAACCTTAGAGCAAAGCTTATTAGACGAACAACAAGTAATTAGTTTTATCGAGGACATTGAAAGCGCCGCCAAGCTAGCTGGAGTCACTCATTCGGTCCAACTCCAAACCTCAAGTCGAGAAGTTCAAGCAAGCTTGATTATAATTCCTGTAACAATACAAGCTAGAGGCACCTGGACTGAACTACTGCAGTTCATCGCTGAATTGGAGCTTCATGACTGGTACATCAATGCCACCCAAGTAAGCATTTCAAACGCCATCATTGACACAGATCAACAAGAGCTGTTAATTCAAGCTAAATCCTTTTGGTCAAACCCATGAATTTACATACTCAACAACCAGCTTACCTAACAGCGATTACACTTCGTTACTCCTCTCTATTGGCTTTAGCAACCGCCGCTTTCATAAGCATCTTGGGAGGGATTTATTTCTACAATGCATTTTTTGGTGCAATTGACCCTTCCGATCCGATTGCCTCAGAGATAATTACCTACCAACCTCAAACTCTAAAACTGAAACAATATGAGGAACTCGCCGTCTCTGAATTCACCCGGCAAACCTCCGCTCAAACAGTGTCAATTCAAGACATTCCTAACCCCTTTACTGATACTGCCATTATCCAAAAATCCACTGGTAGTCAACAATAATAAGATAATTGGCTAAATTTACTTGACCACTCCTAGAGGCTGTGATAATATCGATCCCGACATTCAAGAAGTTCTAAATACACGAACATGGCACATACAAAGGCAGGTGGCTCTACCAGTCTTGGCCGCGATTCCGTTGCCAAGCGCCTCGGCGTTAAGAAATTCGGTGGTCAGGCAGTAAATGCCGGAAACATCATTATCCGTCAACGAGGTTCAAAATATCGACCAGGCCCAGGCACCCGACAGGGTGAAGATGACACCATCTATGCAACCCAACCTGGCGTTGTCCTCTTTTCCACAAAAAAGCAGGAGCGCTTCACCGGAAAGTTACACAAAATTAGGATCGTTTCAGTAGTAGAAGCGAAATAAAAAAGACCGCCAACTGGCGGTCTTTTTTATTAAACCAAAGTTAGCGCTTGGTGATTTTTCGCTTGGTTGGCTTTACTGTCTTTTTAGCTCCATTACTCCGAGTCATGGCAGCCTTAACAAAACCAACAAACAGCGGATGTGGTTTTAATGGGCTCGATAAAAATTCAGGATGAAACTGAGTTCCAACAAACCATGGATGGTCCTCAAGTTCCATGATCTCTACTAAATTCTGCTGTGGATTAACACCGCTAACTATTAAACCGGCCTTCTCCAACTGTTCGACATAAGCATTATTAAACTCATAACGGTGACGATGTCGCTCAGAAATCTTTTTAACACCATAAGCCTTCTGGGTTTTGGTGCCAGGCGATAAGACGCAATCATAAGCCCCTAAACGCAAGGTTCCACCGTAACGATTCTGCTCAATATTTTCCTTTTGGTTGGGATTGACTACAATAATCGGATGTTCTGGATTCTCATCTATTTCAACAGTATGCGCCCCTTTCAAGCCGGCCACATGTCTGGCCACCTCAACGGCTGCCAATTGCATTCCATAACACAAACCAAAATATGGAATTTTATTCTCTCTCACATATTGAATAGCCATAATCTTGCCTTCAACACCACGAGAGCCAAATCCTCCCGGAATTAACACTGCATCAAAACTTGATAGCTCTTTGAGCTGTTTGGGATTCTTTTCATAATCCTCGGCGTCTATCCAAACTAACTCCGGTTGCCTCTTTTGACTCCAAGCAGCGTGCTTCAAAGCCTCAATCACGGATATGTATGAATCAGCTAACACGAATTCACCCGTCTGAAAGTATTTTCCAACTACGCCAATTCTTACTTTTTGATCAACTGTTTTAATTACCTTGACTACCTTTCTAAGCTGTTTCAAGCGATCTTGTGCTGGAGGGACTGACTTTGACTTAAGTCCAAACCTCTTCAAAAGCTTTTCACCCAAGTTTTCCTTTTCAAACAGGAGCGGCACCTCATAAATACTTTCACAATCAGGTGCAGATATGACCATGTTTTCATCAACACTACAGAACTGCGCTATTTTCTTACGGCGTACAGCATCAATTGATTTTGACGAACGGCCAACTACTACATCTGGCTGCAATCCAGCTTCATTCATTAAACGTACCGCATGTTGCGTCGGTTTAGTTTTCATTTCACCAATACTCCCCGGCACTGGCAAATAGCTAACCAACACGAAAGCCACATCATTAGGATGTTGACTCTTCATCATTCTGCCTGCCTCTAAAAATAGAATGTTCTGGTATTCTCCAACGGTACCACCTACTTCAATGATAGTTATATCTGCCTGACTTTGCTTCTGCGCCAATTTAATTCGACGAATAATCTCTTCTGGAATATGCGGCACCACCTCCACGCATTTACCTTTATACATCAGATTTCTCTCCCTCTCGATAACCTCTAGATAAACCCGACCTGTCGTCATGTAATTGACGGAGTATATATTTTTCCCCAAGAATCTTTCGTAATTTCCAATGTCCTGGTCCGTCTCATCTCCATCTTCAGTCACAAAAACCTCACCGTGCTCAGTGGGATTCATGGTACCTGCATCCACATTGATATAAGGATCAGCCTTCATGGCTGTCACCGAGTAGCCCTTGCTTTGCAAGACCATCGCCAGCGACCCAGATACCACCCCCTTACCGACTGAGGACATAACTCCTCCAACAACAAAAATATATTTTGGATCTTTTGCCATACTATTTTGCTTCAACCACTAATATTACTTCTACACTTTTACCATTCGGAAGCGTAATGGTTACGGGATGATTCCCAGTGTGCTTAATTGGCTGACTCGTGCTAATCCAGGACTCATGCACAGGATAGCCCGCCTCAACCATCAGCTTGAGTATAGCAGATTCCGAGACCGAACCAAACAGGGTTCCGTCCGCATTAGCTGAAGCCGATGTCTTGATAGTTTTTCCAGACAGGCTTTCTGCTAAGGCTTTTAACTCAGATTCATTTTCAGCCCTTAATTCAGAGACGGCTAGCTGCTTTTTTTTAAAATCTTCTATCGCAGTCTCCGTAGCCGGAATGGCTAACCCATTCGGCAATAAGTAATTTGTCGCATGCCCATCGGCCACGTCTTTAATCTGTCCAGTTTTTTTGATTATTACCTTCATATATATATTATCAATTATTCAGTTACGTCAGTCGGGGCGAGATATTTCTGCTTTACTTCGACAAAACCTGTAGGGTCTTGAAAATATTCCTCAGCTAAATCCAATTGCGGATCAACGTCTGCCGAATAGTCTTCGGCCGTTCTGTCCATATAGTAATCTGGCTGAATCCCCTTTTTGTCTATCAGATGTCGATCCGGTGTTAGCCACCTTGCCACGGTCAATTTTAATGACGAGCCGTCATCAAATGTCTGTAAGTCCTGTACCGTACCCTTGCCAAAAGACTCAGTGCCCATCACAACAGCTTGGTCATGATCTTGCAGAGCTCCTGCTAAAATCTCAGCAGCTGAAGCCGACCCGCGATTGATCAGTACCACTACTGGAATTCCTGCTAGCGACTGGGTTTTTGAAGCCTCGTAGCTTTTTTCACCGCTGGTTCCACTTTCTTCATAAACCACTATTTCTCCAGGTGCCAAAAAGTGAGAAGCAATATCAATTGCGGCCGTCAGGAAGCCACCAGCATTATTACGCATATCTAATATAATGCCATCCGGTTGCTGCAGTAACATTTCATTTACCGCTTCGTCGAAGGCAGCTGCCGTATCACTATTAAAGGCAGTTAGCTTCAAATGAACGATGTCATTACCGTCAACTGTCACTGTCTCCGTTTGAACGCTTTCCACATGGATAACATCACGAGTGACTGACACCTCTATTAAATCATCATTTCCAGCCCGCTCTATCAATAGAGTTACCACTGTACCCTGCTCACCCCTAATGTGACTCACAGCAGCATCTAAAGACATGCCAGAGGTGTCTAAGCCATCAATCAACACCACGTGATCACCGGCTTGCAAGCCAGCCTTCTCAGCCGGCGAATCCGGCAATGGCGCAATAATAGTAAGTAGTTCATTTTTTACACCAACCTCTGCTCCAATGCCTTGAAAATTCCCGTTAATTTCATCCAAAAACGCGGCTGAATCTTCCGGTGGAAAAAAGACCGAGTAGGGATCATCTAAGCCTTCAACAATGCCTCCAATCGCCCCGTACAAGAGTTGGTCATCGGAAACTGGCTGGTTAACGTACTTACGCTGAACTAGTGTCCAGACTCGCCAAAACTGCTCAAAGCTAGCTTTAGACTGAGCTGGATCCTGCAGCAGATCATCATCCAACAATTGCTGGGCCTCCTCATAACTGATACCCGCATAAGAATCCTTGGTTGATCCTGCAAAAAAACCAAGACCAATACCAGCCACAAATACAGCCAAACCAATAGTCGCTAAAAATAACCGACGAGACCCCTGGTGCCTCTTATCCTCGAATTCGTGTAATGTCTGCCCCGATGGCGGCAAGTCGTTCTTCAATGCGTTCATAGCCTCGATCAATGTGATAGATATTTTGTATTGTCGTAGTTCCCTTTGCAATTAAACCCGCAATCAACATAGCAATGCCGGCTCTCAGATCTGGTGTGGTCAGCGTCTTACCAATAAGTTCCATCGGACCGTCAACTAATATACGATACGGATCCAGCAACGATATTTTTGCGCCCATCCGGTTCAGCTCGTCGGTATAGAACAATCTGCCTTCAAAAATAGTTTCCCGAACATGACTGGTACCGGACGCTTGTGTTAACAGAATCGTCATAGGTGATTGCAAGTCCGTTGGGAAGCCTGGATACTCATGGGTCACAACTTCGATTGGCTCTAAATCTCCCCGGGAACCGTAGACGTGAATACTATCTGGTGTTGTCTCAAGCTTAACTCCCATTTGCATCATCATTTGAAGCGGCAGCTCCAAATGATCTGGTCGGCAGTTAGTAATAGTTAAATCACTACCAGTCGCCGCCGCTAGCATTGCAAAAGAACCAGCTTCAATACGATCAGGAATAACTTTAACCTCTCCACCTGTCAACAACTTACCACCCTCAATAGTCACTGTGTGAGTTCCAATTCCAGAAATCTTAGCGCCTTGTGCCATTAAAAACTCCCCCAGCGCTACAACTTCTGGCTCACAAGCCGCGTTCTTAATAACCGTAACTCCTTCTGCCAGAACCGCCGCCATCATAATTGTCTCAGTTCCAGTCACCGTGATGCGAGGCAAAAATATTTCACAACCTCTTAAACCTTTCTTGCCACGAAAATCATACATTTCATCACGTTCAGTAACTTGAGCACCCAACGCTCGAAAGCTATCAACAAAAAAGTTCAGTGGTCGCCGTCCAATTTTATCACCACCTGGACTAGGCAACTCAACTCGACCATACCGAGCTAGTAGCGGCCCTATCAAGACTAGAGAAGCCCGCAGCTTTGGAACTAGCTCTGTGGACAACTTGCCATCAAAATGTTCCGGTGGAGTTATCGTTACTGTCCGATTATCTCGATTGACGGTTCCACCTATCTGTTCTACAATTTCCAACAATCGAAAGACATCTTCGACTTGAGGAACATTGTGAATAGTAATTGGACCGTCAAAAAGAAAAGCAGCTGGGATCAACTTTAAGACATGGTTCTTAGCACCATTTACTGATAACTCACCGTGCAACTTTTGGCCACCTTGAATAACGAATTGTTCCATAGAGGCTGTTCGATTAACCGTTGGATTATACTGAAATGAAGACAAAGGGTCAATCAGAGGAAACCTTAGGTAAACAGAGACAACAGCGTCACTCCGTTTTGTTTTGGGTATTTTCTATCTCTGCCATTCCCTTGACGGTGCTTGTAGTAATCCTAGCGGCTGGGTATCGATTTGATGGTAATACTCGTTCTTTGGTACCGTCGGCAGCTATAATGGTTGAAACCATCCCTGCTGAAGTCACAATTTCTCTAAATGAAGATGTAACTTCTACAAAAACTCCATTCGTGAGAAAATTGGAACCCGGTAACTATCGCGTGCTTCTAGAAGCGCCAGGATATCACTCTTGGGAAAAACAACTTGTATTTAAGGAGACAAAGTCGCTTATCTTTCCTCGGGTAGTATTATTTCCCGAAACCACGCCAAGCCTTATTGAAAAAACAAAGGTAGAGTCGACGCACAATTTAATTTCTTCTCTGCCGGAAAACCTCAAAGAGACCTACCAAGCGGCCGGCTGGGACGACACTAGTGAATTGCAATTATTAGCTGGACCCGCTGATCTAATTATTGATACAAAACAGTCAGTTGCTTTTATTATCGAAGACGCCAAGGATTTTTCAATTACTGGCAGGTTCTCGGCAAAGATACATGATGCAGAATGGAATGATAATCGCGTGCTGTTATATGTAACCGACAATGAACTTTGGATTTACGACCATCGCACTGAACAACACACGTTACTCCAAAGACAAAGCACACCAATCCTCGACGCTACCTGGCATCCTGGTGGAGGTTATATTTTCTTTAGTGATGCCAATGGACTTTCAGCTATCGAGCTAGACGATCGTGACCACCGTCAAATCTGGCACCTATCAACCACACCATCACCCACAGACTTAAATGTCAACGCTAAGGGCAATACACTAACCTTTGCCTCTGATAACTTGGGTTATAGCCTTCCCCTCGAATATTAATTCGTTGACCTAGCTGCCAAATGTGCAGCCACTGCTTCCTGCCATGAACGAAGCGGAGGTAGTTTTGTATTTATTAAGACAGAATAATCTGGCCTGGCCGCTGGTCTAGGAAATTCACTAGCTGGAACCGGTAACAACTTGATAGAAACCTTTGCCTGAGAAAAAATTTCTTGTGCGAACTCATACCAATTACAACTTCCGCTATTAGTAATGTGATAAATGCCTGGGTCATAGCCACCTTCAATCAGCAAGCGAGTTTGCGCAGCTAAATCAGGGGTATAGGTTGGGGCTGCCACCTCTTCATTTACAACCTTCAATTCATCCCGGGTTTTTGCTAGCTCCAGCATAGTGTCAACAAAACTATTTTTCGAACCTGTACTTACTCCAGGAGCTCCAAACAGACGGCAAGTTCTGATCAAAAATACGTTAGCTTTGCTATTTAAAACATTTAATTCTCCCATACGCTTAGACTCGGCGTATCGACTCTGAGGATCTGGCACAGCCTCCTCGTCATACCCATTGGCATCATTACCAGCAAACACATAGTCTGAACTGTAATGAACTAGAGTTGCGCCAATTTCTGCACAAGCATCGGCCAAATTCCATGGACCTTCTCCGTTAATTTTCTTAGCAAGCTCGAAACTATCATCTTCTTCAGCGTCATCAACGGCGTTGTAGGCAGCTGAATTAATAACCAGGTCTGGCTTCATTTCTGCCAGCTTTTCAAAAACCATTTCTCGGTCAGTGATATCTAGCTCATCCTTATCCCAGCACACCGGATTGCAATCTGAAAAAACCTGCTTTAAATCCTGACCCAACATTCCGTGACACCCAATAATTAAAACCTTGCCTTGAAATTTATCTGTCGACATACTGTTTTTGATAATAATCTTCATACTCACCTGATTTTAATGGGACCCACCACTCTTTGTTATCAAGGTACCATTTAACCGTCGCTGCCAGCCCCTCAGTAAAAGAGGTTTTAGGCTCCCAGCCTAGCTCATTAGACAGCTTAGTGTGATCAATAGCATAACGACGGTCGTGGCCAGCTCTATCCTTCACGTAATCTATCATTGATTCATTATTGCCTGTCAGCTCTAAAATCTTGTTAGTCAAATCAAGATTAGTCGTCTCTTCACCTGAGCCAATGTTATAAATCTCTCCCGCCTTACCATCGTGCAAAATTCTATCAACTGCCCGACAATGATCCTCTGTATAAATCCACTCTCTCACATTAAGACCATCACCATACAAAGGCACTTTCTTGCCCTCCAGTAAATTAGTAATAAAAAGTGGAATCACTTTTTCTGGATATTGGTATGGCCCATAAAAGTTGCAGCTGTGAGTTACAACCACCGGAGTTTGGTAGGTTACCCAGTAAGCTCGACAAAGGTGATCTCCGCCAGCCTTAGCCGCAGAATATGGACTATTAGGTTCAAATGGACTCTTCTCTGTAAAAGCACCTGTCTCAATTGACCCAAAAACCTCGTCAGTTGAAATCTGCACTAATTTTCCTGTGCCGTGCCGCTTCACCGCCTCCAACAACTGATAGGTGCCGACTACATCAGTCATCAAGAAAGCCTTCGGGTCAAGAATTGATCTATCGACATGAGTCTCAGCAGCATAATTTAATACAACGTCAGGATTAAAGTTTGCAAATGCCTCTTCAACTGCTATTTCATCGGCGATATCACCTTTCATAAATTGATAACGCGGATTACCGTCTGCCTCAATTAAGTTATTTGGATTGGCTGCATAGGTCAATTTATCAAAATTCAACACCTCATATTCTGGATACGTGCGTAACAAATAGCGGATCATATTTGACCCCATGAATCCTGAGCCTCCCGTTATAAGTATTTTCATCGTCTTGTAGAAAATAATTGCCAAGCAGCCAGCGTCATCCCATCACGAATGCTACCAGCCGCAATTAATGTATCAATTTCTGCTCTAGTGTACAACTCTACCGTCAGGTCCTCATCAACCTCTAATTGATTTTCTCCCAATTCGACATCGTCTATGTGAAAGACATGGCAGACTTCATTTGAAATACCATTAAATGGCAAAAATTCCCCGATAAGCGAAAGCTTACCTCCTAACAGACCAGCCTCTTCCTTACCTTCACGCAAAGCTGCCTGGCCTGGCTCCTCACCAGCATTTAGTCCACCGCAAGGAAACTCCAGCTCCCAACTTTGCTGAATATAACGAAACTGCTTCACCATAACGAACTTTCCGTCTGCGGTTTGAGGTATCACCATAGCTGACCCCTCTGTATCAACAATAAAATAATTACCCTCCTCTCCATTGGGTAGGACATAGCGATCATGTTGAATTTTGTAAAAGTGACAAGAAAACGCCGTCTTCCGACTAAGCTGTGAAAACGGCGCCTTCTTTAAAGTCATGCTGATATTATGTTCCAGTCTCCCAAGAATTCAAGTAGTGCTCCTGAGCTGGCGTTAATAGGTCCACACCAATTCCCATACTCTTCAACTTTAATCTGGCGATATTATCGTCTAATTTTTTTGGTAGAGCGTAAACTTTATTCTCCATCTTCTTATAATTTTTAGCGATATGCTCTGCGGCCAGCGCTTGATTGGCAAAGCTCATATCCATCACTGAAGCTGGGTGTCCTTCCGCTGAAGCTAAATTAATCAAACGCCCCTCACCCAGGACGTTGATGGTTTTTCCACTTTTAAGGGTGTACTCCATAACATATGGACGAACTTCCTTACGAGATTTTGAGATAGATCTCAGACCCTTTAAATTAAGCTCAATGTCGAAGTGACCTGAGTTGCAAACAATCGCTCCCTCTTTCATAGCTTTAAAATGCTTCACATCAACAACATGCATATTACCAGTTAGGGTAGCCACAAAGTCAGCGATTTTAACCGCCTCCATCATTGGCATAACTGAGAAGCCATCCATGGTTGCCTCCAAGGCTGACATCGGATCAACTTCTGTAACGATAACTCGCGCGCCCATGCCTCTCGCTCGCATGGCCACACCCTTGCCACACCAACCGTATCCGGCTACAACAAAAACTCGACCTGCCATCAAATAGTTAGTTGCACGCATGATGCCATCAATGGTTGATTGACCTGTACCATAACGGTTATCAAACAAATGCTTGGTTCGTGAGTCGTTAACAGCGATAGCTGGAAATGATAACTTACCGGCTTTCTCCATAGCCTTTAATCGAATAACTCCAGTGGTGGTTTCTTCTGTGGACCCCCAAACATGTTCCTGAAGAGATTTGCGCTTGCCGTGCAGCAAGGAAACTAAGTCAGCACCATCGTCCATAGTAACCTGCGGCTTTCTATCAAGCGCCTCATTCAAATGACGGTAGTAGGTCTGCCTGTCCTCACCCTTGATGGCAAAAACCGGGATACCGTAGTGCTTAACTAAAGCTGCTGCCGTATCATCCTGAGTGCTCAAAGGGTTGGAAGCCACAACTGTCACATCAGCTCCACCAGCTTTCAAAGTCCTAGCTAGCACCGCTGTCTCTGTTGTGACATGCAAACAGGCCGCCACTCTCACTCCCTTGAGTGGTTTAGTTTTCTCAAATCGAGTACGAATGTCTCGCAAGACATCCATTTGTGACTCAGCCCATTCAATTCTTTGCTTACCACCTCCGGCTAGCCCAAGGTCTTTTACGTCGTACTTCATTGGTTTTTATAGGTTAACGAAATAAGTAAAATAATTGCCTCAACTAACAACTGGACAAGGCTCGGCAAAGGCCTGCTCGTAACGACTAGCAAACTCCTGGCTGGTATAGGTATGTTCCTGCGTTCCGTATTGCTCAATTGCGTAAGCCGCGGCCGTTGAACCCAACCTCCCACATTGAGTCAAATCTAATCCTGCCATTAAACCAGCAATCAATCCGGCTCGATAGGCATCCCCGGCACCAGTCGGATCTTTTTGATCGAGCACTGGACAAACCGGAATCTCAACTACCTTACCTGACTGTACAATCTTTGAACCATTTGCCCCAAGAGTAGTGATCATAATTTCAACCATCTCAGCAACTTCAGCCTCAGTAAGTTTAGTGCGAGTCAAAATCATCTCCAATTCGTAATCATTCACTATCAAAATATAAGCACCGTCTATGAGTGTCTTAATTTCATCTGACTCCAAAAATGGCAGCGTTTGACCTGGATCAAAAATATAACGCCTACCTAGGGCTTTAGACTCAGTCGCATAGCGTAACATATCAAACTTATTACCCGCCGATAGTACAAAAATAGTGTCGTCTGAAAAATCAGCTACCGTTGCGGTGGTCTCTGCGGCCATCGCTCCCATGTAAAAAGCTGTGATCTGATTATTGGTGGTATCAGTAGTAATATAGGCAGATGCTGTTGTTGTCTTGTCTTGAATTTCAATACCAGCTACTGATAAACCTAGATTTTTTATGTAGTCTAGATAGTTGGTAAAATCATTTCCCGCCGATGCCACTATCACTGGCTGCCTACCTAGCAAGGCTAAGGAGTAGGCAATATTTCCAGCTGTACCACCTCGTTTTTCCTCCAGCCTTTCTATATTAAAAGACACACTGAGCTGATGAATTTTATTTGGCAAAATATGTTCCGCAAACAAACCGGGGAAATCCATAATGCGATCAATAGCTAGTGATCCAGTCAAGACAACATTCATAGTTCTAGAGCTCTAACTGAGCGTTTTCTCCAATAATCATTCGATAACCGCTCTCAGTTTCACTATGCGGCAGCGAAATTGTGGCATTATGACCTATGATACTGTCTACAATGTGCTTGTCAGTTCTAATATCTGCTTCGTCCATTACAATTGAACGCTCGACCCTAGCTCCTTCTATCTCAGTTGAATGACCAATGGTAGTGTGGGGCCCGATCCAGGCATCACGAATAACGGCATTACGACCGATACTAACAGGTCCATGGATCACGCTTTTTCCAAGCACCTGACAACCTTCTAATAGTTCAACTTCACCTTTCAGCTCCACTCCTTCTTCAACGGTCGTGGCCTGGTTAGCACCTTCCAAAGCGTCCAACACTAGAGCGTTGCCTTCTAGTAAATCTCCTGGCTTTCCCGTATCTTTCCACCATCCTTCAACTATTTCGTATTTTACCGTATGACCGTTTTCAATTAACCAAGTGTGAACATCAGAAATTTCTAACTCACCCCGCTCGCTATATTCAATTCCATCTACCGCATCGTGAACGCTGGCGTCATAGCAATAAATACCTGTCACCGCGAACTCACTTGGTGGATTCTCAGGTTTTTCCACAACTCTTAAGATTTCACCATTTTTGCCAAGCTCTGGGACTCCAAAACGTTGGGGGTCTGGCACTTTCGAAAGAGCCAAATAACCACTCGCCCCGCTGCTGAGAAAAGCCTCTACGAATGGCTTGATTGACCCTAAGATAATATTGTCACCCAAGTAAAAGACGAATGAATCTTCGCCCAAAAAATCTCGAGCGTTCTTGATAATATGAGCCAGACCAAGCGCGCCTCCGGCCTGTTCTAAATAAGTAACCTTAACACCCCAGGCCGAGCCATCGCCCACCGATTCCTCAATAGTGTGATCTCCTTCGTTTACATTAATTCCAATTTCAGTAATACCGGCTTCGGCAATTTTCTCAATGGCATGAAAAATCATCGGTTTGTTGCCGATGGGTATCAGATGCTTATTCATCGAGTAGGTAATCGGTCTAAGCCGTGTTCCGTGACCTCCTGCTGTGATTAGTGCTTTCATGCCGACTGTTTTGGAAAAAGTGAGCTTGGATCAATAAGTAGAGAAAATAACGCGGCAATTATAGCAGACCACAGAAACATATCAAGATTAAGGTGGCTGCTAACAAATCCTGGTAAAACCATTTCTATAAAAACAGCGAGGATGTACCAAAAAACCAGGGTTCGCGTAGTAAAAGCCAACAATTCTCCAATTACTTTCCTTGTTAAATATTGACTACTCATGATGATCCGCCAAAACGACTCTTAAGCTTTGTCCACAAATCCGCCCGATGAAAATCAAATTTCACTTCACGGACTTTAATCTCATGACCATTACGCTCGATTCCAGGTGCTGACAAAATAAATTTCAATTCCTTGCGATCACCTACCACACCATCAAGTGACAACGGAATGGTCTGTAAATAACCCCCTCTATCAGCCACTGGAGCTGTGTACTCTTTGAAAATAATATAATCAAGGTCCTCAAGTGCAGTTGACCCACTAATCTGTTCAATCTGATAATCAGCATCAAAGAAGGCGTCTTCCGAGAAGGCAATTAATCCAGAGGTTCTTACCAACAAATCATTCTTAGGTGTAATCAACTCTCTAAATAAAGGCTCTACTTCATCCTGGCTTTCCCACCAGTATGGTACGTGTAGCTTATCGATGTGTAGCGGTTCGCCAGCGATGGTTGGAACCTGTAAGCCTGAGGTGTGATCTGTTTGCATCATCAACTCAGTCCCTTGTAAATATAAAGTTGTTGGCCCTGTGTCTAAACCAGCCACAGCTTCAGCGTATTCACTATTATTGACTAAAAATACCTTATCTCTAGCCACAAATCGCTCTTGATCAGTTCTAATTTGAGAAATCAAGATGTCGTCGTCAACGTTTACAACTATTCTATACAAACCTGCCTCTAAACCGGCCAGATCTACGGTTAAAGTTCCTCTGTCTGTAGCCACGGCTGAAGCTAAAGCATCGCCGTCGTCAGGCAATAACTCTTCGTGAATAATCGTATTAACACGATAAACCTGAATCGATATTGGATCCTCATTAAAATCTCTATTAATATCAGTTAAATCAAACTCAGCGTGCAAAGTCTCTTTATCAATATAGGTCCAGAATTCATGGCCGCCTCGCAAGACTCGATCAATCACCTGCTTCTGCGGTGATGCCACGTAAGAACTGTCGGTGTAACGGTAAGACAGTCGATATCTATAGACACCAATTCCCTGATCCTCTGGAGTTTGGTCCACAAAATCCGCCACTGACTCAAATTCAGACTGACGTTGCAACAAAGTAACTCCATCACTTTCTATTTGAGACCAACCCTCATTAATCGCCTGATTGATAATCCCAATATCCAAAGATTGTAGTCGCACAGACAAGGGCTCCTCGCTAGTCACTAAGCCAAACTCAGTATAAGGTTGTCCATCATTTTGATAATCCAAAGTCACACTGACATCATCGTAAGACCGTGGAACGGTTACGTTCATATAGACCGGCTCCCCTACTATTCTTTGATAAGTTTCCCCCGTTCGTAAATTCTGCTCACGATCTAGCGCTCGACCGGCCGGAGTAAACTCTTTGACCCTGGCAGACTCACCAGAAAAATTATAGGTAATTGAAAGATTTCCAAAAATTGACAGATAATCAACCGTCAACCAGGCCACGATTACAAGAGGCACGCAAAAAATGATCGCTTTTACAATCCAAACGGGCTGGAGGTGCCGCAAAAACGACTGCTTCATGGCGCGAGCATATCAAAAAACTACCAATTCGACAAGGAAATATCGGTTGACCCACTAGCAATATATGCTATAGTAGCAGCTCATTTCCTGTTATCTACCTATGAAAGTACTCTTAACTGGCGCTGCTGGTTTTATTGGATCGCACGTAGCCGACCTGCTCATCAAACAGGGTCATTCGGTTATTGCCGTAGACAACTTTAACGATTACTACAATCCTGACTTTAAAGAAGATAACGTCTCTCACTTAATTGGCCACGAGGCGTATCAGTTGGTTAGAGCAGACATCACTAACGAAGCCTCAATGCGGGCTGTTTTTTCTGAGCATAAACCTGATGCCATTATCCACCTAGCCGCCCAAGCTGGAGTTAGAATTTCTATTCAAGAACCTCTGCGAGCAGCCACCAATAACATAACTGCAACCTACATCTTACTGGAACTGGCTCACGAATTCGGTGTTAAAGATTTCGTCTTTGCGTCATCTTCTTCGGTGTACGGCAACCAGGAAAAAACCCCTTTCTCAGAATCTGACCCAGTTGACCTACCTATATCACCTTACGCTGCCACCAAAAAAGCTTGTGAGCTAATCGCCTACACTTATCATCATCTCTATAAAATGAACTGCGTTGGCCTGCGGTTCTTCACAGTCTATGGTGAGCGAGGACGGCCGGACATGTCACCTTATATTTTTGCAGATGCGATTATCAATGATAAGCCACTAAGACGATATGGTGACGGCTCCATGGAGCGGGACTTCACATACATAGATGATATTGCCAGCGGCGTGGTGGCCTGCCTTGGAAAAGATCTTGGTTACGCTATTATCAACCTCGGTAATTCAAACTCCGTAACACTTCGCGATTATATTGCTACATTTGAAAAAATTCTTGGTAAGTCAGCTATTATTGATGAGCAACCGTTACAACCAGGCGATGTCTTTAAAACCTACGCCGATGTTTCTCAAGCAAAAGCCCTTTTGAACTGGGAACCAACCACGGATTTAGAAACCGGCCTTACTAAATTTTTAACTTGGTTCAAAGAGAACCGATCAGGTAAACCCTTATAACATGAAATACTCCGTCGTCATTCCTGTTTTCAATGAAGAAGAAAATGTTTTAGAGCTACACCCAGCGGTGACTGAAGCTATGGATAAAATAGGTGATCCTTATGAAATTATCTTTGTTGATGACGGTTCGTCTGATCGAACAGTTGAAAATCTTCAAGGGCTTTCTCCGGTAACCATTATTCGCCTACGAAAAAACTTTGGGCAAACCGCCGCGATGGACGCTGGTATCAAACAAGCCAAAGGTGAGTTTATTATCACTTTAGATGGAGACGGACAAAATCCCCCTTCTGAAATTCCAAAGCTACTTAAAGTTATGGAGACTGGAAACTACGATGTTGTTTCTGGATGGCGCCGTCACCGCCATGACACCTTCATGAAGAAAGCTGTTTCGCGTGGTGCTAATCTCCTGAGAAAAGTATTTGTTAAAGATAATATCCACGATTCTGGCTGTTCTCTGAAAGTATACCGTAGAGAATGCTTTGATAATGTTGATCTATTTGGTGAGATGCACCGATTTATTCCCGCTGTCTTAAGCTGGTCAGGCTACACAGTTGGCGAGGCTGAAGTTGAACACCAACCACGCCGCCATGGAGTTTCAAAATATGGTTGGAAACGTATAATCAAAGGGTTGATTGATATGATTTCAGTCTTCTTTTGGCGCAAGTATGCTAGCCGACCACTTCATTTGTTTGGAGCAGCTGGCTTACTGCTAATTGGTGGCGGTGGTTTACTTGGAGTCGCTTTGGCCGTTAGAAAATTTATCTTTGACGTGCCCCTTAGCGAATCAAATTTACCCCTCTTAATGGTCCTGCTGTTCGTGCTTGGTGTGCAGTTCTTTGTCTCCGGACTTCTGGGAGACATTGTTATCCGAAACTACTACAGTGGCGGTCGAAAACCTTACGCGGTTCGAGAGGTTATCATAAAAACCAAAACCGACTAACTCGCTCATGCGTGTTCTCGTTCTAAATCCAGAATATCCACCCTTGGGCGGCGGAGCTGCTAATGCCACTGCTTATTTACTGCGCGAGTTATCAAAACATAAAAATATTAGCGTTGACCTAGTCACTGCTTCAGTTGATGGTGAGCGCACAGAACAACTCAGCGACAACATCACTCTGCACTTTCTTGATATAAAAAAGGAGGGGTCGCTCCATTACTACACAAATCGACAACTGTTACGATATCGCCAGCTAGCTCTACTCAAGTCTCGTCAATTACATACTCAAAAACCTTTTGATCTAGTTCACGCCTTTTTTGGCATACCATCTGGAGTCATTGCCAAGCAACTACATATTCCCTACATCGTCAGCTTAAGAGGTTCGGATGTCCCCTATTACAATCCACGTTTCCGACTAGCTGATCGTCTATTCTTTAAACATCTTAGTCGTTATGTCTGGAAACACGCCAATTACGTAGTGGCCAATAGTCAACAACTAGCTGATCTAGCCGGTCGTACATCGCCCAATCTAAAAATCCCTGTCATTAGAAACGGGGTCGACATTACTGAATTTACACCGGCCGCCGAAGAGCCCAGCACCGACACATTTAACATTCTCTGTGTCTCCCGTTTAGTGGGCCGCAAAGGTATTGATAGATTGATTGAAGCTGTTGCAACCATTTCGAAAACCCACCCCCAGGTTCAACTGTCATTGGCTGGAGATGGAAATATTAAAAACCAGCTTGAGCATCAAGCTAAGCAGTTAAACGTATCTGATCGAGTTAAATTTCTAGGAGCAATTGATCATGCAACCTTGCCAAACCTTTACCAACAAAGCCACTTATTTGTATTACCTTCTCGCAACGAGGGTATGTCAAACACAGCTCTAGAAGCACTAGCTTCAGGTCTACCGCTTATTTTAACCGATACCGGAGGAGCCGCTGAGCTAACCCAAGGAAATGGCAAAACAGTACCGATTGACGATCAAATTGCCCTTGTAGAAGCTATAAAAGAAATTATGGTCGACACTACACTACGCCAAAGCTTACGTACTTCTAGCCGAAAAAAGTCTGAACAGTACGCCTGGTCAGCTATGGCTGACTCATACATAAACCTCTACGAGCTAGTTGTCTCGCCACCACGCTGACGACTAAACCAATCTACGGTTAGTTCCACCATCTTGTCGAATTGACCAGGGCCTCGGTAATCGTGCGTCACGTTAGGCAGCTCTATCAACTCGGCCTCTGGAAAAACAATCGCAGCTTGCCGGCTCTGCTCAATCGGCACTACATCGTCAGTGTCACCGTGAATTATTCTGACCGGAGACTGCACCTTAGCCGCTGCCAAATAGCCATCGTGTTTCAAACTGTCCTCGTAAAACCCGTAATTTAGTAACTGCGGTGGCTCACCAGCATCAGCCCTGTTAACTGAGCCCGTCTTTTGCCATAGCTGTAAACCAGTCTTACCTAATCTGTCTTGTTCCTTTTTTACATAATCAGATACCGGTGATTTTAATACGATAGCAAAAACCTCTGGATGACTAGCTGCCACCAAAGTTGTTACCATGCCACCAAAACTTGAACCAAATAGCCCCATCTGTGAAAATTCACGCTCTTTCAAATACATGATAACAGCTTCAAGGTTATCCATGGCACGTGACAAAGTTATCTCAGAAAAATTTCCTCCACTCTCACCGTGACCAAAAAAATCAAACCGAAAAGTCGCAAAACCAACCTCCGTTAAGGCTGCCTCTAACCCTCGACTAGTATAACCATCTTTACTAGACCTAAATCCATGCGCCAAAACAATCACCGAATCAGCCGCGTCCGGCACTGCCAATACGCCAACTATAGGCACCTCTGCTTTAATTATACAGCGCTCGATCTTTACCATAACAACATGTTAGCACATTGCTCCCCTTAACTTCATCTGTTAGAATTCGTCACATTAACACTCTCTATGAATAAACCACAATTTACAGTCCTAATTGAAGGAGCCGGCACAGCCACTTGTATTTCACTACTTAAAGGGCTAGCCGTCCAAGATGAATTTTCCGTCCGTACCGTTGTTATCGATATGGACGATTCAAACGCCGGACGCTACATGGCGGATGCTTTTTACGCCACAGTCGGCTCAAAAGATGACGCCTACGTTGATACCGTGCTAGATATTTGTGCCAAAGAAAAAGTCGACTTGTATATTCCAATTATTGATTACGGCTTCAGAAAATTAGCCGCCGCCAAAACTCGTTTTGCCGAAGCCGGAGTGTACTTAATGATAGCCGATGACGCGGCTATGGATGTCTGCGCTGATAAATACAACACCTATCTGTTTTTCAAAGAAAATAATATCCCTACCGCTGAAACTTGGGAAGCGGTCTCCAACGGTGACTTCTCCTCCGTGCAGTACCCGGTGTTTATTAAACCCAGAACTGACGGACGGGCCTCACTTGATGTTTATGTTATAAACAACGAAGAAGAGTTGCGCTTTCACACTAAGGGAAATGATAATTATGTTATGCAGCAGCTCATTGTTGGTCGCGAATTTACAGTTGACTGCTTAAGCTCACTTGATGGAACCGAGTTAGTTGGCGCAGTAGTTCGAGAACGCACCGAGACAAAGGCTGGTGTCTCAGTAAAATCTCGCATGGTAGAGCCAGCCCTTACCGAAATTATCTCCGGCTACATCAAAACCATTGTTGAAACCTTGAAAATTCCCGGTATTTGTAACATTCAGGGTTTTATTGATGAAAACAACAATGTCTATATCTCGGAAATCAATCCACGCTCTGCTGGAACTCACGTCTTCTCAATCCAAGCTGGTTTAAATTCAATTCACCGCTTGCTCCAAATGAAGCATGGACTATCACCAGAATTGGTTAGATCTCAAATCACCATAAATCCAAATCTAAAAATGATTAGATTTTGGGATGAACTGTTTATTGATGGAGAAACCACTTCCACATGGCCACCCTTGCTGAAGTAATAAAACCTTACCCGATAGTCGTTTGGGACCTCGACCACACCATCGCTTCACTAGATGTCGATTGGGCGGGCCTTAAGGTAGAGTTAGCAGCTTTCTGCCAGGCAGCTGTTGATTTACCTTATCACGAACTCTTCTCAAAAGCCGCTCAGCTTGATAGCCAACAAGCCTTTGCTCTGCAAGCCAAGTACGAGGCAGGAGTTAGTTATCAAATTCATCAATCCATAGTCGAGACTATTAGAGACACAGCAAATAACCACACTTTCGCGATTTTTACGGACAATCTCCAAGCCACCGCCGAGCGAGTCTTGTCAGAATTAAACATTCTTAACTTATTCGCATCAGTCGTCACCAAAGACCAAGTTACCAACTGGAAACCCACCGCCACTGGACTTATAAAGGTTATGTCTAACCTAAATGAGCTTGATAAAGCCAAATATGTCCTAATTGGGGATTCCTGGAAGGACCAACAAGCTGCCACTGAGGCTGAGATTGCCTTTGTCGATATCATCCCTTTCCAGGAGTAGACTTAAATATCAATAAATGGTAGATTTTCTCAGGAAAAAATGAGTAACTTTTAGTATAAATGAGGATATTTCTAACTGGCGGAGCTGGTTTTGTTGGCGGCTGGATCGTCAAAAAACTGGTAGCAGATGGACACACCGTCACCGTCTACGATAATTTTTCATCAGGTCTGCGTGATAATATTTCAGGTTATGGTGATACTGTAACTATAATTGAAGGTGACATTCTGGATTTTGAACTTCTCAAACAGAGCATGGCCGGACACGACGTGGTCAGTCACCAAGCAGCTCAGCTAGAAATTACCACCGCCATCGAAGATCCCTCGATAGATGTTACTCAAAATATTATTGGCAGTTTAAATACCATTCGTGCAGCCCAGGCCAACGGTATTAAAAAAATGGTTATTGCTAGCTCCGGCTGCATCTATGGGCAAGTAAAAAATCCTCCCGTCAAAGAAACCGATACCGCTAGACCAAATTGGGAATACGGAGTCAGTAAACTAGCCGTAGAAAAATATTGCGATATTTTTGCAGACTACGACAATATGATGATAGCCAACCTGCGCTACGCTATTGTCTATGGAGAAAACGAATGGTACGGACGAGTGCTAACTATTTTCTTAAAACGGGCACTAGAAAACAAGCCTCTCATTATCTTTGGCGAGGGATCTGCTGAACGAGATTTTGTGCACGTTGAAGATGTTGCTGCCTTAAACGTGAAACTTCTCACTGAGAAAAATTGGACGGGAAATAAACGTCTTAACGTTAGTACGGGAGTGGCCACCACCGTCAATCAACTAGCTGAATTGGTAAAAGAAGTGGTGAAAGAAATCGATGGAAAAGAGTTAGAAGTAATACACGAGGAGCTAGCTGAAGGCAAAGAATCAAAATATGTCGAAGGACGTTTGCGCTTACCTCGAGAGCTTGGGGTCATGCACTTGGACAACAGCGAAGCTAAAGCTTTTACGGACTGGAGCGACACAGTGGCCCTTAAAGACGGCATTCGACGAGAGTATATTTGGCTAAAGGAAAATCATAAAAGATGGCATACACTTTCTTACTAACTCTATAGCTATGAACAAACTAGACGAGATCGCACACTATTATAAAATTGAGGACGACTTTGACATGGTCTACATGCAACACAATTTTATTGTTGCACAGGATTATTTTGTGGGAGAAAAATTTCTTGAACTTGGTTGCGCCACAGGAGAGTCTACTCTAGCCTCAATGCACTTTGCCAAGCAAATAGACGTTGTTGAAGGATCACCTGTCAACATTGATATTACAAAAAAGAAAGTTGAAGCTCAGAACATGCCGGCTGTTACGGTGAATTTTCAAGAGGCCTACTGGGAAGATTTTTCATTCGAAGAAAACAGTTATTCTGACGTGCTATTTTTTAGAGGTTTGGAGCATCTTAAAGACCCAGCTCCTGTCATGAAAAACATCTTTAAGGCACTCAAGCCGGGTGGACGATGTCATATCGTCGTGCCAAACGCTAACTCACTTCATCGCAAGATTGGCGTAAATATGGGGTTATTAAAAGAAGTTCATGAATTGAACGATCGAGACAAAAGTGTTGGCCACGAACGCGTCTTTGACCTTTATACCCTGCTTGAAACTGTAAAATCGTTTGACTTTGAAGTTGTTGACTGGCGCGGAGTCATGCTTAAAGTGTTATCAAACGGACAAATGCAAGAACTTTGTAAGGATAACGAAAACCTCATCAAAGGATTCTTTGAGGTCGGCAAGGAGCTGCCTGACAGGTGTGCCGAACTCTACATGGCAATCACTCCAAAGAAGTAATTAAGTCCTCGCGGCATGATGAAGCTAATAAAAAATGGTTGGCGGAGAGTTGGAAATAGATTTGGCTCTTCAAATAAATATTTCCTACAATCGCCTGCTGGCATGTTGCAACGTCAAGCCGTCTCAGCCGCTCTTAAGACCTACGCCAAAGGGGTCTTGCTCGACATCGGAGCTGGGCGCCAAGTCTATCGCAGCTTTCTGCCTGAAACAGTCACCTATCGTTCTCTAGATTTCGCGGACACCGAGGAAAACTATGAAAAAAACCGAGCTCTCGATATCATCGGTGACGCGCAAAATATTCCACTCGATGACGAATCCATCGACACAGTTCTTTGTACTGAAGTCCTTGAACATCTACCTGAGCCACAACTGGCTGCCAAAGAAATAATTCGCCTGCTAAAACCAGGTGGTTATGCCATTGTCACGGTACCTTTTCTTGGTTACTACCACGATGAACCTTGGGATTATTACCGATTCACTAAGCACGGCCTCCAACAAATGTTGGTTACTGAATCAACTGAGCTTATCAGCGAGGCTGGCTTAGGTGGTTTATTTGTCTACCTTGGATATATCAGGTCTACCATCTACTTAGGACTGGCCGTTTACATACCTGGCCTGTTTCAATTTGCTTTCTACACTAATATAATACTCTCTAAGCTCGATATCCTGCTGGACAAGCTAACTGGCACCACAAGTCTTATGCCAGTCACAAATATTATTGTCGTGCGTAAACGCTGATTTATGAAGATACAATCAATTTTAGTCATCGGTGAGGAAAGTTTTCTAGGACAGCATCTAGTAGCTCGGTTGTTGTCAGAGAAATACAACATCGTGACAACTAGCAGAGAAAAAACATCACTACAGGGAACTGATCACATTACGCTAGACCTAGGCAATCCAGATCTATCTTTTTTTCAGGGCCGTCACTTCGACGCCGTTATTCATTTAGCGGCCATCAGCAATCCGCGAATGTGCGACGAGATGCCTGACCTGGCGCAACAAATCAACGTCACTGCCTTGCGTCAACTTGTCGAAACTCTTCAAGCTGACTCACAGCTAAAAACTTTTATCTATCCTTCTTCGGTAACTCTTGTAAAAGATGGACAAGAAATTATAGACGAGGATTCTGAGATCGACCCAGATAAAAATGTTTACACCAAGACAAAATACGAGGCAGAGAAGATCATCCAAACCGCCATTGCCGAGCATGATTTTCCAGCTACTATTTTGCGTTTTCCAAATATTTACGGACCTGGCCAGCCAGGAGGAGCCTATGCAACTTTTGTGCCTCAGGTCATTGAGCAAGCTCTAAACGATGAAAAAATAGAGATTTGGAACACTGACACTGTTCGCGACTGGGTGTATGTAGAAGATATTGTTGACTTATTTGTCAAAACATTGAATGCTGTAACCTGCGGCCTATATCAAATTGGATCAGGACGCGGTACCTCAACAGGTGAAATAGCTGAAAATTTAGCCAAACTAAGTGGAGTCGAGCTGACTTGCTTAAATAAATCTGGCACTGGACCTAAGCACATCATTACCAATCCAGCTAAAATTCAGCAGGCCACTGGTTGGACAGCAAACACACCAATCAACGAGGGCCTTAAGAAAACATTTGATTACTTCATATCTCATCCACAGTCATGAAAACTGCACTAATTACCGGAATTACCGGACAAGACGGTTCCTATTTAGCCGAGCTTCTACTAGAAAAAGGCTATCGTGTTATTGGCATGGTTAGACGCTCTTCCGTTGAACGTTATGAACGACTTGAACATATTCAAGAAAATATTGAGCTAGTGCAAGGAGACCTGCTAGATCAATCATCCATGCAAGAACTTATCCAGGAATACAAACCAACCGAGGTGTACAACCTGGCCGCACAATCATTCGTGCCAACTTCCTGGCAACAACCAGTCTTAACTGGGGAATTCACCGCTCTTGGCGTTACCCGCATTCTGGAAGCTATTCGCCATGTCAATAAGGATATTAAATTCTACCAAGCCTCAAGCTCAGAAATGTTTGGCATGGTTCAAGAGGTTCCACAGACAGAAAAAACTCCCTTCTACCCACGTTCGCCTTATGGAGTTTCAAAACTTTATGGTCACTGGATTACAGTCAATTACCGTGAAAGTTATGACATGTTTGCTGTCAGTGGCATTCTATTTAATCACGAGTCTCCACGACGTGGACTTGAATTTGTCACCAGAAAAATCGCCTACAATGTAGCTAAAATTTCACTCGGCCTAGCTAAAACTCTTCCTTTAGGAAATTTAGACGCAGAAAGAGACTGGGGTTTTGCTGGTGATTACGTTAAAGCCATGTGGCTCATGCTCCAACAAGAAAATCCAGAAGATTTTGTTATTGGAACTGGAGAAACTCACTCAGTTCGAGAGTTCTGTAAAATTGCTTTCAATCACATAGGAAAAAACTACGAAGACTTTGTAACTGTCGACGAGCGATTTATGCGTCCAGCTGAAGTAGATCAACTCTTAGGCGATGCCAGCAAAGCTAAGAAAATTCTTAACTGGGAACCTGAGGTATCTTTTGAAAAACTGGTCACCATGATGGTTGAGTCTGACATTGAGTTTTTAAAAAAAGTTAAAAAGTCCTAATGGACCAGAGTCGTCCTAAACGAGTAGCTTTTTTTGCCAGAGCCCTGACTCAAGGTGGAGTTACTCGTTTTTTGGTAAACCTATTTCACAATCTCCAAAGTGACACCAACATAGAATACATTCTATTTACCGACGACGAATCATTAGTTGAAACCTTTCCAGGAATGACTGTAGTGGTTGTTAAATCCAAACACAAACTACTGTGGGATTATTTCGCCTCATTAAAAGCAGCTAAAAAATACAACGTCGACATTGTATTTTACACCAAGAACATCGTGCCTTTTAGTCATTTCCGACTACCAGCCAAGAAGGTTATTTTTGTATATGACCTAGGGTATTACGAAAAAACCATACAAGCCTATCCTTTTATGGATACGTTATATATGAAAATGCATTTTCCATTTTCGGTCAGACAAGCCCACGCTATTCTGCCTATCTCTAGCTACACTAAAGATGACCTTATCGCCAAACTTAAAGCTGATCCCAAAAAAATAACAGTCATGCTACTAGCGGCGGAAGACTGGTACCAGCACAATGACGACTCAAATAAGATTTCAGCAGTTAAAGATAAATATAAAATATCTTCACCTTTTTTGTTCTATTGCGGAAACCTCAGTGAGCGTAAAAATCTTCGCCGGGTGATTGAAGCTTTTAATCAAATTAAAGATCAGATTCCTGATCATAATCTATACTTTGCTGGACCAAAAACTCTCGGCAGTGAAGCAGACTTAGAGCTGGCTAGCACTCTACTCGGTGATCGCTTTAAACACATTGGCTTTGCCGATGAGGCTGATATGCCTGCGCTATATTCAGCAGCAGACGTCTATCTCTTTCCATCTCTCTACGAAGGCTTTGGCCTACCAATACTTGAGGCCAATGCCTGTGGCTGCCCAGTGCTAACCTCTAACGCCACTAGCTGTCCAGAAATTGCTGGTACTGGAGCGCACATTGTTGACCCTCTGTCCGTTTCCGAAATCGCTGATGGTATTTTAAAAATTACCACAAACTCCACCTACAAAGATGAGCTAGTGCAACGCGGATATGACAATGTTAAAAACTACAACTGGAAAAAAACGGCTCAAGTAGTTAAAGGCGTTATCACAGACTTATTGTAAGATAGACCAATGAAAACTGTAGCCATTTTTGATTTCTGCGACACCATTGTCGGACTGCAATCAGCTGATCGCTTTATTGAATTTGTCTCAGCCACGCGACCAACTCGACTAGCTGGCACCATTGACCTAATCTGGAGACCACTAAAAAAGAGACACCTCATGCCAAACTGGATTGGCAAGAGAATGATAGCTCTAAAATTGAGAGGACTGCCTGAAAAAGATATGCCTGCCATTGTTAATAAATATGTCGAAGAAATTCTTATCCCAGCTCAACACCCAGGAATTATCGCTAAACTTCAAGCTCACCTAGATAAAGGCGATCAAGTAATTATCGCATCAGCTGGCTACTCACCATATATTAAAGAATTCGCCAGACGTCTTGGGATAACACACATAGCCGCTACCGACCTTAAGATAAAACGAGGACTCTATTCTGGTCGCTTTGACGGTTTAAACTGTTACGGTAAAAATAAAATTATAAAACTAAAAAATCTACTTGAATTATCAGAAATAAACAAAGCAGACTCACATGTCTACTCAGATGATTTAAGTGACAAGCCACTTTTTGACCTAGTCAACCACAAGCACTTAGTTATTTCAGAGCGTCAAAATAAAACGGAAGTGCCAGACGGTTACCAAGTCCTCCGCCTATTCTAATTGGAAGATCCGACAACCGCTTTTACCGCCTCAATTATCTTGGCGTTTTCAACTTCAGTTCGACAAGCTATTCGCACAAACGCGCCTTTTTCTAGACCAATTTTGTCAGTACAAGTTCTAACATACACACCGAATCTCGAGAGCATAGCGATAAAAAAATCATCAGCAGACATGCCATTTTCAATCTCACATAGGTAGAAATTTGCCTGACTAGGATACACCCTAATTCCATTAATAGCTCCGAGCTCTTCACCGAACTTTTTCATTTCATTAATATACCGTTGTCGGACTTGACCATATTTATTTTGAAAATCTTCCTGCGCATACAGTCTGAAAAAGTATTCAGCCAGACCCGATGAATTCCACAAGTATCCATTCTCCAGCAACTCAGCCACGCGGTCGCTGGACAAGATTCCATAACCAGCTCGAACACCGGCAATGCCAAAGTCTTTCGACATACTCTTTATCACAACCAGGTTAGGATACTTGGATATTAACTTTCCCACAGATGGAATGGTATCATCACCTTCGGACGCAAAGTGGATAAAACTCTCATCAATTATCACTACACTTAGATCCTGTAATTCCTCTAGCAACTCTCCCACCTGAACCTGCGTTAAGTAAGTACCAGTCGGATTGTTTGGATTTATTAAAATAGCGGCCCCAGCCCCGTTCTCCCTAACAAACTTTACATAGTCTGAGACGTCTAACGCAAAATCATTTTCCTTACTAAGTTCGTAAAACACCGGCTTAACTCCTTCCGGTGCAAATTCATAGTACGAAGAAAAAGTTGGAATACTCAATACCACCGATCCACGAACAAACCTATGTAGAACAGCTTGAATAATTTCAATGGCACCGTTGGCTACAAATATATTTTTAGAATCAACTCCAAGTTGGGGACCAATCACCTCAGCTAGCCCACTATTATGAGTTGGATAAAATTCCAAAACGTCGCGCAATTTTCCGGTGTCAATCAAATCTTCTTGCATGGATTGCATAAACAAATCCGTCGCATATGGATTTGATAAAAAACAGGCGTCCACTGAAATTTCCAGTTCTGGTATCTTGGAACGAATTGAGGCGATGCTAGGAGAGTGGGTTCCAGCTCCCTTTTTCATCTCTAATAACTTATTTTCAATAAAATGTGGTGAAGTTTCGCTCATAAACAAATTACGTCAATTTATCTAATGGAACATTAGCCTCTGGCAAACACTGTATCACGGGTAGATGGTGTTCTCCAAAAACATGTTTAGTTGTCTTATATGGAAATAACTGCCCACGACCTGCGTAATCAAGAACCATTTGTTTAGTTAAATTATCGTCCCGAAATGGCTCTAAATGAATCAGTGTGCTCATATAATCAACTGTAACAGCCGGCAATCTTTTTAGCCCTAACCTTTGGGCCACTCGGTAACGATGATGGCCGTCCAGGATGGTGTGCGTCTTGGCGTCGACAAGTAATGGCTTCTTAACTAAATTATCAGCAGAAACCTCTTCAGCTAACTGTACAACGTAATCTTCATCAACTTCCTCATGAGCCTTTAGTGAAGCTACGTCTAGGATCTCAATCGGCGACTCCCGCAAGACAGTATCCCTATTTGCATTTAACTCATAAGGCACCTCAGAAATTGTATGTCGAAGCTTACCACCTTTTCCAGGCACAATACTCTGCACAACCTCCCAGTGAACAGTTCCTCCTCGCACAAATTGTTTTACTTGATCATGCAATTCGCTCAAATCAGCCTCTGGATATTCAAGAACCACATTTACTCTAAACAAATCAAGATCTTCTTGAATTACCTGAAACTGTCTAATCTTATCTTCAAACTCACGAAATAACTTAAACCAAAGATGAGTTACCAAAACCGTACCATCCTGCAATGGCATAAGATCGTTTATCCTGCCTTCTATAGAACGAAACATAGGCAAGCTCCTGCCACACTCACACTGCGCAGTGGGGTCCTCAGCAATTCCCCGATCACCTACCTTATACCTAATAAATGGCAGGGCCCGATCAGTGAAATCAGTATAAACAATATCTCCCAACACTCCCGATGGCGCAGTTGTTCCATCAGGCATAACTACTTCACCATACGCCTTGTCGGACATAATATGCATCCCCTTCTTCGCACACTCGTGCGCCATAAGACCTATCTCGGTTCCACCGTAACGGTTGTAAACCGGACACTGAAAGGCCTTTTCAATCAACTCTCGAGACTCGTTCGATAAATACTCAGCTCCTGTCACAATCGACTCTGGGCTGTATGCTTCAATTTTATGGTCAATAATATATTGAGCCATGTAAACAAATGAACTAACATAGCCGTCAATTACAGCTGGCTTAAATTTATTCAGCTGAAGCAGGAATTGATCGACCCTCTCTGGCGATAACACGCTATTTTCTGGATCTTCCACGTTATAAATTGATAACTCCAAACGCCTCCCAAACACATTTTGCAATAAGGTGCTTTTAGCATCCTTAGTACCAGTCCGCCAAAAACGAGCATTACGCGCGCCAAGAAAGTGCCCATACCACTCAATCGTCCGTAAAAATCCTCCCATGCGCTCAGCCTTGCCATCTTCGTTAATCGGAAATATAAACGGCACTCCCGATGAACCAGTGGTCTTAAGCATGACAATTTTTTCCTCTGAACTTCCAACCTCACCCGCTTTCAGAGCATCCTTTAGCTCCTCTTTAGTAGTCAATGGAAACTTTTGAATGTCTTCTAAAGATTTAAGATCACTAGGCTTAACTCCCGCTTTAGTAAATTTATTTTTGTAAAAAACCGTATGCTCATAGGCAAACGTAACTATCTCTTGCAGTCTCTTTAACTCCAAATCTCTTAAAGCCGCCTGATCATACCACTGTGTCTTATCATAAAACCTATAGTATTTGTATACTCTAGGCTGGCCCAAACGCAGAGCCGCTAAAAAAAACTTGTGTGTCAGGTCACCTTTTTTCATATATTGCGCCCTAAAGCTACCACATTTACCCAACTGGCTCAAGTCAAATCAAGCCAATCTTACAGCAACTCAAAAGTTCACATGCAAGCCGTCACGTTCATTCTAATATTAGTTGTAATCCACCGATGATTTATGTTATAATCCCCGCCAAGTATAGACGGAATGCCTAATAAAAAGCCAAAAATTAAAATAAATAGCTGGACTATAATCGCTGGCAGTGTAGTTTTACTTTTTGTAATAAGCGTTGGTCTTTTGTGGTTAAACCAAAATAACAAACTAACTTACAGTGAGGCCGTTGTTCCCATTGAGCAGCCCACCGAAGCCAGGCCCAACGATACCTTTGTTATCGACATAGAATCCTCTATTCTCAACGGAACTTTATCACCGGTTAATTGGAGCGACGACCGCGGCGCTTCACGTAGCCTTGCTGGTAAGCCCTTAGAAATAACCTTTCCAGTATCAGCGGATATTGATTCATTTACCGCCAACGCCACAATTGAAAAATCCAACAATTCATTACTTCTAACCGCCAGTTGCCAAGAACAGGCAGATGATGGAGAGTATACAAAAATATTCTCAACCCCTCTTTATCTTGGGAATCTTGAAGACTGGTCACAAATTGCCTTATCAGGCGGTGGTTCACTTTACTCAAAGTCTAACCTGACAGCTAGTAAAACATCCTTACCAGAAATTGCTTCGTCTGCTCTACTCAGTAATAGACTAATTTACATCGATCCAGTGTTTGCTAGTCGGGCTGATTTATCTGACCTGCTAACGCCAATGTTACCAGCCAGTAACAAAACGATAGAATACTCTACAACCTTCGAGCCGCCCTTACAGATCATGACTCAAGCAAGTGGTGATTTACTTATCGAATTCGAAAAGTTTAATATCAACGGCCTTCAAGATTCTGACGAAATGGCGGTTATAATAAATGATGCGACTGGCAAACAAATTGCAAAACGTACCGTCCCAGACGATGGAGTTACTAACGGTCGAGGAAAAAGAACCAGTCAATCAATCTCTCTAAGTATTCCTATTCCAGAGACAGGTCTTTACGAAATTTCGTTTAGTACAGGCAATCCTGATAACGTGCGAATAAAGAACCTTAAACTAAACACCAGCCACGCGGTTATTAGCAAACTTAGCGTTTCGCAACCAACGACTCTCTACACTGAAACAGAAGCAATGCGTTCAATCCAGTTATCTGTTGTCGACCGAACGCAAGTTAGCCTAATGAACTTAGAGACTGGTGAAATTACAAATCATCAATTGGCACCCAAGCAACATGGTGAGTCATTTTTTATAGACATCATGCCAGGTAAGTATGAAATAACCTTCGACAATAAAAGCGTCATATATTTTGGATCTTTTTCAGAGAGTAGCACCAGCTTCTTTACTCCGTTTGTCTTTGAAGTAACCCAGGACGCCTTTCAAGCAGATATACTTTTGAGCGACTTAAAAATTTCCACAGACCAAACAGATAATGTTTCTCTTGAGCTACCAATAAATTGTACACCAGCAACAAATGATAAAAACGCCACCACAGTAACACTAGACTCAGTTCTTGAGCCAACCCTCAGAGCCTTACCAGAGGCCAAGCTGATCAGTGAGCGTTACAAGTTATATGCCGACCTATGTGGCGCTTACCTGTATAGCAGCAACGCACTTGACCTACTACCAACGACAGAAACAGAGAACGCCTGTGACCCACAGACAATTGATGAATCTGTAGTGGCCATGAAACTAGCTAATCTATTAGCACCTGAGGAAGAGGGCTTTAATTATTCTGAATCTAGAATAAGACCTTATCTTGTCAGTACAGAAAATATTTCGACATCACAAGAAAAAAACACTCTAAGCGCCAGTATTAAAGGGGCTGTTAGTGGATACTTTGTTGCTCAAGGAGATCTAGAGTTTGATTTTAACGTATCAGATATAAATAGACACTCTGGATCAGATGATATAGTTCTAGAAATTATAGACATCCGTCAGGAAACTGTTTTTTCACAAATTTTTCCAGGGGATACCGTAGATACGAACTCTGGAATCCAAACGGCCCCACGACATCAAGAGGTTAAATTGGCAGAACTCTCCGGACTATACCAGTTTAAAATAAGTGAATTACCCTATGGTAGCTCCAGTAATGATTTCATCATCGACGACCTGTCGATCAACACCGATCGCGTTATCCTGAATGACACAATTAGATTTGTTAATAGCTCAGTTTCCGGGGCGGTTGCTAATGCTGGAGGAATCGAACAGGCAGAATTTGTAATCAATAAGGCCATTGAATCAGACAAAGATGCAACGGTTTTTCTTAACAACTCTCCTATCACCAACACCACCGGAAAGAGAGCGTTAGACAAAATAATGCAAAATTCTCCGGTGAATTTTCGACTAGACAACGATTCACTGACTCTCCGTAATGCTGATTTTTACCCGTTTTCTCCTGAGCCTTTTGCCCACGAATATTTTAATCCTGGAACCAATTTTATTATCAGCAACTACGTTATTGATTGGTTGATAGAACTACGTGGACTGTCATTTTCTCTACGGTAAGAAAACGTGATGCTTCTCTTTACTCGGTTGAAACAGCACGGTCCTAGTATCATTGGCATCACAGCACTATTGGCTTTGTCGCTTAACCAAGTTTTTCACTCTTTTTTTAACTTAACCGTCTGGCCACCGCTGAAGCTTGGACTGTTCATAATAACGATAGCCTGGGTTACACTTAAACTTACCGAAAACCAGATTAGCGGCCAAGACACTAGTAAAAAATATCCACTCCACCACTGGTTACCGGGAGTAGCGCTTGTTTTAATACTAGCAGCCGGCCTATTACTGAGACTCTACCATTTAGGCTACCTGGGCCTTAGTACCGACGAAGGGTCAACGGCTTTATTTAGTCACGCCATTTCAATCAGTGGGCTACCCTGCATAGACGGCGAGTGCTACTTACGTGGCTTCCCTTATCTATACCTAGTGTCATTTTTTACAGGCATTTTTGGTAGCACAGAATTTTGGGTGAGACTGCCGGGCTTAGCTATCACAGCAACTATTATTCCACTGATGTATTTTATCACCAAGCGTCTGAGCAATCACTCATCAGCGCTTATTGTAGTTTCACTTGTGGCCTTTACCGACTGGAATATGATGCTGAGTCGCTACGCTCGAATGTACAATCTACTTTTGCTATTCATCCTTATTTCCATCGCTCTCTTTTCACATTACCTAAAAAAACAGCAATGGTGGATAGGCTTCCTGTTGGTTATTAGCTCAGGATTGGCTATGGTTACACACCAATTTGGATTGTTGCTGGGCTTTATATCACTACACCTTATTGTAACTAAAAGACCATTTACCATCAAAGACGGTTTTCTCAGCGGTGGAATTATACTAGCAGCGGTATATGTTCTGACTCAAGTCCCCGGCCTAACCTATGAAACAGGCTTTCAATCCATTTATAGCATTGTTCCACAACGACTCCAAAGTGATCAATTTTGGTTTTTGAGCAACCTGCAATTTCCTCAGTTTACTTACTTCAAGGAATTGTTCATTTACCAAGCACCGTTATTTTCCCTGTTAATTGGCGGGACGCTAGCCCGAATTGCTCAATTACGAAATGGTGGTTGGAAAAAAATAGACCCTTCGATCAATTCTTTTTTCTATATATTTATTGTTGGGATATTTCTAGCGCTAGCTTTTTACAACATTAATTATTCACTAAAATACCTGTGGTGGATTTTAACCCTGATCCTGATACCAATTGGTACCATTATTTTCCATCTTTTTCGCGATAAAAAAATAGTTGCCGTCGGCCTAACGCTAATTATTTTGGCAGCAAACATTCCTGGAGTGATCACGGTTTTGGGTAGGGATTATGGCGATATCCAAACTGACCGCCCCCTTCTCATGTCATCGGAAGCTGAATCTTACTATCCTGATGACAAGACGCCAGTTGAATACGTTATCACTCATATGCAGCCCGGTGATATAATTATCACAGACTACTTTATTCACAATGTATATTTGGAACTTCAAATAGGTGCTCAAAGTAACTATTTTGTACTACCAGAATCACCTACCCGCTTCCTGCAAACTTATCCATACTACGGACTTTATCGAGACACTAATAACTGGCGACTACGAGAACATGGATCAATCCTGATTCACACTAGCACCGAGCTTGCACAAATAATCAATCAAGCCGATACTACGGTTTGGATTATCACTGCCGTTGATTTTTCAGGTAAGCAGCACAAAATTTCAAACGGTGGGGTCACGCGCTATTTACGAAATAATTACACAGGAAGCATCGTTTACACAGGATTCGATGACAACAGCCAAGTCTATGCCATCAACCCAAGATAATCACAATAATTCTGGCTGGAAACTTAGCGGCACTATTTTTGTGCTAGCCTCAAGCCTAGCCACACAGGGCTTGATGTTCTTAACCGCGATAGTTTTGGCTCGTGTTCTCAGCAAAGCTGATCTAGGAGTTTACTCAATTGTTATTCAAATTCAGAACATCCTAGTTCTAGCCCTACCGCTTGCCATTCCCCTAGCCCTTACCTCTATTATTGCCAAAGAACAAAAAGCGGCTGAGAAGGTAGCCCATCTCATGACCACATCTTTGCAACTTGCAGCCATTACCACTGTAATTTTTGGCAGCGCCTTTGTGGTAATTAATCTTCTATTCGCTGAGTCTATTTATGGTACTCCTCGAATTACTCAGTACTTAATTCTGGTTCTAATTGGAGCAATTCTTACTAGTCAATTTCAGATCGCTCGAGGTGGTTTACACGGCTTAAAACAAATGCAGGTGCCGGCAGTGGCGATTACGCTCGGTAGCTTAGCGGGACTACTGGCCATGCCCCTAGCTGTTGTTTACGGCCTTAGCGGCGCGCTTGGAGCCACCATTATTGGCGGAGCGGTTAGCTTGATCATAGTCGCAATTGGCATGAAAAGAACTGCCAGCTCTCTTACCACCGAGCACATTCTCAAAAAAATATCGCTGATCGACCTGGGAGATTTAAGCAAAATAGCCTTGCCTCTATTTGGATCTTCTGTTGTCTTATTTGTGGCACTCCTGATTGCTCGTACAGTATTACAGTGGCAAGGTGGCTTTGATGAGGTTGGTAACTTCCAGATAGCGAATAATATTATTCAGGCGATGACAGTAATTCCAATCGCCATCGCTACCATTGCCCTACCCGCCACCGCCAAGCTTTCTACCGCAGGTGACAGCGAGAGCGCATCAATTTTTAAGTTTGTTAAAGAAGCTTTTTCAAAGTCATCGACTACTGCGGCCATTATGGTAGTACTAGTCACTTCTACAATCTATCTAATTCCCATTATCTACGGACGGCAGTACGACGAGGCCATGACTGCAGTTATGCTAATTGCCTTAGCTTATGGGATTATTGCTCCGTTTGCTGCCACCCTAAACCAAGTGCTTATCTCAGAAAACAGAACTGTACTACGCATGATTATCGATGTTGTCGTTGGCTTGCTTATTATTCTAGGAACTTACCTGCTTGGAAAAAATTGGGGAGCCTCGGGCCTAGCCTTAAGTTACGGTTTAGCTTATACAGGCGCCGCAGTCTGGATGGCCTGTCTTTATCACAAAAAAACCGGTTGGAATATATTTCTCCGTCACGGACTACTTTCAATAATTCTCGCTCTTCAGATTTTAAGTTTCTATACTGACTACTTTATCATCGCAACGTGCGTTACAATTTTGGTAGTTTTAATTATCACCAAATCAGACGTTATGGACATTGCCAACAAGCTACTATCACCTCTTCTCAAGCGCGTTAGAAAGAATTAATCTTCTTCAGGCTGCTCTATTTTATTCAAATATAATTCTGGTGGCACGCCATGTTCCTCCAAAATTGATGTTATCTCAGCCGCGTGCCTGCGCTTGTATAGATATGAAAAAACCTGGGCATGAACCAAAAAATAATAGAAGCCCTTTTCCATACACATATACAAACCATAAGTACCGTCTAGAAAGCCTCCTTTAAATACAATCAAACCAAGTGACTCTTTCATGCCATAGTAAAACATTTGAAGTGTCACTTTACACATCTCTGTAAGACTTACTCGAGTCTGCTTAGCGTACCCTCTCTCTTCAATAATTTGGCCTGCCTCAAGCTTGGCGTATTTTGTGTATTTTTCAACGGTCGCGCTCATCTCCACATAACTAAAATGATAGACCACGTTATCTAGCGTCCGCGTGGTGCTACCCTCTGGCAATAAGACGGTTTCGTGCACTGCGTCATTACTCCAATAACCCTTGTCTGCTCGAAACAACCTCATATGCTTATGAGAAAACCCGCCATGCTTAATCCATTTCCCAAACATAAAATCCCTTCTCCGAATCACAAAACCATCTTCTACTGGACTCTCCAAAGCGCGCTGTATTTCAACTGCTAGCTCAGGCGATACAACTTCGTCTGAAGCTACAAAAAATATCCATTCATGCTTTGCCCGGTCCATCGCATAGGTCCATTGCTTAGAAAAAGTGTCTAACTTTCTCGTAAAGATAGATGAAGTATATTTTTCCAAAACTGGACGATATCTTGCAGAGCTTTCGTCATCAATTACAAGGATCTCATCTGCCCAATGTAGGCTCTTTAGAGTCGCCTCAATCGTCTGCCCGTGCGCATCGTGAAATGGCGTAATCACGGTTATTTTATGTCTTTCCATTGACCAAAATACGTTAAAGTCCTATCCTATTGCAGATAGTCAACCGACCGAATTTATATTCGATCAAAACTACCTACTCGTAAGCTATTCTAATGGAATCCACTATGAAGTCAATTGGCGTGGCCGTAATCGGACTCGGTTACTGGGGGCCAAATCTAGTACGAAACTTTAGCACAACAACAGGCGCTGAGCTTTTATACGGTTGCGATTTAGACGAAAACCTTTGCGCAAAAACCGCCAGCCAACACCCTAACATCACTGTTACGACAGACTATGGAAAAATTCTAGCCGACGAAGCGGTTCAACTAGTAGCCATCGCCACACCAGTTGCGACTCACTACAAACTAGCCAAATTAGCTCTGGAAGCTGGCAAGCATGTCTTCGTTGAAAAACCCATGACACAGACTAGTGCCGAAAGTGAAGAGCTTATACAACTAGCCAAGGACAAGAACTTGATCCTAGCAATCGACCACCCATTTATCTTCAGTGGTGTTGTCAAGAAAATGCAAGATCTCATAAACTCTGGTGATATTGGGGATGTTTTATATTACGACTCAGTTAGAATAAATTTAGGCCTATTTCGCTCCGACGTTAACGTAATCTGGGACTTGCTTCCACACGATCTCTCTATCTTGGCTGAAATATTTACCGACAAACCAATTTCAGTTCAAGCTATCGGACTTGATCACTTTGACAGAAACAACGTTGACGTAGCCTATATTGCATTGCGATACCCAAACAACGTCACTGCTCACGTTCACGTTAGCTGGACCTCACCTGTAAAAATAAGACAGATGATTCTCGGCGGAACCAAAAAAATGGTTGTTGTCGATGACGTCGCTCCAGATGAAAAGCTTAAACTTTACGATAGAGGTGTTGATCAAGAACAGCAAGAAAAAGCTCAAAGCCCATTTCAACCACTTTATCGATCAGGCGACGTCGTCATTCCTAAACTCGATCAAGCTGAACCACTAGCTGCTGAGTGTGCCAATGTCATTGCTGCCATCAACGGCGAAGCAGCCCTGAGGGCCACCGGCGAGGTCGGTTTAGACATTGTACGCATCCTTGAGGCAACCGACAGGTCACTGGCGGAAGGCGGTATTAAAATTTCATTGTAATTAATTTAATCCTATATGAAAGTTCCATTTGTAGATCTACAACAGCAGTACCGCAGCATCAAATCAGAAATTGATCCTGCAATTTTAGCAGTACTAGACGAAGCTCATTTCATCATGGGCCCAGAAGTCTATGCCTTTGAAGACGAATTTTCCGTTTTTTCAGGTGTTGAATTTACCACTAGCATGGGCACTGGAACTGACGCGCCTCACATTGCCCTAAGGGCTATGGGAATCGGCGCTGGTGACGAGGTGATCACTCAATCAAACACCTTTATTGCAACCCTAGAAGCCATTATCATGGCCGGTGCTAAACCAGTGCTTGTAGACATGACCCCTGACACCTATAACATGGACCCTGATCTGCTAGAGGCGGCTATCACTGATAAAACTAAGGCTATTATTCCCGTTCACATGTACGGCCAACCGTGCCAGATGGACGAAATAAATGCCATCGCTAAAGCTCATCATTTGTTTGTACTTGAGGATAATGCCCAGTCCGTGGGAGCAAAGTATAAAGGTCGCCCAACTGGTTCACTTGGCGACGCCGCGTCAACTAGTTTTTATCCAGGAAAGAACTTAGGCGCCTACGGTGACGCTGGAGCAGTGACAACCAACAATGAGGAGTGGACCGTCAGAATGCGCATGATGCGCGATCATGGGTCTAGTCGAAAGTATCACCATGATGTTTGGGGAACCAATTCCAGACTAGACGGCGTTCAAGCCGCTGTGCTTCATGTAAAAATGAAATACATTGACCAGTGGAATCAGCAACGTCGTGAGGCCGGAGCCAAATATTCTGAAAAACTTTCTGGAGTAGGCGGTCTAAAATTACCCACCACCCATCCTGACACTGATCACATTTACCATCTCTATGTTGTGCAAACCAAAGATGAGACTGAGCGCGACGCCTTAATGAAACAACTTCAAGACAATGACATCGGCGTTGCTATTCACTATCCAATTCCACCACACCTGCAACCTGGTTACACAAACCTTGGCTACAAGCTCGGTGACTTTCCAAGAGCCGAGTCCTACGCCAAGCGCATTATCTCATTGCCCATCTTTCCAGAAATTACCGACGAACAAATTGACCACGTTGTCGAAAACATAAAAAATTTCTACGCCAAGTAGAACAACTACAGCCTCCTAATTGGAGGCTGTTTTTATTTTGTATCTAATCTCTGCCAATAGTAAACTTCAACATTTGAGTTCTTCAACTCAGGCACTTGACTGGTTTTGTACTCAGCCTGCTCAGCAATAAATTTACGCACAGGCCTTGTCAAATGATGAGCCTTGCCCGCTGGCCAAATAAACCACATCGCCTCATGTTCCTTAACCATTTTCTTTAACTTCTTCAATGTCAAGCTTTGCTGTTCACCCAAATTAATAACTTCTAAATCCTTATCAACCCCCCAGTAGACACCTCTGAAAGACTGCGCAAAAATTGGCTCCGATACCGACCTGTTTCCTTTTACATAAGCATAAGCTGTACGGACATCATGTCCAATACCAGCAACATGCACTTGTTCTGACCTCCCCTCATAAGTTAGCCCCCACAAGGCCGGCACTCCTGGGAGTGTGATAGGTACAAAAATCAGTATAGCAGTTAAAACAGTGACTCCCCTGCCTAAGCGCTGATTATTAAATACAGCACTCAATCGTTCGAGAGCATAGTACAAAACCACCGATGCGACAGTTAAAGCCATTGGCATAATAAATAATATATAACGCATGGCGTTATATCTTTTCACAGCAAAAGTGAAGAGCAAAATTACTGCCACAGACACGACACTAATAAATCTACCGCCGGAACTATGTCGCAGATTATAGATAATGCCTACTAAGTAAAGTACAATCACTAAAGCGACGATCGGCTGGTCAGAAAACGGTATCAATTCATATTGAAAATTTGCAATTGGCCTCCAACCAATGAACTGCCCCAACAAAGAAACATTGAAGACTTGAAATGCCACAGCCCCTAACCACACTATCACCACGCCCAGCAACACCCATAATCCAGCCACTTGTCTCTGGCGATGACTGCCATCATTTGCTACTTCCCAAATTAACTCAACTATTAAGTATAAAAGCCAGGCTGGAAAGAAAATCAAAAATAGGAAATGCGTTTCAATAGCCAGCAGGCTCATTAAAACTGCCAAAATACCTACCGCCACCAATCTAAACCAACGCACGGTCGCCGCCATAGACAATCTATAACACGCGTACCACAACAACATAGCGGCGTTCCCAACAACTAACAACATACTGTACATCCTCACTATCCTGGCGTGCAAAATAAAATGATCTAAAAACACAAAGGCAAGAACTGTCACCGTGGCTACTCCAATATTTTTAGTCCAAACTCGAATTACAATATAGGCTCCAGCAATAAATATCATAAACCACATCACTGACGGTAAGCGCAGAGCAGATTCTGATAAGCCGAATATAGCTAAAGCCCCTGTTGTTTGCAGTGTGTAAGCCCGAGCTCGGTCATACCGCAAAACCTCTCCGTCCGCATCGAGTAGCGGAGCATCATCAACCGCGTTCCACTGCACAAAATCTCCAGACTCACGCAGGCCCAGAGCTGTGTTTACATGATAGTACTCGTCATTTTGAAAACTCAATCCAGACAAATTTGTTCCCGTAACCATTAAAGTTAAAAATAAAAGTCCAGCCAAAACAATTCCATCAACCCATCCTGGAACTGACCATTTTTGTATCCCCAATTGAAAATGTGCTCTAGTATTTTCAGTTAATCCTCTAGAGTGCACTAACGCAACAAATCCTCCAACCACCGTTGCCGAAAGAAATAATAAAACCAAATCCAGATCTCCAACTGATCTTTCACCAAACTGCCCAGCGCTAAAAAATCTATATAGAACTAATATACCTATCGCCCCATACCCAGTCCAAGCTGGTAACTTAAGTGCGTGGTGTCGTAAAAGGAGAGCAGCAGGAATAGTAAAAAATAGGAAACAAGTTCCTGTTAGCCAAACATCTCCTAAAATTGGCTCCCCTATTGCCAAGCAAACCATCACAACTGGGAAGCTGGACATTGCCACATAAAATAACAACTGATCACGACTCATTCTGTGCTGCAAACTCGCCCACACAACTGCGGCAATAACTATACCAGCCGCTATATATGGAATTGGCGAAACAGACAAACCTCCAACCTCTAGCCAACTGACAATAAAAAAATGTACCGAAACTGAATACAAGACTGAGAGCGGGTACAACCATCTCTTTAAATCTTCAGAATGCTGATTATACACTAACCACAAAAAAGCTAGCGCCATGGCACCCAGAAAAACTAGTGTATCTGTCAAGAAAACCCATGAGCTCATGAAATCAGTATAGCTTGACAGGCCCTCTCAAGCAACACCAGGTCAGCTTGAAAAAATAGGCTACTTCAGCTAGTATAGCCAGGATATGGACACTTCCCACATTCTGTTCCTCACCCGTAAATTCCCGCCTTCTCGTGGCGGCATGGAAACATTTAGCTACGAGCTAACCCAACGGTATCCAGGCTCTAGCGAAGTTGTACACTATGGTCATAAACAACATGACATTATTTGGGCTGCACCAATGTTGTTATTCTCAGCTTTTAGTCGCCGCAAACAAGTTAATCTAATCCATTTAGGAGATCTCGTTCTAGCACCGCTGGCCCCCTTTCTAAAACGTTGGTTTAAAGTTCCAGTTGTAGCCACCGCTCACGCCTTGGAATTAACTCATGGCAATCGCCTATTGCAGTGGTTAATTAATAGATCGCTACCCGATCTAACACACATAGTAGCTGTTAGCGACTTCACCAAAGATTTACTTATAAGTCGCGGTGTCTCTCTTGATAAAATTTCTGTCATCACCCACGGAATTGAACCTCCTATTGAACTAGACCGCAATCAAGCCCGCGCCACTCTTTCTACTAAACTAAAATTAACCAGCGATGATGTCCATCGTCCACTACTTCTCACCGTTGGTCGACTGGTAAAACGAAAAGGGGTGGCTTGGTTTATAGAAAATGTCCTTGATACCTTAGGGGCATCTCCCATATATTTAATTTCTTCAGACGGTCCTGACAAAACTGACCTTGAAAAACTAGCTACCACCAGACCTAATGTTCGTTTACTAGGCAAGGTTGATGACATGTTTCTCAGCACGCTGTATGCCGGAACAGATATTTTTATTATGCCCAACATTGATATTACCGGTGACGCTGAAGGCTTTGGCTTTGTCGCCATCGAGGCTGCAGCTCACGGGCTGCCGGTAGTGGCAGCCCGTCTAGATGGCATCCCTAACGCAATTCACGATGACAAGAATGGCAAACTAGTAACCCCAGGTGCAGCTGATGAATTTATTTACGTTATTAATCAATGGGTAAATAACCCGCAAGACAGACAAGACTTTGGCCAAGCCGCTAAAGCCTATACCGTACGTCATTTTTCCTGGGACGATAGAGTCAAGCAATATCAAGAGTTGTTTTTATTACTTTTAAAGCCATGAACCTAACAAAGGTTGTTTTCAAAAATTTTTCCTACATCATGATCGGACGTGTCCTCTTTCGTTTCTTGAATGCGGCCATCATGATCTATGCCGCTCGCTATCTTGGAGTGGACCGCTACGGAATGTTTGAAACCGCCCTAGCCTGGGCCAATGCGTTTTTGGCGCTCAACGACGTTGGCATGAGTACACTAATCGTACGAGAGGGGGCTCGAGACGAATCAAAAATTGCTGTCTATTTTGGAAACACTTTGTTAGTTGAAGTTATCTTCTCCATTATTTTGTACGCGACCGTCTTATTGGTCGGTTTTGGAATTGGTTACAACCACACTACCATGGTTCTACTAGCCATCCTCGGAGCCGGAGGTTTAATCTTTGAGTTCCGCAAAGTCATGCGCGGAATCTTCCGAATTTATCTTAAACTAAAAGTGGTGGCCTTCCTAGAAGTTCTCAACGGCATTATTTATTTCCTTTTAACCTTGTGGATTGTCACCACGATCAAGGACATCGACGTCGGTCTACTGGGTATTGCTCACGCCAATTTGTGGACAAACGTGCTCTTTGTCGCAGCTTTGTTCTTTTACACTCTACGCTTCGTCAAACCAAAAATTGACCGCAAGCAAATCTGGCCAATGATCAAGCAGTCATACGTATTCACCTTGTACAATTTATTTTTCATGTTGTACTTCCAAATTGATCAGATAATTCTCTCCATCCTCAAACCGGCTAGTGAGGTTGGCATCTATTCGGCCTCAGCAAAATTAGTTGGTGCATTTCTGTTTATTCCAGTCATGCTCTTTCAAGTCACCATGCCAATTATGTATCAAGCTAGTCGTGAAGACATGCCAAGATACAAGCGTATTAATCATATGAAGTGGCGCTATCTAGCTGCCTTCGGCATTCCCGCTGGAGTTGGCCTTTGGTTACTAGCTCCACAAATCATCAACTTTGTGTTTGGAGAAAAGTATCTTGCCTCTATTCCAGTGCTTGCAGTCATGGGTTGGTTTTTAGCCATTCGCTTCACTGCGCTGTCTCAAGGCAATTCTCTAACCACCACTGATCGCCAAGGCCTACGCGCCTTCATTCAAATTCTCTCCCTAGTCTTAAATATTGTTCTGGACATTATCTTGATCAAAAAATATGGAGCACTTGGGGCTGGTATAGCCACCTTAATCACTGAAGCCTGCATCGCCACGTCTTATCTATATTTTTCAGCCAAGTATTTGGAAGAAAGCGTGCTCAAAAACAGCTTATCCTTGCTGCCAATTGTGGGAGCAACGCTAGTTATGAGCCTGGCTGTTTTCTTGGCAAAAGACCAACTGCATGTTATCTTTGTGATGCTTTTAGGCGTAATAACCTACCTCCCCTTCCTCTGGATTTTTAGGTTCTTTCGCCCCTACGACAAACAGATTTTGCAGCAAATAATGAGCAAGCCATAGCATGCGTACAATAATAATGGCCGCTGGTGCCAGTCGACGCCTTCAACCGCTCACTGACACTATTCCAAAAACCTTACTTAAGCTCGGTGAAAAAACTATCTTAGCTAGGATTTTAGATACAGCCAGAGAGCAAAGTTTGACGCATTTTGACATCGTCACCGGACACGGGCATCCAGCCGTAGAGGAATTTGCTGCTGAATATCAAACTGCTCACCCCGACATCAACATCAATCTCATTTATAACGATCAGTACGACTCCACTGGTAATATTGTTTCACTTCAATATGCCAACCAGGCCTTCGACGAAGATTTTCTAATTGTAAACTCGGACACTATATTCCATGCTGACATTCTCAAGCGCTTGCTAGATTCAAACCACCCCAATGCTATGGTGGTAGACAACGTCAGCCAGCTTGGAGAAGAAGAGATGAAAGTGCTCACCGATGACAAAGAAGCCATTACGCACATTCACAAAAGTCTCGACCCAGACTCCGCTACTGGTGAGTACATTGGCATCATGAAGTTATCTAAGGATGTAAAACAGAAATTGCTCAACAGTCTTGATCAAACTATAAACAAGGACAATTCTCTTTACTATGAAGACGCCTTGCAGCATTTGATCACCGACAACGGGATTACCATTCACCCAGTCTATACCGATAGTCTGCCAAGTATGGAAATCGATACTCCAGAGGACCTAGATGACGCTGGCAAGTTAATTCTAGAAATGTAAATATGTCAGTCATTCTTCGTAACATTCAAATCCCTCTCTTTATCAAAATAGAGACTGGTTGCTTGCAGAACATTCGACAAATTCTCGACGAACATCATTTGCATTTTCAAAAACCGTTAGTTCTGTCTGAAGAACACATTCTAGCCCTCGGCGGTAATGATGTTGTAAATGCTCTCGGCAATCCCGCCACAGTTTTGATGAAAGAAAATTCCATCGCGGCTGGCGACCGCCTAGCCAAGGAAATTAGAGAAAAGGGCAACGATCTGATTGTCAGCGTCGGCGGTGGCCGCACGCTTGACCTTGGTAAATACGCTGCTACTAAAGCCGGTGTAAATTACATTTCAATACCAACCTCACCATCTAACGATGGTATTTGCTCTCCGGTAGCCGTACTGACAGACGACGACATGACCAAGAGCCTTCCTGTCAATATGCCTATTGGAATATTTGTCGACACCTCTATCCTAACCAGCGCTCCGATACACAACATTAGAGCTGGCATTGGAGATCTCATTTCAAATATGTCTGCTATAAACGACTGGAGACTAGCTTACCACGACGGCAAAGAAAGCATGGATGACTTTGCTGCCTCTATCGCTTTTTCCGCCGCTCAGCTAATTCACGAAACCTGCCGCGGTGTAAATATAAATATTTCCGATGAAGCCTTTCTAGAAAAACTTGTCCATGGATTGATTCTGTCTGGAATTGCCATGAACATTGCTGGCAACAGTCGTCCCTGTTCGGGTTCAGAACACGAAATCTCCCACGCTATTGATGCACTATTTCCTGGCAGATCTATTCATGGACTGCAGGTTTCTTATGGAACCTTACTTGGCTGCTTCCTCAGAAAAGAGGAGGACCTGCTGGTTGATTTAGTAGATTTTTTTGCTCGCGTTGAGCTGCCTGCCACTCACCAAGAACTAGGCCTTACCGATGATGAAATGATCGATGTGTTTCTAAAAGCTCCGGAAACTCGCCCAGAGCGATATACTATTTTGGAAAAACTACACATCACTGACAGAGGTGCGGTAGCTAAACTGCTCAATGAATACAATGCCCACATCGCCGAACTCCAAGGTAAATAATCAGGAAAATCCACGCTGGATAATAAAACGGGAAGATCCGCTCTATGGCCACTACGTTGTCCAGCAATTAGCCTACTTTGTAGTTAGGTTAATAGACCGAACCCCGATCACGCCAAATTTTGTCACAGCGCTCTCCTTTCTCACCGGCCTTACTGGCGCTGTACTTTTTGCTCTGGGCCAGCGTCACTATTTTATCTGGGGAATACTTTTTATAAACTTAGCCTTAATCCTTGATTGTGTTGATGGCCAGCTTTGCCGTAGACGTGGCACAGGCTCTAATTTTGGGGCTTGGCTTGACTACCATACGGATAAACTAAAAGACGGCGCCGTTCTACTTGGCTGGACCATTGGTGCCTACAAACTAGCCAGTGCTCATTCGGCAGAAATTGTTAGTAGCTTTCCGCAAACCTCTCTAGCCATACTTTATTTTACAGTAGCTTTCTTAGCTATCTTCTTTCAATTTCTCCGCAATATCACAGCGCTTAATCGAGACATTAATACCCTGCAAAAAACCGGTCACAAAGATGAACCAAGAACCTTCTACGACACCTCAGCAAATTCTGGCCAATTCATCCGTTCACTCAAGCACTCTCTACTATTTAAGTATGCCGATCGCATCTTACTGTTTACTATCTTTGGCTTACTAGGGCTTTACTTTCAAGCAATTATCGTGTACGCTGCCCTGGCAATTTTTTACGCAACGCTCTCTGCCTTCCTTAATTATCGTGAAGGCTGGCGCGCCGACCAAGTAAAACAACCCCAATAAACTATGCAAATTTCTCTACCTGACGATCTCGTCAAGCAACTAGAAAGCCGCGTTAGCGCCTCAACCGAATTTTCTACGATTGAAGAGTACGCTATCTACGTACTAACAGAGGTCTTAAAGCAGACCGACGACTCAAGTACTAAAAATAGCACTGATTCAGATGACAATTACACTAAAGACCAAGAAGACGCTGTCAAAGACCGACTCGAGAGCTTAGGCTATTTAGATTAAACATGCGCGCTGTCATCCTAGCCGCTGGGATGGGCACACGTCTTGGTGGCGACGTTCCCAAACCCCTTACTCCGCTGATGGCAGATCGGACAATTATTGATTTACAAATTGCTAAACTAGAACCACTGGTCGGACGAGACAACATTACAGTAGTCATCGGCTATGAGCAGGAACAATTCATGGACCGCTTTCCAGATCTTAATTTTGTAATAAACGAACAGTACCAGTTTACCAATACCGCCAAGAGCTTACTACTGGCTCTTAAAACGATCAGCAACGAATCGGTACTTTGGATGAATGGCGATATCTTTTTTGATGACAGCGTACTCGACTACCTTACCCAAGCCAGCGGATCAACCTGCCTAGTTGATACCAAGCAGTGCGGTGAGGAGGAGATAAAATATACAACCAACGAGCGTGGCACCATTGACCAGCTTTCCAAGCAGGTACAAAACGCTGAGGGAGAAGCTCTAGGGATAAATCTAATTGAAGCTACTGACCTAAGCCTGTTTACTGAACAGCTTGAGAGCGTCGGCGATAACGATTATTTTGAAAAGGCCCTCGAAGAACTTACAACTTCCGGGCGTTTGGAGCTGACTCCAGTCGATATTGAAACAGCTTTTTGCCAAGAGATAGACTTCCCAGAAGACCTCGCGCAAGTTCAAGCCCATCTTGAGGCCAATTAACCAATAGCTTGAAACTCCAGCCAAAATACTGTACCCTTTCTTGGGTACATTTTTGATCCTGATATACCACATATGAAGAAAAAAACCGTTGTTTTGGGGCTCGATGGAGCTACTTGGAAGATCCTAAAACCTTTTGCTGAAGCCGGCTACATGCCGACATTAAAGGGATTACTTGAACGTGGCGTCCACGGCGAACTAGAATCCACCATGCCAGCCATGACTGCTCCGGCTTGGGTGACTTTCGCAACCGGAAAACATCCTGGTAATCACGGCGTGTTTGATTTTATGTTGCCTACCGACAGTTTGGGCAAGATGAAGTTTGCCACTGCAAAAGATATTCGTGATAAAACACTCTACGAAATACTAAAAGACGAAGGATATACTCCAATTTTAGTTAACCTTCCCGCTACCTGGCCACCCAAGCGTGATGACATTATTACCATTACTAGCTTGCTAACCCAGGGCGACCAGTGGGTCTATCCAGCTTCTTTAAAGGAGGAATTCCCAGAACTAGCTAAGTACCGCCTAACTCCAGACGAGAGCCTGAGGGTGGCCGAACGCCGTGACGAGTACATCGTTGATCTACTTGCCCATCTTGAAGAGCAAATGGCAGCAGTTAGACGTTTATTTACTGAGAAACCCTGGGACTTTTTCTTCTACCTATTCTCACACTCAGATTGGATCTCGCACCTGGCTTACACTGAGCTCGAAGAAGAACATGAACCCAAAGCCAGGGCCATTTTTGAAAGAATTGACCAACACCTCAAGTGGTTTACAGAAAATATTCCAGCAGACACTAATTTAATCTTACTGTCTGATCATGGTTTTACGGCCTACAAAAAAGTTTTTTACTTTAACCGGTGGCTTGAGCAGGAAGGATATCTTAAGACCAACAAGGAAGGTGATAAAATGCGCGGTGCGGCAACTCGACGCGCGAAGGAGAGCGATAAAATTACGGCTACAAAAAAACGCGTAAACATTGGCACCGGCCTGCTTCGATTTCTTGATACTTTCCCCTTCTTAAAACCAGTTGCTAAGTGGTCCTACCACTCAGTTATAAAAAAGTACCTACCAATAAATTTAAAAGTTAATGTTGGTATAGACTTTCCAAATACCAAAGTTTGCTTTCCTAAGGGTAGTTATATTACCAATGGTTATATCAATAAAAACTGGGTTTATACCGATGGTTGTATAAGTCGCGAAGAATATCCCAAATTAGTCGAAGAGCTGGCAGAGAAAATACGCAATATCAAAGATCCGTCTGGCAATCCGGTAGTGGCTAAAGTAATGACTCGTAAAGAGGTTTACGGTGACACTGCTCCTGATGAGGCTCCAGATATTTTCTTTGAACTATCGGACTACTGGCTGATTGGTAATTTTAATTCTAGCTCGCTATTTGATGAAGAGATAGAAAACAAACATGGCAAGATGGGTATTTTTCTAGCCGTCGGACCAGATTTTGAAACAGACGCCGATGTGGAAGGGCTAAAAATGCAAGATGTCACTCCAACTATTTTACATCTATTAGGTTTACCAGTACCTGAAGACTGCGACGGTCAGGTAGCCCACGCTCTGTTTAAAGCTGGCTCTGAGCCAAGAGAGCGTAGCGTTAACTTTGGAGCACCATCCAGACTAGACGATAAACCTAGTGAGTCCAGTGAAAAAACTTCTTTGGCCAAAGCAATTGGAAAAATAAAGCTCTAAATTCTACCCAAGTTGTGAGTGCTTACTCATATTACTAACACCATATACAACTATGGCCCTAGATCCAGAAACAATTAAAACTGAGCGTGCGAAAATACAGCAAATCAATGTCAGTGGCATTATCGGTGAATCTACACTTATTGATCATACCGAGTGCATAGACCACTACGAATCTTCTATAGATACTGAAGTAAATCAAATAGATTTTTCCTACTCTGTACATAGTGGAATGTGCTCAACTGACTCAATCAACGATATTGTCCTACAACCTTTTGCTGAGGGCGCCAATGCAAAATTATCACTAACCGAAGCAGAGCCACATGCGATGGTTTCCGGTACTGTCTTGTATACAGAGGCTCCAGACCCAGAACCTTCGCTAAATACGACCTATCTGCTAGGCGGTGCTATAATTCTAGCTATTGGCATGATCATCGGACTAGCCTTGTCGCATTTGAAAAAAAATAAAATCACCTAACACTCTGTTAAACAGCTTTATTCAAAATATCAATGAACTACTCGGTATCACCGCTGGCAAAAGCAGATCTCGATCAATTACCAAGCTTTTTACAAGTTGTAATTTCTGACACATTCAAACAAGATAACATTGACAACCCTCTTGATGAAGTAGAAGAAATCGAAAACAAGCTTGCTAGCATGAAAGCTTCCTGCCAACCTGAAAATACAGAAACATTATACCTGGTGGCAAAATCTCAACCTGAAGATAACATAATAGGCACAATTGCCTACAGCAAGCCCAATCAATTAATTAAAGATCATTTAAAAATTGATCTTTCCGAGGTTCCAGAAGTCTCAAGTGTTCTTATTTTGCCCACATCTCAAGGTCAGGGTATTGGCTCAGCCTTATTTAAAAAAATCCTAGAGCTCCTAAAACAGCGGCAAGTTAAATCATTTTGCTTAGATGGAGGTTATATAAAATCACAAGGTTTTTGGATAAAAAAACTCGGCAAGCCAGACGTTGTACTTACTGATTACTACGGCAAAGGCAGGCCGTATATGATATGGCACAGAGATGTTACTAGTATTTTAGAAAAGAATTCTTAGACCCCTACCTGCCACGCCTATGAAACTATCAATTTCCGATGATATATTTGAAAAATACCCTACTCTAAATCTGGGTGTGGTTTTTGCAAAAAATATAGATAACACCGGTGAAAAAACAGAGGTGCTGACTATGCTTAACGATCAAGTTAAAACTATAGCCTCTACCTATGAGCTTGATACCTTGAAGGACTTGCCTAAGCTACAATCCTGGAGACAAGCCTATGCAGATTTTGGTGCCAAACCAAAAAAATACACTTGCTCCGTTGAAAATTTACACCGTATGATTCTAGAAGGAGTCAGTCTTCAGCACATTAACACCCTCGTCGATATCTATAATTACATCTCCCTAAAACACATGGTCCCTGTCGGAGGTGATGATTTGGATAAAATAGACGGCAACATCACTTTAAAATTTGCTACAGGCAGTGAGCCATTTGTTCGATTAAACTCAGACGAGATAGATTATCCTAAAATTGGTGAAGTGATTTATACCGACGACAGAGAGGTCCTTTGCAGGCGATGGAACTGGAGGGAATCTGACAAATCAAAAATGACCGAGCAAACTAAAAATGTTGCCCTGGTTATCGAGGGATTAGCCCCAGTCACTGCTGCAGACGTTCAATTAATTACTCAGGAGCTAGCTGGCTTGGTTGAAAAGTATTGCGGTGGCAGCACTTCAACTCATTTACTAAATAGTGGCAGCAGGGAGCTTGAGCTAAATCAACTTTAGCGGCTCCTTACACTAACCTCGCTGACTTAAGCGATAGGCTGAAGACAATTGTTTTAATACTAACGGAATACTAACTAGCAAGAAAATCCACAAGGCTACATATTCCAAATTTACCACCACAGCCAGACTGACTAAGTAAATAGTCACATCAACAGTGCCAATGTAAACATTTTTGGAAATAAATATCTCAGAAGTTCTGGTGGTGGGCCAAGAACTCTTTTTTGCTTCTCGCAGGTAAGACACTAAAAGTAATCCAATGATAGCGCCGGCTCCGACTACAATTACCCAAACACTAGTCTGCTGATAGGTATACCAATATGCTGTCATTGCCCCAAACATCATAATTTCCTTGAAGCGATCAAAAACGGAATCAAGCCAGGCTCCAAATTTAGAACTTAAGTTTGTAATCCTGGCCACCTCTCCATCCGAGCAATCAAAAGCAAAACTTAACTGTAATAAAACCGCTCCAGCAAACCTCCACCAATAGCCTGGGAATATCAATAAAATACAAGCAACCACCGCTAGAAAAAACGAAATTACTGATACCATGTTAGGAGTCACTGCTGGCCAAAACCGCACGAATAAATAAGTAATTACCTGCGAAATTTTTCTCGTAATATAGTAAGAAAAGATCGAGTCTTGCGGCTTTTGAAATGGTTTTACATCGGCAATACGTTTGATGTCATGCATAAAGATCACTCAACTGGTAAAAGTCTATAAATATGAACGTCTGTCTGAAAACTGTAATTCTGCACTAAAACTTCTTCGTGCGGTTGGTCTTCAAGCCACAAATGTAGCCTCACCGAAGAGGTAGAATCTTCCCAGACATAGACATCATACCCCGCTTGCAACATCTGATCAAAAAACTTTTCAACCTCTACCTGATCAAAATCAAAGCGTTGTTCTAAAGGATAACGAATTGATTTAAGTCCAGTATGGGCCTCAACCATCTCTGATAAGCCGTACTGCCAGTCACCTGACATCATTAAAACACTTTTTTCATTCACTGGAACACCATCAGGAATCGACCGCAAAGTTGCCAAGTCATCTGCCGAAATAGACTTATTCCGATAGACTTGGGCAGCTAGATTTTCTCTTACTTCAGCTATAGTTGGCTGATACGAAAAAATAACTCCACCAATAATTCCGACCACTACAACTACATGCTGCCAACGTTTTTGAAACAACCGAAAAACCCCATCCGTTACCACCTCAACTACACCGTAAACACCTATCACAATTAAGGCTGGAAACAGCGGTAAAATATAACGAGAATATGGATTTATCCACAACGAAAAGATGGTTAAAACACCTAATACCCACAAGCTCAACAGAGCGGCAGTTGGCCTAGACTCACGCCATAAATAGAGTAAACCAAAAGCTACAAAAACAATGAAATATGGAAGCGGAGTAGCGTTTTTAATTATCTGCCAATAGTGAGGCAAGGCTCCTTTACCGGGACGGAACTTGCCATCGTTATCGAATAAATTATTTACCGACAATGTCTGAATGTGGTTGATATTAGAAAGCAGTACAACTTCGCTAGTGTCTCTTTTTTTAAACACCTCCTTATGCGCAGAGATGGTGGCAGAATTTTGAATAGTTGGAATTAGCGCAATAATCCAAGTTACGAAGAAAACGCCAACGTAGGGCAACGTGTGTTTAAGATTTGTCTTCCAAGTGTACTGCTTGTGCCACAAAGCAGAAATAGCATAAACCAGTGCTGCAGGCAGAACTACCCCACTAGTCTCTCGAATATTAAAAGCCATTCCAAAAACCAAGGCTGAAACTACCAACCAAATCGTAGCCACACCGCGCTTTACCTCGCGATGCTTTAATTGCCGCACAGCCATCACCAAAGCTATCATAGTTACCAGCAAAAAGGTCATCGACGGAATTTCTCGCATCGGTTGCGATAAAGCGTATGCGTAATACAAGCTAGAAAATCCTAAGGCCAGCGACGACAGCAAACCAATGACATGTCTATATTGATGTTTTGGAAAAAGAGTCATCACTAACAAATACGTCAGCACCAGATTAGTCGTAGCCAACAGCGGCATTACTAGATAGAACCCGGAGCTATCTCCAACTATTCTTGCCGCCAAAGCCAGTAGCAAAGATGCTCCAACTGGATACTTCGAAGCGATCCAGCCCTCTTGGTTAATAAACTCGTGGTGGGTCGGCGTCAGCCAGCGCGCCAATTTCTCATCTCCAAAAAAATCAAAACCCATCTGAGCTAAATCATCATGGTACACCAACGGCTTGTCTTGAATCATGCGTCCAGCCAAATATATGTAACCAGCCGAATCATCTCCCCAGGTTCCCCAAGCATGATCATCAAAATAGATTATACCGAACAGCAAGACTATGGCAGCAATAATTACCCCGCCAATCAGCCAATGTATCAAAGATTTTTTTTTGTGTGGTGTCATGAAACGATTTGACGTCTCTTTAGCTCAGCAATTAACTGTTCAACACATTCATCAACGCTGTTCACGCCTGTATCAACAACAACCTCTGCTGTTTTTGGCTCCTCGTAAGGTGCGTCAATTCCAGTAAAATCCTTAATTTCACCAGCTCTAGCTTTTTTATACAAACCCTTTGGATCACGAGACTCACAAACTTCTAAATCACATTTAACATAGACCTCTAAAAATTGATTACCCTCCACCAGAGACCTGGCTGAATCACGATCACTTCGGTAGGGTGAAATAAAGGAAGCCATCACCACAACACCTGCATCCACAAACAATTTGGCGACTTCTCCTATGCGACGAATATTTTCTGTTCTATCTTCTGGGGAAAAACCTAAGTCAGCATTTAAACCATGCCTAATGTTATCTCCATCCAATCTATAAGCCAGATTACCTAGCTGGTTTAGTCTAGTTTCTAAAGCTACAGCTACAGTTGACTTACCGGATCCCGATAAACCCGTAAACCACAAAACAACTCCTTTTTGAGATAATAATTTTTCACGGTCAACACGTGTAATTTCTCCCTCGTGCCAAGTAACGTTGGTAGATTTGTTCATGAATATACCTATTGAATAGATCAAAAACCACCTATATTCTACTCAAAATAGCCGAATAAATCAACTGCCACTGACTACATACCTTAAAGAAAGCGCCTTGGCTTGCCAGTCAACCACAAAGCATCAAACATAGACATCAAGGCTCTAGCAATGCGTCGATGTTGTATACGAATAATAATTCCCTCTTCAGGCGTCACAAAGTGAACTACGTCGTCATGGATAAAAAACTCTTCAAATGGAAAGCGCTCCTCAACAATAGAGCGAAGTTGCCAATTTCGTTTGCAAAACAAAGCATACGTCTCAGCCGACATCATATTCGGAATAGCAGAAATCATTTCGTCAGGGAAAATAGCTCGGGTAATTATTTTATTCTTAACAAAAAGTTCAACGATTCCGTGCCACTCATCATTCGTAAAACCACCTAAGTCGGCTTTGGCGTTAGCTCGACCTTGAATCACTCTAAACTCACTCCCAGAAGGGAGAGAGGCCAATTCATGATAGGTGTCATAATGAGCCTCATTAAAATCTCTAATAGTTACAACAGGCGCGGATTCGTCCACACTCTGCAATGATCCTAATTTAGGTACCAAGTTAGAAAAATCTGCGGTCCACTTTTCAAAGCGTTGCAAAAGTGATGCCGGTGAAGTTGCTGAAAAATATTTAACCCCACTAACTTCGTGCACTTTTATAACTAATAAACGATGGAGTTCATCTAATTGAAAATATATAGCTGAACGCTTCATGCCAACTTTACGAGCTATGGTGGAAGCAGGCAAGCGTCCAAATTTTAACAACACAAAATAGATTTTGGAGTGCTGCTCAGTCAAGCCAAAATTCTTAAATATTCTAATCAAACGCTGTTCCATAAAATTACTATATCAAAATATATCTACATTGTCAAAAATAATTAACAACAAAAAAACATACTTTTTTAGGTGTAAATTTAAAAAATACAAAAAAGTCAATTCAAATCAACATAAAATAAACAATTCTGCTATCCTGTAGCCATGAATAAAGACCTGCTGGATAAAAACAGCTCCAAACCCAGAACTATAGTGGTATGTCCAGGGATAACTTTCCCTGACTGGATATACGCTGAAATAACTGGTCTGCGATATTTTGAAGAAAGGCTTTTATATTTCCTATTTCATTGTAAATATCCTGGACAACGACTTATCTACCTTCTATCTGAAGCGCTAGATCCAGAAGAATTACACTACTGGATCACAACAGCTGCCGCTGCCATGAACATGAGTTCACAGGTTTTAAAAGAACGACTCACAATAATAACCGTCAACGACACATCAGACAAAGGGCTAGCCCAAAAAATTCTAGCTAGCCCCAAAGTGATTGAGTTAATTAAAAATGAAATAACTGAAACATCAAATACCTACCTAGAAGTTTTTGCTGTTAGCCAACATGAGATACAACTAGCAAAAGACCTAGGCATCCCCTATTGGGGAAATACACCAACAGCCCTTAAGTATGACCAAAAAGGCCCAGCCCGAGAACTAGCTAAGTCAGTTGGCGTAAAGGTAGCGCCAGGTAAAGAAAATATTAATAATCTTACCGGCGCCTATGCTGCCTGGAAAGAGCTTGGCGCGAAACCCGGAAAATACATGCTCAAAATAAATACTGGTGACGGGGGTGTTGGTCTCTGGAAAATAGACATGTCACAAAATAAGGTCTTAGATTTTACAAACTTCCGTAAAACTATTCCAGAGACCAAGCTCACCGATAGACTTGAAGAGCTCCTAAGTAACGAAGGTGGAATACTGGAACAATATATTGAGGCACCAATAAAAATATCTCCGAGCATTCAGTACTTAGCGTGGAGCGCTACTGATTTTACTTACATAGGAGCCCACGAGCAAGATCTAGCCGATGATAAATACGTTGGCTCCTATTTTCCAGCTGAATCAGATCAAGCCAGCAGTATGCGCGAGGCCGGTGACCTAATCATGCATGAATTAATAAAAAACGGTGTCCGAGGACGAGTGTCCATGGATTTTCTTCTCACTAAAAACTCCCCTGAAGAAAAGTGGACAACCTATCTCATAGAATTGAACATCAGAAAAGGAGGAACTACTCACACCGAACAATGGGCTGAATACCTAACTGGAGCTCGCTTAACAGAAGGCTTGCTTACCAGGCAAGATAATAAACCGGTTTACTATTACAGCAGCGAAAAAGGTAGTCTTCGGGATGAATTTTCTCAGCTGTCAACGAGCAACTTCCTAGCCCAAGTAAATAAGGCGGGCCTTGCTTACTCTCAGTTAACACAAAGTGGTATATTTTTCCATCTACTATCCCAACGAGCACCATTTCATAAAGTCGGGTATACTGCCATTGGACGTACTCGCTCTGAAACCATAGAGCTGAAGAAAAAATTTGAAGAAAAATTTGGTAAATAAGCTATGAGAGAAAGAAGAATTCAAACACTTGGAGATCTTAGTAGGGCTACAAAACAAGAGGGCCACAATGTAATCGAAGAACTTGAGGCCGATCTCATAACAGAAGTGCATACCCTAAAAGAAGCTCAGCAGCAATCAGCGGAACTCCTTAGTCAAGGTCAGGGCGTGCTACTAGTTGACACCACCCTGGGTAATGTACGACGAATTATTGACGAGGGTAATAAGCGCTTTGCAGGCAATGCAAATTTAGAACTATACGCGCGAATGATAATATCTGCCCTACACGGCGGCTCAGAACCTACTGACTATACAGACTTAATTGCCTCTTGGACTGGACTATCACGTGATCACATACAGACATTAGACATCAGAAATAGCGGATCACCCCAAGAGCTAGACACATCAATCAAGGCGGTGCTCTTCTCCGGCTCTCCATCACATCTACCGAATATAGGCAGTGGTAAAGAAATTAGACCAGGCATCACCGATGCTGATGTTTACAACCGATCTCTAGCTGTTTGGCGCGAGGCTGTTAAAGCAGGCCTTCCAGAGTTTGGGATCTGTTATGGACTTCAGCGTGGTGCCAAGCATGTTGGTATGGATATTTTGCAGCAACCCGGCCGTTCCCAAGCCGGTGAAGCAACTCAGATCGTGACCCAAGAGGGAGTAGATATAATAAGCATGCTTGGCTGCACGACTGATCCAAGCGAATTAGCTGGAAGGATTTCTGCATTTCGTAGCGACGAAGTTCAAGGTACTCCAGATCCAAGATTTGCCTCTATTCTATTTACCCCACATGACCTTGACCCCAGTATGGTTTTTGGTCTAATCCACAATCCTCAAGGCACTGGCACTAGTCCAGAAATAATCAAACAAGTATTAGCCGCTGGTCAATCAGCTGGTTTAGACATCCAAGGCCATCCAGAAATAAGACGCGGCGAACGAGCCCGAATTTCCGCCGGAGCTGGCCGTAACTTAGATAACATTCCACTGCGTTTGAATGGTTCAGATCAAGAACTATCAACGGCCATGCTAAAAATGATGACTGAGTTTTTCCGTCTTCACAAAAGAGCTGAGCGCGCTTAAAATTACACTACGATTTTAAGCCAAGATCAGGCCAGATAAAATTACCAGCTAATTCCGTCCAACTTATCGGCTCTAGCGTAAACAAATTGCTTAGCCTCTGGTAGCTGGTATGCCATACGTCGACAAGCCTCGGTGATACTGGGGCTTAATTCACCCTTTATTCCAAAAGTTCCACCTGTTCTAAAAATTGCATCCTCCACTGCCTGTAAATTAGCGCCAACTAATCTGACTGAATCTGAATCATCTCTAACTGGCCCTCCACGGGGAACCTCTCCAGCGCTTTTTAAGAAATCTTCCAGGCTCAGAAAGGCGCCTTCCAAATCTTGAATATCCTCACTAGTTAAAGGCTGTTCAGAATTACGCGTGGTAAATGGCTCAACAACAGCTAAAACTGAGTGTAATCTACTTGGATCATCTCCAAACATCTCATTAAATCCCTGACTCTGCCTATCTCCCAATACAGCAACAAGACCTGTCACTGCGTACTGTGTTTCCAACATTCTTTCTTTGACTTGCGCCTGCCATTCCACGTCAATTTCAGCTCCCTCTACTTCACCCTCAGGAGCTGCTCCTAGGATCTGCTCAGACAAATCTTCAACGGCATCAGCTGCCGCTGGCTTATCTCCCACCTCGACTTCCGCTACACCTTCATCCAGCTGAGCCTCCCACGTTTCAAAAGCCTCACGATTAGCGCGGGCATCCTTAATAAGCGTAAGTGCATCAAAGGCTGCTTGTAGATCAGCTTGTTGCTCGCGAAAACTCTCTTGTTGCGCCGGATCCTTAGACTGCGGGTCAAGTGTTCGCAGTCTCATTTCACGCACCTGAACATCTCCATCGATGACGTCGTACAGTCCTTCTGGCTGAGAGCCAGCAAAGCCTGGTAAAACTGATCTAACATAATCAGTTACCCTTTCAGCGCGCTGACCATCAATACCAACAGCGTCCATGCGGCCAGCCTGCTGCGCGTAATCTAAATATTTACTTAGAACGCCAATCCCCTCTCCGGCCGGCAAAAAACTCGGAGCTTGTTCAGTTGCCTCCTGGGCTGGTCTTTTACCTTTAGGATCGCCATTTGGGTTAAATGACATATTCTATATCTAAATAATCATTACTAAAACTATAGCACTTTGTAGCGTAAAAGTCAAATACTTATTTCTCTTCTACTCTATTCAATAACCTTGCCGCGCATGTCACTTGGTACGCCCTGACCAAAGTCTGCGAGAATAGATGGCGTAACATCTAGAATATCCAAATCATCCCGCTTCCCCTGCCCTGCCACAGCCGGATCATATTTTACAAAGATTCCGTTCCAGTCATGTACACCATAATCTAAACCACGATCATCCTGATCAATGTAATGACTATCATATCCAAGCGTGCCGGCTACTTTCCAATACAAGTCTCCCCAAAAAATTAGTAAGTCTGGGACATCTCCAGTGGCTTCTGGATATAATTCTGTAGCTCTATATATCTTGTGCTCTAAAACCTGACCATCAGGACCTGCTACCTGCATGAGCTTGCCTCTTAGCTCCTCGATAAAACTTTCATACTCAGCCTCAGGTACGACGCCTTGAGGCTCTCGTCCCTCCAAGTTAACAAACAGTCGAGCGTAAAAACCACCCCACGCCCAGGCGCGAGTTTTGGACCAGTCTACATCACACTTTTCAATACTAGTTGGTTCCTTTGGTTTATTCTTTAACACCAAATAGCCATTATCAATTAACCATTCATTGATAACAAACATACCTTCCATCCGCTTAGCTCCGTGATCAGACACCACATAAAAAATCGTGCCCTCAGGTGCTAAAGCCTGCAAATCTCCAATCCACCTATCAATGTGTCTATAATATTCACGAATCTTTTCCTCGTAAGGATTTCCAGCTTCGTAATCTTTGTGCTCTGGATCCATGTACTGCCACAGATAGTGATGAATACGATCTACACCCATCTCTACCATCATCAAGAAATCCCACTCTTTCTCTGTAATCCATTGCTTGAAAATCTTTTGCCGCTGATCGGTCATTTTATAGATAACATCCAGCACCTCATCAGGTGGAGCCTGAGTACGATTTGCAAAATCGAAGATGTAGTCATCTGGAGCGACCGCATCTAAAATTTCCTTTTTTAGCTCAGCTGGATAAGTAAACTCAACATCTGTACCAGGTGTCAGAAAACTTGAAACCATCATTCCATTCACAGGCCTAACTGGATAAGTTTGAGGAACTCCCAACATGCCGACTTTTTTTCCGGCGTCACCCAAATATTCCCAAACTCGTTTCTCCTTAACCATGCCACCATGAGCAATATCCATTTCGCCATAATCAGAACCGGGTGTACGGGATCTGAAACCATAAATACCCAAATCACCAGCATGTTTGCTAGTGGTCATAGCCGCCCAAGCTGGCACTGTAATTGGTGGGATAGTACTTTTTAGTGGGCCCCAAGTGCCTTGCTTCATCATGGCCGCAATATTCGGCAAATCTTCTTGATAACGATCAAACACCAGTTGCGGGGTCGCACAGTCTAATCCAATAACGATAACTTTAGGTTCACTCATATTCTATGATAATTGATCAAGCAAAAACTTCTCTACTTTTGGCAAAAAATCTGACAGTGTCATGTCCAATAAAACAATGCCAGCGACCTCAGGCTTGCCACCAGAATTTTGTCCTAGCCCCCTCGCAAACTCTGTAACCTTACGACAATCAATCTTGTCTGTACGTGTTCGAATATAGACCATATCAAGTCCACCTTTGCTCTGCCAAGTTAGCACTACTTTATCAGCAAACTCTCGAGCCTTGGCCCGAGTAGCCTCGGACAAGACGCTAACTTCCGAAATAAATTCAAAAGACACTAAATCGGCCGATTCTATGTATGTTTTCGGTTCCTGATTCAAAACCCGCTTTAATTCATCAGAAATTTTTTGTTCATTCATTACAAATCTAGCATCAGTCAATACCAACTTTGGATCACGCCGTAAAATATCAATCGTATCAGCCATGCCCCGTGAATCACCCAACATATACATCGTATCGACCAATTTAGTGAGGCGCATAATTCCAGGCCAATCCAAACCTGACTCCTCCATCATTTCTCTTACTTGTGGCCAAAACTCCGCCTCATCGCGAATCGCCTCTTCCTTATCCCCAACCGCACCAAGTACCGATACTAATGACAGCGGCTTCATCAAGTAATCATTAATCAGCATCGATGCAGATGGGTATTTAGTGTCCTGCAAACCCGGTCGATCAATATCAGCAGTCTGAGCGTGATTATCAAAAACAAACAACAACCCACCTTCTTCTAGTCGCGTTATCGTATCAAGCGGGGCATTAAAATCCATCATTACAACGGCATCAGCTCCGTAAGCAGCTATCCGTTCAAACTCCTCATTCACTAGAAAATAACGATTGATGGTGGGGTGTTCGATTATAATTTCAGTGGCCGGAGAGACCTCCTCAAAAAAATTAATGAAGAGTGCGCAGCTGGCCAAACCATCGCAGTCCCAATGGTACAGTAAGACTACCTTCGCAGGTTTTGCAGTCGATACCCACTCCTGAAAATCTGGATGTAGCATCTACTCAACAAACAAGGACTTCTGCTGCAGTAACATTTCAACAATCTGCGGACGCATGATATCTGCTGGCACAGGTTGTCCAGCGCTAAGTAGATCACGAATTTTTGTTCCAGAAGGCGGCACACGAACATCGTCACCGTGACCACAAGTCTTAGAGGTAGCTACTGTTTCACAAGTCTTACACATGAATGAGTGCTCAAACTTAAGAATTTTAATTCCAATTTCATCCTCGATGCCTTCAAAAATTTTCTGAGCAGCATAAGTGCCATAATAATCTCCTACCCCAGCATGATCTCGCCCAACCACAAAATGTGTACAGCCAAAATTCTTACGAATGATGGCATGTAAGACAGCCTCACGTGGACCAGCGTAATTCATGCGAGCCGGTAAAATTGAAAAAGTAGCGCTCTCACGTGGAAAGAAGTTCTCAATCATAAAATGATAGGCCTTAATGATGACCTCATCTTGAAAATCTCCTGTTTTTTTCTTTCCAATAATCGGATTTATAAATAATCCATCAGTTAACTCTAAGGCACACCGCTGTAGATATTCGTGCGCTCGATGTGGCACATTTCTTGTTTGAAATCCAGCTACCGTTTTCCAACCTCGCTCTTTAAATAAGTATCTAGTTTCCGCTGGATCTAAATTAACTTCGTAATATGGCTCCTTTGTATTATCAATCAAATCAATAAGCCCACCAACTAAACGTGACTTCATGGCCTGCCAGTGAGCCACTCCCGGATGCGCCGAATCATCAGTTCCGTAAACAAAACGAGCCACATGCGCCGCGTCATAACCGTAAATATCACCAACGTGCAATACAGCGATTAAATTACCGGTCGCATCCTGCAAAGCTACCTCATCTCCGGTGTTCATATTTGAAGCATCTTCTTCTGACACATCCAACACGAATGGTATAGACCAAATTGTCCCGTCAGCCAGTCTCATCTCTTCCACCACCCGCACAAAATCAGACTCATTCATGAATCCTGTCAGTGGACTTAAAACTCCCCGGGCAATATTTTTTACATCTTTAACCTGCTCATCATCTAAGGTTAGAGAAAATTTTCCGGCCAGTCTGGTTTTTGCCTCAGCTGCATGCGCCTCACTGAGCACTCTATTAACTAACGTGTTGCCATGTGGTGGTATTAAAATATGTTCCATAACCTTAATCAATATATCCTAATGATTTCAAGCGCTCCTTGATTTTAGCCTCATCATGATCTTGGTAAACAGCTCCGGCAGCTTTAAGTGAATCTCCCAGCATTTCTTGGACAAGCTGATCCACTGTGACTCCGCGCTGGGTAGCCATTTGATCTAGCTTTATAAATAAATCTTCACTGATTTGTACGGGCTTATTCGTCATGGTGATCTTCCATTATTTTTTCTAATGTTTGCCTCTTTGCAAAATATAGTGCCTCTTCAGAAACTTTGCGCGTCCAACCCATTGAGGAGCCAAGCATGCCAAGCATTAGGCTATTAAAACTAAGAATAATAAGCACTCCAGCTAAGGTCAGGGACTGTAAATGACCACTACCCTCACCAACTAGGTATAAATAAAACCACCGCAGGATTGGAATTATTCCAATTAAAAACAGAAAAATTGCATTGAGCCCAAAGAATCTCAGCGGCCTAAATAAAACTATGTTACGAACAATATTCTCACCTGCCTTCCAAACATGGCTGGGTACGCTTTTAATGAGTCGTGACTCTCGCGTGACTTGCCTGGCTTTAATCGGCACCTCCATAACGCCCAATCTCTGATCCTGGGCTGACAACAAGGTGGTGTGTACATAAGTGTGCAAAGAATAAACTTGCAAGCGCAACGCCGCATCTTTACTATAGCCACGGAAACCAGTCGAAACATCATACTTTGGCATGCCGCTCCACTTGGTGAACATCCAACTACCAAACCTGTTCAGGTGCTTGTTCCAAAACGGCATGTGGTCTAGCTCAGCCACCTTGCGGGAACCAATAGTAATCTCGGCTCTACCTTCAACAACCGGTGCTATTAACTCAGGAATTCTTGATTGGTCGTAATGATTATCACCGTCAGTATTTACAATAACGTCAGCGCCACGAATTAGCGCTTCCCATAAAGCTTGCTTAAAGGTCATGGCCAAGCCCTTGTTGCGCTTACGTTCAATAACGTAATCAGCGCCAGCCTCACGTGCAATTTCGCATGTGCGATCGCTCGAACCATCGTCAACCACCAGAACCTCTACCTTATCAATACCAGGAATCGACCTTGGAATTTCACGAATAACTTCAGCAAGGTTTTCCTCTTCATTAAATACTGGGATGGTGACGATTAATTTCATATTCAGATACTAGGATTTTTGGTCACCAAACTCACCGTTACGCCCGATAGAAATGTAGGTCAATCCATGTTCCCGCATTCGTTCAGGTTGGAAGAGATTTCTACCATCAAATATCACTGGATTTGCAACGAGACGAGCAACTTTTGCCCAATCTAGTTCAATAAACTGTGGCCACTCGGTGGCAATTACCACAACATCAGCTCCGTTAACACAATCATAAGGGTCTTCTGCATAACGAACTGCCACACCCTCAAGAGCACGCTGAGCATTCTTGGTAGCCTCATAGTCAAAGGCTGAAACATCTGCCCCATTTTCAGCAAACATTCTAACGATATCAACTGCCGCCGATTCTCTAATGTCGTCCGTATTACCCTTAAAGGCTAAGCCTAATATGGCGATCTTCTTTCCAGTCAGCTTGCCTTCAAAGTGTTCCATGACCTTGGCCACAAAATGTTTCCTTTGATCATTATTCACCTCAATAACAGCGGACAAGAGCTTAAAATCATAGCCATACATTCCGGCCATTTGATCAAGTGCTTCTACATCCTTTGGGAAACATGAGCCTCCCCAGCCTATGCCGGCTTTCAAAAAGCGTGGTCCAATTCTACTATCTAAACCAATACCGTAGGCCACCTCTTCAATATCAGCCCCGGCTCGCTCACAAATCTGTGCGATCTCATTGATGAATGAAATTTTTGTTGCCAAAAAGGCGTTGCTGGCATACTTAATCAATTCGGCACTTTCAACCGTAGTTACCAACTTCTCTCCACGGATACCTTTAAATACCTCGAGCAAGACCTGCGCAGCTCGATCATCCCTGGCTCCAATTACCACTCGGTCAGGTTTCATAAAATCTTCAACGGCAGAACCTTCGCGTAAAAATTCTGGGCAAGACACTACACTAAACTCACCAGAATAGTTTTTTCGAATGATATCCTCTACCTCTTTACCAGTCCCAACCGGAACCGTACTTTTATTGACGATCGCTGTATATTTTTTCAAATTCTGCCCGATCTGCTCGGCAACGGCATAGACATATTGCAAATCTGCATGTCCGTCTGGGCGAGACGGTGTTCCCACGGCGATGACAATGACATCTGTCTTATCTATCACATCCGGCAGCGAGGTTGTAAATTTAAGGCGGCCGACTCGCACGTTACTCAAAACTAGTGCATCTAGTCCCGGCTCAAAAATTGGAATCTCCCCTTTCTCTAAACGCTTAATTTTATCCTCGTCTATATCAACACAGGTCACTGAGTGGCCAATTTCTGCAAGGCATGTTCCTGAGACCAATCCTACGTACCCGGTCCCGACAACTGTAATATTCATAGTCAATGAAATTCATCTAATCTTGGCAAAAAAGAACAGTCTGTCCTCACTCAAAGTTCTTCATTTTGCTCGTGTATTTGTACAGGAAAGTCAGTCACACGTCAACTGAAAAACCACCACTCTTAAACCATTCCCAGGTTTGCTCAATTCCTTCATTTAATGACACCTCTGGCTGCCAATTAAACTTTTCAGCAAACAATTGACTAGCAATGGCGCTTCGCTTGAGCTCACCAACAATAGCTTCCGTGTGTTTTACTTCAATTGGATTGCCATAAACACGCTCAATAGCTCCAACGATCTGATTTACGGAAGTTTCCTGTCCGGTTCCCACATTATAATCGCCAGCGATTCCACTTCCCATTTGGTCAACTACTGCCACAAAGGCGGCCACCGCGTCATCTATATACAGATAGTCACGCGTCTGGTTGCCGTCCCCATAAATAGTTAACGGCTGTCCTGCTAATAATCTTTCAATGAATATAGAAACCACTCCAGCCTCGCCGGCCGGATCTTGTCGTGGTCCAAAAATATTTGCCAGTCGCATAGTAACACCATTCATGCCAAAGCGATTGGAATAGTAACGAAGGTACAACTCCCCTGCCCGTTTTGTTATCGTATAAGGAGACTGCGGATCAATCGACGCCGTCTCTGGTGTTGGAATTTCTTGCGCCTCACCATAGATCGTACCACCAGTTGATGCCAGTACAACATTTTTCACATTATGCTTTCTGGACGCCTCCAATATTCTCAATAGTCCAATTACATTTAATTCTGCATCAAACACCGGATCGTCAAATGACGGACGCACCCCCTTCTGCGCTGCAAAGTGTAGCACAGCGTCAAAATTTCCAGATACAAATATATCATCGATGCCCGGGTCGGTAATCGATAAATTTAAAAAAATTGCCTCTTGATTGACGTGGTGCTCGTGCCCATAAGACAGATCATCAACCACTGTAATCAGGTGATCATCAACTAAGGCGTCGACCACATGTGACCCAATAAATCCAGCTCCTCCTGTAACCAAAATATTCATGACTCGGATTCTTGCTCGTGAGTTGGCTCAGGTGCCGGTGACAATCCACTGGCCATCGAATTTTTAGCTGCGGACTCATCAACCAAAGACGAATATGACAAGACTCGCGATCCTTTCATATTATCAACAGTGCGCTCCAAGCCAGATCTAAGATCAGTAACAGGAAACCACCCGAGGTAACGCTTCGCCCGCGATATGTCAGGAGGCGAAAACCTAACCAAACCCTTCACCGCATCACCAAACAGAAGATTAGATTTAGAAGCGGTCAAATCAATTATGTACTGAGCTACAGTTATTATTTTATGTGTCTCTGGATTTCCTAAATTGACCGGGTCATTCGTATTACTTTGCATCAGAGCTACAATACCTTGAACCATGTCGGAAACATAACAGTAACTATCCTCCTCAGTACCGTCACCCAATACCTCTAAATCTTGCTGATCCAAAGCTGCTTTTACTAAGTCAGGAATCTGACGACCGGAACGCAATGCCATACGCGGACCGTAGGTATTAAATATTCTGGCAATCTTTGTGTCCATGCCGTAAGCCAAGTGATAAGTAGATGTGAGAGTTTCTCCAAAGCGCTTACCCTCGTTGTAACAGGCTCGCTCTGACATTGGATCTACAAATCCCCAGTAATCTTCCTGAAAAGATTCTTGTCCATCCAATGGATCTCCGTAAACTGCTCGAGTTGAACCGAACAGGAACTTGGCATTATACTTTTTAGCAATTTCCAAGGAATTAACAACGCCGACTGAGTTAGCTTGAGCGGTAGCCACAGCGTAACCCTCAAATCCCATCTGATAGGTAGGACAAGCCATATTGTAAACTTCTTGGATACCTTGAAACCTAACTTGAAAAATCTCGGTATCTGGCAAAGACTCCAAATCGATCGGCTCTGTAATATCGTGTCGCAAAAATACAAAGTTTGGATGCTGCAGTAGATGTTCTATGTTTTGTACTGAGCCACTTGCGTAGTTATCAATACAAATAACCTTGGAGGTCTTTATCAGTTCATCACAAAGATGTGAACCAATAAAACCAGCACCGCCAATGACCAGGACGTTCTTTTTATCGAAAATGACTTTACGTGCCATATCTCCTCTTCAATCGCCAATTATCTCCTCCATATATCTTCTACAGTATAGAAGATTTCCAGGACTTATTCAACCTTCTCAAAATCCTCGTTGGAGTTATACAGATCCTCCCGGCGTGGGAAGGTCCAAAATTTCTGTAAGGCAAAGTTTAAGCCGCCAGCACTAACTCCAGCCATCACCTTAGCTATTACGTCGTAAACGTCAAACTGACTAACAAACAGCCATAATAATGTCTGATTAAGTGCCAAAGCAATGCCAGATGATGAATAAAAACGAATCAGTTGGCCGTGAGTAAACCGCAATTTGTCATTAAAGGTCCAATGCTTATTCCAAATAAATCCATTCACACCTGAGACTAAAAATGAAATGACAGCCGCCGTCAGGTAATGATCTCCAAACCACGGAATACCTCTAGTTAAACCAAGATAAACTAAAACGTCTAGGGCAGTATTGCCAACGCCTACCACCCCAAATCTCACCAATTGTCCAAATAAGTTTTTCATATATTTCAATCACTGTACCAGATTGATAAAATTCAGGAAAGCGTGAACCAAGATAAAGACTGCTAATTTAAATACAGCTGGATATCCAGCTGTATTTACTTCTTAACTCTATTTGATTTACTGCATTCTGGCGCTGACGGCAGCAGACTCTGCAAAGACCGTTGGGGACTGCTTTTCATATACCTCTTGAGTGGCTTGCGCAACACTCGACCAGTGGTAATTTGCATTGACGTGAGAACGCAGCAATCTACCCGCCTCCTCTACTGCTGTTTCACTCGACAAGCAAACTGCGAGCTGTTCTCGTAAATTATCAACATTTCTATTCTCGAACAGGAAGCCCTTGTTTTGTACTAATTCTACATTACTGGGAATGTCCGAAGTTAGCACGCCAAGCCCATAACTACCCGCCTCAAGTACAGCCACAGATAATCCCTCTGACTCAGACGGTTGCACGTACAGGTAAGCATTACTAAACAATTCTTCAAGTATTTGACCGCTCTGATAGCCGGTGAAAATAATGCGATCGTCTCCTTCAGCTAAAGCTTTAAGTTCTGCAACATAATCATCCGTCTGTGCCGAGTCTCCAACTATTACGAGTTTTTTATCAGTCTCAACTCCCTGAAAGGCCTTAACCAAGTAGTGAGCGCCTTTGTGTCTAACTAGTCGTGATACCATCAATACATATCCTTGTTCTTGCAATCCCCACTCTGCCGTAATCATAGATGGGCGCCTGTACTGCACCGTGTTAACTCCATTTGGAATATAAATAGCTTGAGCATTGTATTCGTTGAGAACATATCGCTGAAGATCTCGTGAAACAGTAATGGTCTTATTTGCAAACCTAATAGAGGCCTGCTCTCCTAATGTCAGCATAGTTCTAGCAAAGACCCCCCACTTTTGGTGAAGACGGTCAGGACTATGAAAGGTTGATACAACTTGAGCACGCGGTCTAAGTAACCGTGGAATCCAGGCCAGTAAAGATGGGCCTACACTTTGGTAGTGAAAGACATCAACCCGCTGAAACAAGGCGTGTACAGTTGCAAAAAAGGTATGACTAATAGTATCTAGATGTTTCGTGTGGATAGATGGCACAAACACTATTCGAACATTCGAGTGCTGTTTCATGAAATCCTGAGCGGCCGCCTTGGTGACGTAGTGTTTCCGAGCATAGACCACCACTTCGTAGCCTAAACTACCCAGCTGTCTAGACAGATTATCAACGTGGACCTCAACACCACCCCAGGTCGCTGGAATGCCTTTTTGTCCGATTATAGCTACTTTCATATGCATAGATATTGGAATGGAGTCCCCTCGATTGCTCTTAAGTAGTATTTAAGAGGACCGAAGACTTTATCACACATGTCGCATTTTGTCAATACCTATCATGCAGTTGCTTATATATCAAAAAAAGGCCACTCTCGTAAGAAATAAGGCCTATTTTATGGGTTATTCTACTACCGCCCCACTGGCACTAGTCGCCCCAGCCGACATTAAAATAGCTGATCCTGTAAAAGCATCTGTAGTAACTGCCTTAGTATCTAACGTAATCGCAGGTATTTGTCCTATTTGCAGATGATTTGGGGTAAGCCAAACCTCAAATTGAGCTCCATAGGCATCTGACTGCGGTGGCAAGGCCGGGATTTTCCAAGTGACTGTGCGAGTTGATTCGTCGTAAGTTAGCTCAGTTCCAGCTGATACACTATTTTCTCCTGTCCATTCGACCTGAGTAGGCAGCTGGGTTGTTACTCTTGTACCAGCAATAACATTGTTCACATTCCGCAGAGTCATCACAACTCGATAAGCTGTGACTTCCCAAGCCCTTGGCGGATTAGGCCCATATCCTAACTGCTCACCTCCGGGAGTTGTGTAAACCGTATCAACGCCAAGCTCAACCCGAGAATTAAATTTGGTGACAGAACTTGCCGCAGGTATAGCAATGGTCTCATCAACTAACGGAGCAAACACTGAACCAGTTACTCGGAGACTAGCACTCACATTTTGAGTAGTTAAAATGGTCGTCGGTATGCTTAAAGTAATAGTCGCCGACTCACCGACAGCCAACTCTTCTATTACCGGTAACACCAGAAAACCGTCATTTAATGTAACTGACTGACTGACTTCGCGCTCGCCAGATTTTACCACCGCAGCAGTTGCTCGTGATGGTACCAAAGCAGAACCCGTAGCAAAGACTTTTAGGGCCACTTGCTGCATCACACTGTTTCCAGCATTGCGAACCGTAATAGTACTTGACAGCGGGAATCCAAAATTCAAGGCGACGGGCGACTTAAGCGTAGCTACCACTCTAGGCAAAATAAGACTAACTACATTACTCTTACCACCGTCGTCGAATAATCTAGCCGAATCAATAATTTCACTTTCCACCCCACTGGTTCCAGAAATCCTAACTTCAGTTTCCAAATCACCAAGCACAACCTCATCGCTAGTTGGCTGTATAAATATACCCGTCAATGGTATTCGCAATTCTTGACCAGCCGCTATCGATGGAATAGTAATCTGCTGAGTAAATACATTCAAAGCTGCCTCACTGTCTCCAGCGTCGATACCAGCTGCTCTAAATCCAGCCGGAGCGCTTAATGTTAATAGAATATTTTTTCTCGGCACAATACTATGATTAATCAAAACCAAAGTCCCTTCAACTGGCTCGCCATATACCACGGCCTTAGGTAGCTCGAGCCCCAATTCAAATGATGACTTCAATACTGAAAAATGATGTGTCGCCGCCTCGTAAAAAGTTCTTCCTGCTGACTGGTAATCAGCAATAATCCTAACATCGTAGGTTTCACCAATATCACCAAAAACGACTCCAGAAATAGTTACCACACCTGAACTACCACTAGGCAAGCTACCTAACTCAACGTGCTGTAAACTATGAGCATTATGCTGTTCACCTGGAATGTACCCCTCTGGTAAATATATATCCATAGTGGCTTGTTTTAGGTCCCGCCCTGGATTGCTATAAATAACATTTACATGCATAGGCTCTCCACTAACCACCTCTGACGTAGTCACTATCTGTAATTCCAAGTCAGCCGGAACAAAATATAAATAATACCAGATGCCCATCGCCAAATTTACAGCAATCAAAATAAATGTGACGACTGAGTAAATAATATCAACAACTAGGTGATGGCGCCGCCCTTCATACTTATCCGTCATGAAATGAATCCAAATTGGAAAGTATAGATGAGAAAACTTCCACCAAATAAACTTTGTCAACCTAGTAAAATTTGGCAAATGACGGTGATGAAACCGTTGCTTGGTCTGCTCAGTTTTAGCTATATCTGATTTCATCTGGTCAAAATGAATTAAAGATTCCAAAACTACTGGTTACAATTTCATCACTGCCGTCTCCATCTATATCTGAAGTCGAAACCAACACACCGCTACGATCAGACTCTTCGTAGGCAAAAAATCCAGCTGATAACATCTTACCATGCCTATTGAAAATTCGAATATGCGGCCCTCCGCCAGGGCCCGAAGCTGCTATAATTTCTGCCTTTCCATCCCCATTTAAGTCACCCACGGCCATATTTACACCAATGCGAAGATGTTGATCAAAGGCGAAAAAACCTGGATCTACTAACTGACAACGATTATTAAAAATTCGAATGTGCGGGCCGCCTCCAAATCCTGCTGCTACCACAATTTCTTGTTTTTTATCGCCATCTAAATCACCCACTCCGACATTGACTCCACCAGTAAAGCCATCGCCGTATACCCGGCAGCCAGGATTAAACAGATTACCTGTCATATCATAAATTTTTACCTCTGGAACACCAGACGCATTGCCAGTCACAATATATTTCTTTTTACCTCCATATAAAGCGCCTACTGCTATATTAACACCTCCACTATAGCCGCTTCCATAAGGATCAAATGAGGCAATCTGCTGATTGCGGCTGTTGTATATCTTTACGCTAGTACCATTAGCAACTACCTTTTTTCCAGAACCAGACAGTCTGTGTACCTGGGTTCCACCTGGGAATGATCCGTCATAGGAAAAGAAGGAGTTTCTAATCTGATTACCACCTCCGTCAAAAATTTTGGAAAAGGCTCCATTAATAAATGTCGTGTCTTTTATAACCTGTAAGCGCGTTAGCAGTAAAATACCATCTCGAGCGGGTATAGTTATTGATCCCACTAAATCACCTGAATTCGTCGAGGGGTCCTGCTGCCCAGAAAATTTTTCGTAGCCAGTGTTTAGTCGAATGGTTTGATCAGAATAGGTTGTATTAACAAAAACGCTAACCTCTTCATAATCTCTTCGCCAAACGCCTTCCCGTAGCGTAGTAGGATCACTCGGTTGCAAAACATTGTAAGCTCCACTAATCGGTTCACCCAGAGCAATGTCGTACTCGTCGTAATACCATTTTTCATGATGAGTTTGATCACCATTATCAAAACTATAATAACCGTTATCAAGCAAGGTCGACATTAAACCGAACCGGAATTGTTGGTAGTCAGTTTTATTTCCAGTATTTCCAGTGTTTGAATTAATAATACCAATTTGATTTGGAACGGCGTTTTCAATAATAAACTGATACTCTTCCATGGAAGACACCCAGTCTCCGTAAACAGTATTTGGAAAATGCTCAAAACCAACTCCATTCAACTGCTTATGATACCGCGTGCCACCGTTTCCAGTAATTAGGAATGAGTTACCCCTATTCTTGTTAGCACTCTTTCGTGTTTTCTTTAAAAATTTACGAACCCCCTTCCGCCACTGCGCATTAACCTTAGAACCGGACTCTGCCCTACCATCTAAATTTGTATCAATTCCTCTACTAACAAATGAAGCGCCTTCCCAAACATTGTCCAAAAAAATTCCATCCCAGATTTTATCCTTTACAATAGAATCGCGAACAAAATCCGCATACCAATCATTAAACCTCTGACCATTTACCTTAGGTGCCTGATTAGTCATGTTAAAGATTGAATTTCCGGGCCACCATCTAGCTGCCGCTCCGCTCTTTTTTTTCAAAACCCAGCCTGGATTCTCTTCAAGCTTTTCCCCAACGTGCTGCCTTGAGGTACCAGCATCAAGTGAAGCGGCATCTTTTCTGATATCAGACAAAGAAATGTATGCCAATATTTTTATGTCTGGGTTTAGTTTTTTTATGTAACGCAGACGATCGCGCGAATAATGTTCACTCTCAGCATCAATAATCAACACGTCCCACTCCGCTAAGCTCTCAGCCTCTGCGTCAGAATCAATGCTCCACTTGAAATTCCAATTAGCAATTGGCGAAGCACCTTCAGGTCGATGTATTGCCATCACCGGACTAGGCAAGACTCCAAAACAAGCTACAGCAAAAACAGTCGCTAGACTTGCCAGTTTAATTAAATTCCAGCTACTTGGTTTGAACTTTTTCATAAATAGATACCAGTTCAGCTATATGCTTGGCCGCTGGAAACGGGTCATCCAATCCTGCGAATGACCTCATATTCAACACCTTTTTTATAGATTTTGCAAGTCCTGCCGTGTCTCCAGGAGTAAATAGCTCACCAGTCTTTCCTGGGGAAATTAACTCCGGCAAACCACCATGAGCTGAAGCTACCACGGCCGTGCCAAGGGTTAGGGCTTCGTAAACAACCAAAGGTGCATTTTCATACCACAAAGATGGTACTGCTAGAACCTGTGATTCCTGCATAAGCTCGCGCACACGCTTTGCGCTAACTGATCCGAGTAATCGACAGTTTTCTAAACTTCGTCTTTCAATTTCAAACTGCAATCTTTCTCGCTCTTCTCCGTCTCCGGCAAATATAAAGTTAACTTTTGGAAATTTACCAGCCACCTCTAAGAGTAAATGAGCTCCCTTTTCATGAACCAATCTGCCTACAAATAAAACTTGTGCTTTTTTGATCACCTCACCATTTTTCCTAAAATTTACAAAATGAGGTAAATAAGTCAGTTTCTCAACTGACCATCCCCAAGCTTCCATGCGCTCCTTCATGAACTTGGAAGGAGCAATATAACGATCGACTTTCTGATAATTCTTCAGTAGTAAATTATGCGTAACCATTTCAACCGCCGATAACGCTGAGGCCAGCACGCTATTGCGCACACATCGATACCTAATGGCATTCCAATAACTGTGTCGCTTACAGCGCTCACACGCCTTTTGTTGAGTGTACATTTGGTAATTTGGACACAACACTTGGTAGTCATGCAGCGTCATCACCACTGGCAGACCAGCTTTCTTCAGTGTAGAAATAATCGCCGGCGTCAATTGGTGAGCAATGTTATGCAGATGCGCCACATCCGGCTTAGTATCAACGATTAATTTTTTTAACTGCCGCACGGCGGCTCGCGAATAAATAAACTTGGCAGCTTTGCCTAAGGAAATATCTGAATTAAAATCAATAGCCGGCGCAAAGTATTTTGACCAAGGTGATTGATGGTTGCGTTTATCCTGCATGGAAAAATAAACAACCTCATGGCCCGCCGCCCGCAACGACTCAGTTACATCAAAAAAGTAGCGCTCTGATCCACCGTTCTCATAAAAAAACTTATTTACCTGCAAGATTTTCATAGAAACGACTGGTATAGTTTTTCATATTCTGCAACCATAACATCTACTGTGTACTCTCTTCTAACCATCTCGAGACCAAGGCCGGCCAACGCTCGCTGTCTTTTGGGGTCCCGCATTAATTCACTAATAGCCTCTCCTGCTAACTTAGCAGCCTCAAAATTGACCAACAAGCCAGTTTCACCGTGGCGAACAATTTCACGCAAGCCGTCAACGTCAGCCGCCACTACCGCACAACCCGCCGCCATCGCTTCTAAAGCGGCCAGGCCCAGGCCTTCCCAACGCGATGGCACAATAGCAATGTCAGCTGCTTGATAAAATTTTTCAACATCATCTCTTCTACCAACAAACTTCACCTTATGCTGCCAACCAAGCTTCTTAACCTGATCTTCTAATCCTAAACGCTGGGACCCATCGCCGACAAAGGTTAGTCTAAAATCATCTGACACGTAAGCCAAAGCCCGCAATAATGAGGCTTGGCCCTTCTCAGGATCCAACCTACCAACTACGACTAACTCTACTGGCTTGTGAGACTCCCTGACAACATCGCCAGCTTTCACAAAGCGCTCAACATCTATTCCATTGGCAATGACCTGCACCTTATCTTCCTGTGCTGGACTCTGTTCCTTTACGTAAGCCGCCACCGCCTCTGACACTGCAATAATTTGAGTCTGATGTTTACGAGCGCGTTTCTTTAGTAGATTTTTCAGAAATCCCTCGTTTTGATTTACACTGTGTTCAGTTGAAATTACTATTGGAACATGTGCCCGACTTGCAGCCTGTGTTCCCCAGACGTCTGCAGCAAATAAATGAGTATGAACAATGTCAGGATGAGTTTGTTGAAACTCCTGAACTAAATCCTCGTACAACTCAATCCCAAGTTTGTCGTTTTTTTCTATCCAACAAACTTTAATACCAGCCACCTCCAAGGCGTGCTTGGTAGCATCGCCGGCCCTCGGAGCCAAACCTATAACATCAACTAAAAACTTATCTGGCGAAGTACGGGTTGCCAACTCATAAACAATCCGCTCAGCCCCACCGGTGCCAAGTCCATCAATGATGTGCGTAATATGTGGTCGACGATTCATAATTTTTCTCTTTTATCAAAACTATAACCTTGCTGCTTACTAACCATCGCCACCGCCGAGACCGCCAAGCCTATGGGGAACCACAATTTCGCTACGTAATAAGATGTCTGGAACAATTGAAAAAACAAAGTTCCGGCCACCATCATAAGTAATGAAACTAGCAAATAAGCCCAGTCACTATCGAGGGATTGTTTTCGATAAGCTGAAAAAACTTTCCACAATACAAACAAGCTCATGGAAAAATATGCAACCAGACCAACAACTCCCAACTCGCTCCCAACCTTTTGAATAATTCCGTGAGAATCAAGCGGCGCACCGAACTCCTCTATATAAACCCGATTGCGCTCAAGTGTTGGGATGAACGTTCCAGGCCCTTGTCCAAATAGTGGATATTCCTGAAACATCTCCAAAGCCACATCGTTTAATATCAACCGATTCTCATTTGAACTTTGTACAGGAGCCTGCAATGAAAAATACAACATGTACGCCGTCACGGGCAACGCCATCACCAAGACCGCCACTGAATACCGTGCCGCCTGCTTGAGATGATGACGATATTGTAATGCCACTAAGATCAAAAGTTCGAGCAACAGAGCCAACCAGCCAGATCTAGAAAAAGTGGCTAAATTAACGATTATCATTAAAACCAAACCACCAAAAACTAATTTCTGCTGACTTATTTTTTTCATGTGCAGCATCAAGAAAAAACCAATTGGGATTGTAGTTACCATAATATCAGCAATTATATTCTGGTTACCGCCCAAAGGGCTGATGCCCCACAAAGCCACCGGAATCACTCGCTTATCAATGATAGATGGTCCGGGATGCAAAGCGAATCCATATAAACCATAAATTGCAGCTACAACACCTACTGCATAAACAATAAACAATAAACGCCACAAATCGACTGGCCGACGTAAAACGTTAACCACGTATACCACATAAACTAAGTAGAAAAAGGCCAGCGGCCGCAGCCAATACTTAAAGCTCATGGCTATGTCCCAGGAATTAAAAATCGAAAACCCTGTGGCCACTAACCACACAACCAATAATGGCCAACCTGGAAAGACCAACTGCTTAAGTTCCCGCCTATCAACTACGGCAAACCAAACTAGCCTTAAAACCCAAGCGGTAAAAGCTATTACCGCCACAACATCAACCAACGGGGCATTTAAAGCGTCCGCCACGATCTGTAAGTCAATAAACGGATAACTCGCAGCCATGATGTACAAAGACACCATTGGTCGCATCCCCCACCACAAAAGTAAGACCGACACCACCGTCCAAATCAACGCTAGCTCTGGACGAGTTACAGTTAACCCAAATAATAAAATTAACCAGACGATGGCGACTAAACTAGCAGCTGACCTAATTCTTCCAGGTTCTTTAATTTTTTGAAAAATGTTTTGCATCTATTTTCACCCATAATACTATTATATAGTACCATTTTTTTGCAGAAAAAGCGCCTCGGTTGGCGCTTTTTCAGAGTAGAGTTTTAACTCCACCCAGATTAGTATTTATCCAAGAACAGAATCAACAGCAAATTTTGATCGCAACATCCATGAACCAACTGTCAGCGGATGTCGTCTGATAGCAGATCTGGCCGTACAAATCATCCAATACTGTTTACTGTCAGCCGCCACTTTTTCACGAGCTTTCTGCGCCTCGTCGCTATGCCACAATTCATTCCAGTCAGAAACATCCTGAATTAATCCCATTTTATTGTAGTGAACTACTGATGGATAAACAATTCCGTTCGGATCAAGGTAGAAGAAGTCAGTGCCTGGTTCTGAATTTAACTGTTGCTTACCTGAGGTTGCAAATTTATATAGTCCATAGGCAAAGTAGGCTCGTACCCATCGTTTTGGGCTAAAGGTCTTCAACTCAGCGGCAATGATATGCGCAAAACCCTTCTTCAATTTTAATGGGTCTGGGTTTTCGAAGTTTTGCTTGGCACCAAAGTAGAAATCTGAGCTCTGAGCAAAAGCACAGGTAAACTCAATTCCTAGTTTTCTAGATAGGTCATAAACCTTTGGCAGGTCGTCCACATTAATTGTCATCACCGTAAAGGCTAGTCGAATACTTTTAACACCAACTCGTTTAAGCATTTCTACGGTGTCCATGCATTTATTAAAGCCGTTTGGAATTCGACGCACTTCATCGTGTTTCTCTTGCATGCCGTCAATTGAGATACCAACACGGATATCTGGAACATACTTCAAAATTTCGACTATCCGCATTTCAATCAACTTGGTTGAAAAGCCATTACTCGAAATGGTAATTCTGGCCTTTGGAACGCGCTCATGAACAGTTTTAACAATCTCAACAATATCTTTGTGTAAAAAGGGTTCGCCACCTGAAATATTGATGTCCTTTAGACTAGTTGGAAGCTTCTTAAAATCATCTACGCTCATTTTTTCGTGCGGCGCCATTTTCCAAATGTCACACATCACACACTTGGAGTTGCAGTTGTAAGTAATGCCAATAACAGCATCAACCGGCTGAGCCGCTTTTTTCCCAGATAAAGCAACAGCTCCGTTTTTTACTACAGGCTCATTATTTACAGCAGGCGTTTCAACGGCTAGCTGTTTTTTGATGACAGGCTGCTGGTTTTCTTCACAAGTGCAACTAGTACACTCCGTGGCCTTATTGTCAGTTTTTGTTGTTGAATCAGTCATATTTCCTCCGAATATATAGATTAATTAACGCGTTATAATAGCGCATTTTTCTCGATTTGTCAAGGGCTACTACAAAGACTGGCTCTACTGTTAAAAAAAGAGGCTCCGGTCTCCTGAGGGCAGGAAAACGGAGCGGCCAGACAACTCTCTCAGGGTGAGAGGAAGCCGAACTGGCAGATGGACGAGTCGTAGACGCCGTCTCCCGAGGAGTCGACGGGGACGACCGTGGCTCCGAAGAGCTCGACCATCGCGCTGGCGGTGGTGGCGTCGCTGTACTCGAGGTACCGGTCGGCGATGCCGTCCAGGTCCGAGTCAGCGGCGAACTCCGCTGCGAAGGCGTCGCACATCGCCTCGCAGTCCACCGTATCGACACCCAGGCCGTCGTCGGCCCAGATGCTGACGAACACCGCGCCTTGCAGCATGGAGCTCTGACAGCTCGGATCATCGACGTCGGCAGAATAGCCGGCGCTGAGGAACGAGTCGAAGGCGATCTCGGCGTCGGTGCTCACCCAGTAGGTGAGCCCAGTACCGTCACCGCACTCCAGCTCGTCGATCGTGCCGTCGCAGTCGTTGTCGACCCCGTCCAGCCCGTCCGCCGTGCCGTCGCCGTTGGCGTCGGTGCTGTCCTCGGTGGCACCGGGGCTCACCTCGGAGTTGCCATCGTCGCAGTCTCCCGCTTCGACGGACCAGCCATCGCCGTCATCGTCGGTCTCCGGGGGCGTGCCGGTGTCGGCGGGCGGAGCCGTGTCCTCCGGGGGCGTGCCGGTGTCGGCGGGCGGAGCCGTGTCCTCCGGGGCTGCTGAGCAGTCCTCCCAGACGGAAGCGTCAGTGTCGTCGCAGTCGCCGGGCAGGAGGCCAGGCATGCAGGCGTCGATCACGAAGCTCCCCTCGGAGTTGGCTCCCGAGTAGCCGACGCAGTAGCCGTCGCCGTCGGCATCCAGCGCCTCGTCCGGGTAGTAGGTGCCGGAGGCCGGGCAGCTGGCGAGATCCGGTGCCAGCACGATCTCGTCCGTTGATGAGTCGAGCCCGCACCAGACCGCCTCGTCCAGAGTACCGCTGCAGGTGGGAGCCATCACCACGGGGGCGATGGCCAAGGTGGCAACCAGGCCGAAGCCAAGCTGCCGCTGGTTGTTGAAGGGCCCCGTGAGGAGCTCGAGAATCCGATTCATGGTCTCTCCGAATGTTCCCACTTCCGTGGACCCCGCAACCGCGCGAGGTGTCAGTTATCCAACAATTGAATAGCTGATGCCTGGCGCGGTTAAGGCAAATTCGCGACAACTGACCTTACCGGATAGAATTCATATATGCAAGTTATAGGTCAATATTAATTGAATCCTGATTAACACCGAACAAGGTTGCTTATGCCTACTTTTTAGTTCAGATTTTAAGTTTTAAAAAAAGAGACCCTGGTTTCCGCGTGATGGAAAACAGGGGTTGGCGGCCCGAGGTCCACGAAGGGACCTCGGGCCGCTGAGCGCGGGCCTACTACTCGCCAGAGCAGTTGGCCATGTGGAGGTAGTTCTCGAGCCCGTTGCTGGGCTCGGTCCCATCGTTCCACGCGCAGAGGTCCCCGGACAGGACGAGCGTCCAGGCCGGCGACTCGAGAGCGCGAGCGCTGTGCATGCCGGTCCCTTCCGGAATCCAGTAGCCGTAGCTCATGCCCTCGCCGAGCCAGGTGCCGCAGGAGTCCACCCAGACCGTCGCGAGCGACCCCGAGGGATCGTTCTTGATGGTCCCGGCGATCCAGATCATCCCGCTTGGGTTGGTGATCGAATCAGCGTTGGTGCAGGTGTAGCCCGCGAAGACGTCGCCGTCCTCGTTGAGGGTTGCGCCCAGGTCGGCCTGGCCGTCGCAGTCGTCGTCGATGCCGTTGATGGCTTCGACGCCAGCGGGGTTGATTCCGGCGTCGTCGTCGTCGCAGTCCTGGTTGTTGTCCACGTAGCTGTCGCCAGGGTCCTGGCAGCTGGTGTTCGGCGGGATGACCTGAGACCCGTAGCCGTCACCGTCGAGGTCCGGGTACCAGCTCACGCTGAGCCCCTCGTCGACCTGGCCGTCGCAGTTGTTGTCGATTTCGTCACAGGTCTCGGGGGTGTCCGGGTTGACGCTCGCATCCGAGTCGTTGCAGTCCAGGCCACCCACGGTCGAGGCGCTGTATCCATCCTGGTCGAGGTCGTCGTCCAGGGTCTCGCGGTTGCAGTCCTCGTCGATGCCGTTGTAGGGCACCTCGGTCTCGCCGGGGTTCACGCTCGCATCCGAGTCGTTGCAGTCCTCGTCGGACGTGTAGCCGTCGTTGTCATCGTCGATCTGGGTATCGTCGACGCTGCCCGTGCTAGCCACGTTGTTGTCGGAACCACAGCCGGGGGCCATGGCGAGAAGGGCCGCGAGGCCCAGGGTCGTGTGGATGCGCATCGGTGTCTCCGGGGTAGCGCGGTTATCCTCTCCGAGGCAGATTTCTTTGGCAGATCGCCTCAGAGTGCTGGAAAGGACACCGGCCACCCACAATAATATGGATGAACAAAGTCCTTTCCAGCACAATTACATATCTAGTTTTGAAAGTTCACAGCTGTTTTCACAGCACGCTGACAGTAAAGTTATTTACATTCCGCGTCTTGTGACAACCATTGAATAAAAAAAGGGGGCAGGACTCGGCGCGACGACATGCTTCTCCGAAGAGTTGCATGCCGCCGGCCGAGCCCCTGACTGAAGCGACGCCCCGCCGCACCCGAAGGCGCAGCGGGAACGAGAGCGACTTCTTCAGAAGCCGCCGCCCTCGTCCGAGTCGGTGACCTCCCCGGTGGCGATCGCGTAGTAGTCGTGGCCGGTCGACACGTTGCAGAACGTGCCGCTCGGGTCATCGACGACGGAGATCCCCTCCACCAAGGTGTAGCTGTAGTCCCCCGAGAGGGCCAGGCACCAGGTGGGTCCGTAGGTGCTGACGTCCTGCACCCAGGTGGTGTTGCCGGCATTGACGACGACGTTGGTTCCGTCGAGGTTGGCGATGGCGCCCACCCCGCCGGAGGTTGCGGTGACGTCGACCGAGAAGGTCCACTGGGAAGCGTGATTGTCCGCCCCGCTGCAGTTCTCGTCGATGCCGTTGTCCAAGATGTCTACGGCGTCGGGGTTGATTCCGGCGTCGTCGTCGTCGCAGTCATCGCCGCCGGTCACGACATCGCTGTCGTAGCCGTCCCCGTCGACGTCGGTCCAGTCTGCGCCATCGCAGTCCTGGTCGACACCGTCGTAGGGGATCTCGGCGGCGCCCGGGTGCACGGTGGCATCCGAGTCGTCGCAGTCGTCCCCACCGAAGGTGGTGTCGTCGTGGCCGTCGCCGTCCACGTCCGTCACGGTGCTGACCGAGTCGCTGCCGTCGCAGTCCTCGTCGATGCCGTTGTCGGGGATCTCCGTGGCGCCGGGGTTGATGGCCGGATCGGCGTCGTTGCAGTCGCTGCCACCGTAGTCGCTGCTGTCGTAGCCGTCGCCATCCGCATCGAGGTTGTCCATGCCGCTGCAGTCCTCGTCGATGCCGTTGTAGGACACGTCCGGGGCGCCGGGGAACACCGAGGCGTCCCCGTCGTCGCAGTCGTCGCCACCGCAGTCCACGTCGTCGTGACCGTCTCCGTCGGAGTCCCAGCAGCTGTCGCCGCCGGTGTCCTCGGGGTAGGCCGCCGAACCCAGGAGGCCGATCTCGCGATCGAGCTCCGCGCTGTCGAGCAGCAGGGTGCCGACGAAGTTGCCCTCGACGGCCGGCGCGAAGGTGACCAACACCACCCGTGTGGAGCCCGGGGTCAGCTCGAGGCTGGAGGTGGAGGTCGAGAACTCCGAGGCACCCGTCGTGCTGACCACGAGGGTCAGCGTCGGGGCGCCGTCAGCCGTGCAGTAGTTCTGGAAGGACACGGGCAGGGTCTGCGACAGGCCCGGCTCGATCTCGGCGAAGAACAGCGAGTCGACCGACGCGGTGACCTGGCAGAGGCCCTCGTCGCCGTAGTAGTTGACCGACTGGTCACCGACGTTGGCGTCGCCGCCGTTGTTGGTGCCGTCGCTGCCGTCGTCGATCTTCTCGTCGGGCTGGAAGTTGCAGCCGGTGAGGGTGAAGAAGATGCCCGTGAGGGCGAGGAAGGACAGGGTCGTCGAACGCTTCATGACGTTGCTCCAAGCGATGGTCCTGCAAGCAGGACCGGGTTAATTTGGGCCCGGGAATCGGACCCACTGGGATTTGGGCCCCAGCGGGCCCGACACGCCTTGGGGAAGACTCCCGGTTGGCAGACTAGGCTGATCTTTCAATAGTTAGATCAACGTAAACTGCCAACCAGGAATCCTCACTACAGGTTTCCTGTCATATATTTCGCTTCAGTCAAATTGCCAAAGTTCGCCATGATGTCCACCGTGCCCTCGAGAATACTCGAGAAAACGGGGCTCATCATGGTATGGCGAGTGTTCGACGTGCTCTGTCGGACAACCATCATACCAGGATGATTAACTGCGCATTATACGCCGTTTTTGCTAATTTGTCAATATCTCTAAAAAAAGGGGTTTAGGGGGAGAGTGGAGCCGTAGCCACACCCTCCCCCTTCACCTGTCCCAACAGACTACCAACGCGTACCGATCTCGAAACCTCCCTGACCCGTGAAGGCCTGGAAGGTGCCGTTCTGCTTCTTCTCGCCGTCGACCATGATGAACTGGTCGCCCTCGACGATCCCAGCCTGGAGGCCGAGACCGCCCCACACCCGGACCGCGAGGCCCGGCCGGGGACCCTTGGGGTCCACGAGGTAGAAGTCGACCGCGTGGGCCGACGTGAGGGTGCCCTGCGACGGGCGCAGGCGAGTGTCGAAGCGGAGCAGCGAGCCCTGCACCCCAACCGGCTCGAAGGCCAGCCAGGGCTTGACCCAGAGGTGGAGGCTTGCGCCCGCACCCGCCGAGTTCGTCAGGGGTCCGTTCTGGAAGGAGTTGAGACCCTCCGGATCCGGGCTATCCTCCTGGTGGGAGGTGTAGTCCGAGATCCAGAGCAGTCCCACGTTCCAGCGCAGCGCCCAGTTGGTGTCACTGCCCAGGATCATGGCTCCCCAGCCGTTGATGCCGACGCCACCACCGTAGTTGCCCACGAGGGTGGTGAAGCTCACGCCACCGATGTCACTCCACTCGGGGATGCTGACCGTGGCCGCCGAAGCTACCACGCAGTCATCCGAGTCGAAGGTCCCGTCCTGGTTGATGTCGCCGGCCACTCCGGTCGACATCATGGAAGCCGGGTACTTCGTCTCCACCCACTTGCACTCCGACTCCGGGGGCGGAGCCGGGATGGCATCGATGGGCGCCTGGTCAGCGGCGCGACAGTCCTCGCTACCGTACTTGCCGTCGTCGTTGAAGTCTCCCGCCACGCTGGGGGTCCAGGTCCGCCCGAAAGCGGTGTTCTCGATCCCAGCGGGGTAGTAGTCCTTCAACTCCGGGCAGGGGCCCCGGTCGACGGTGCGCACCGGGGGCTCCGGGTACACCACCACACGCACGTAGCGCTCCCCCACCTCCGTCTCGATCTCCTCGCGGTGATCGATGTTGATGTCGGGAACGCCGTGCGCCTTGATTGCGCTCGTGGCCTGGCTGAACCGCGCCTGGGACAAGGCGCCGTTCAAGATGTCGCTCATGTTCTCCGAGACACCACCGAAGGGGGTCTTATCGGCCGTGGCGTACACCTCGACGTAGACGTAGTCCGACGAACCGGCGATGCTGATCGCGCGCGCGAGGCACGCGTCCAGGGCCGCCTTCTTCGCCGGGGGCACGTCCGAGTCGTCCAGGGCCAGGTAGTACTTCACCTCGCAGGTGGCAGGCATGTGCGCCATCTGCGCGAGCCCCTCCCGCCCGAGGGAGGAAGAGGCAGCCGCCATCTCCATGGACACACCGGGACCGCTATCGGAGATCATCACGTAGCCCGGCTCGTCGTCGACGGTCTCCACCTTGGGGGTGGTTTCGACGACGAACAGGCCGCTCCAGTCGAGCTCTCCCGTCGAGGCATCGAACACACCGCGGTTGATGCCCTCTTCCAGGGTCACCGTCCAGGTGCGATCTCCCACGCGGAAGTACAGCTCGGAGTCGATCCGGTCCGTCTCGTAGCCGTACTCGTCCGGCCAGGTGGTCTGCTCCTCGAGGCCGTCCGGGTCCGAAGACCAGGTGACCTGGGAGGCGCAGTCACCCGCCTCGCAGACGAGGATGAGGGTGGCAGCCGGGGCCTCGGTATCGTCCTGCGCCATGGCGACGCCGTTGAAGGTGATGCCCGTGAGGGCGAGGAAGGACAGGGTCTTGAGGCTGCTGTTCATCTTGCGCTCCGTCGTATACCCCGAAGGGTATGGTTATTGGAATGCTGCGCTGTCGCAGCAAAGTTGTTGTTGGTAGTCGATTGTCTAGGAACAGGTTGAGGTTTCGCATCCGAGAGTTATAGTCCATCGGACACAAACACTCGCCAAGGCGCTTACTGATGAAGTCCCTTCGCGAGCATTCGTTATTTATATCGCGGTGCCTTTGTTACAGACACCTCTTAGAAACAACATGTCTTTGGTTGATGATTCCGCCTGATTTCTCATAGATTCTGGCAGACTGTCTCTCTCCAAAAGACCGACCACCTTATCATAAATATTCAATTTTGTCAATGGTCACTGAGAGCTAATATTGCTAAATAATAAAAATAGTCACTTTTTGCTAATATTAGCTATTTATTAAGAATATAGCTGCTATTTAGTAAGTCAATTCGAATATCATCAAACCAGTTTAAGTAAAAAAAGAGGCCCGAGGTTGCATGCTGATGTCGCATACTTCCCCGGGCAGATACCGTGACAGGCGGCCGAGACCGACCCCTCCCCTGCTCTCGCGAGCTGAGTTGAGATCGATCCCGACCGCTAGTCTCCTGTGGCTACCGCCCCTTCTTCACCGGCTTCGCGGCCGGCGGAGGGGTGGGCTTCTTGGCGGGCACGGGAGCCGCCTTCTTGGCGGGCGTGGCCGGCACCGCGGGCTTGCGCTCGGGCACGACCATCCCCCTGCTGACGACACCGGTGGTTCCGGCGTCGACAGCGAATTCGCCTGGAGCGTAGGTCTTCCACTCCACGTCGGGCTCCGCGACACCCCAGCTGGCGAACTGTGCTGTCCAGCTCGCCTGCCGATCATCGTTGTAGCCCTCGCCTTCCTGGACGATGAGCCTCACCTTGAGCTCGGTGTTGTCGGCGCCGTTGAGATGGATCTTCAGCTCGGACTCCCGCTTGCGCAGGGGGTCGTCCTTGAGATCCGAGAAGACCCACACCACCCGATTGCAGCCTTCGCCGCAGGTGGTGACCTCCTGGATGCGCGCGAACGCTCCCAGGAGGTCGGTCATGCCAGCGCGCGGGAGGCTCTTCAGGTAGCGGACGATCTCTTCGTCCTGACGCTCGCGGCGGCCTTTGCGCGCCTCCTCCAGCTGAGCGTTGCAGGTGACCACCTCCTGATCGATCCTGGTCTCGGCGGCCTTGTAGCGCGCCTCCTCCTTGGTGTTGAAGTAGCCCGTGCTCTTGATGTCTTCGTGGACGCAGACCTCCTGCACCACGGGCTTGAGACAGAGCGGGGCCACAGCCGTGGACCGCGAGTCGCTGCCGATCTGCAGGATGCAGATGGCAGTCTTCTCGTCCCGCTGCGCCAGCGCCACCACGTCGTCGCCGATGGCGCCGGCGAAGTGGTGGCTGGCCGTGGTGTCGACGAGGAAGATCTTCTCGTCCGCCGGCGGGGCCGGCACGACGGTGACCACGAGGTCCTCGGCCGCAGTCCAGGTCCGATTGATCTCCGCCATCTCTTCCTCAGTCGGCGCACGGAGAATGTCTCCGCAGCCGACCAGGCTCATGACAGCGAGGAGCGCTGCCAACAGGGTCTTGATGTGGGGCCAGTTCATGGCTCCCTCCTTGTGTCTTGGGTTGATCTGTCGTTGTCTATCTTGAATTGTCTGATTGGCAAGATCAGCGGTCAGGACAGTTTCCCACCCCGACCGCCGAAATTGCGCTCCGTGGCAGCAGGTGGGCGAGACCAGCTACCGGGGGGCCTTGGAGCCACCCTTCTTCTTCCGGTCATCGCCGCCCTTGCCCTTGGGGGGCTCGGGCGAACGAACGGTGAACGCCCCCGTTGCCGAGGGGTCCACCACCGGGGCATCGGGATAGCCCAGGCCAGGGTTCGTCGCGGGACCGTCCTCGTCGAAGTCGGACCCACTGGGGAGTCCGCTGCCGGCCAGAACCGCTGCTACCAGCGGCCCGGGGGGCAGCAGCGCCGAGGTCTGAACGACCTCGGCGTCTTCGAGCTTGACGCCCAGGGCGTGAGCCCTCTCACTCAGGTCGTGGATCTCATCTTCGAGCTCGCCCTTGCTCTGCTCGAGCCGGCTCAGGTCTCCCCGAGCCTCCTCGATCCACGCGTCCATCTGCCCGATCCGCTCGACGTGCTCATCCATCTGCAGGCGACGGCGGATCTCCTCCGTCTCCTGCACCTTGCGGGCTGCCTCAGCCTGCTCACGCTGGGCCTGGACCGCCTCACGGCGGGCCGTCTGGACCGCCGACTGCTCGGTCGCCACCAGCGTCTGCCGGTGCTGCTCCTCGCGTGCCGCGGTTGCCCGCGCCGCCTCGAGCGTGGCCTGCGGGATGGCCGCCTTGGCCTCTGCCTCCCGCCGCGCCGCCGCTGCCTCCTCTCGCCGATCTTCCTCGGTCCGCGCCTTGGCCTCTGCCTCCCTCCGCAGCGCTGCCGTCTCTCCGGCCTCTTCCTCAGCTGCCTCCCGAGCCGCGATCTCGCGCGCCTCGGCTGCCAGGTGCTCTGCTCGCCGCGCCTCGCTCTCCGCGAGGTACGCCTCGTGCTCCGCCTTGCTGCGCAGCGCTCGGGTGTGAGCCGCACCGACCAGCAAGCTGGCCAGCAGCAGTCCACACACGCTGGTCTTGAAGACCAGGAGATCGAAGGTCCCCAGCACCACGAGGATGAAGAGGACCACCGGCACGAAGATCAGGGTCTTGCCACACCACGCCAGGAAGGGCGCGGCGTGCTTGAACTGCGACTTCAGCACGTAGGCCAGCGCCATCGTGACGGCGCTGGCTCCGATGGAGATGCCGATGACGAAGAGCGTTCCCGCCCCATCACCGCCGGTCTCCATCTGACCACGCACCCACCCCATGACGGTCTCGAGGACCAGGAGGCCGAAGCCACCCATGAGGCCGATGATGAGCAGTGCCTTGTACTGGAGCGCCCCATCTTCGATGTGATCCTTGCGGATCTGGTCCAGGCGCTCGAGGCTCAGGTGGACGAGGATGCCGATGACGAGCTCGATCAGCACCATCAGCGCGCAGATGATGTGCACCGCGGTGATGTTCCGCACCGAACCGGCGAACCAGATCGGGATTCCGACGAGGTTCTCAGAGCCGGTCAGGAACTCCCTACCGATCTGGAACTTCAGGAACCACGACCCAGCCAAGGCCGGCATGAGGCCGACGAGCGCCAGGGCCCAGACGATGAAGGACGTGGCCGTACGGATGTTGAATCCGACGACCTCGTCCCCCCTCGACCGCAGCACCTTGCGGCGATCTGCGGTCACGGCCCGCCGCTCTTCCTTGGTGCGCACCTCAGCCATCGCCTGCCGGAAGTCGCTGTCCTCCCGGTCTCGCACGTCGCGCAGGTCACCGTGGAGCTTGTCCCGCTCCGTGTGGGCGTAGCTGAACTTGGCGATGTCCGCCACGATCTCGAAGATCCAGCGGGTGTTGATCGCTCCGCTGAACCACCGCTTCGCGGGCTCGGCCCAGCCTTCGTTGTTCTTGGTGGCCACGAGCCACGACGCGATTGCCGCCGCCGGGGTCACGATGATCGTTGCCACGATCACCAGGTGCAGTCCGGACTGAGCGATGGCCGCCCAGTCGAAAGTCCTCGGATCCATGGGATCCTCCTTTGTGTAGGTTGAAGTCAATTACCGGATTGTTTCTGCCACTCCCCGTCAACCGAAGTCGACGCTCTAACCGTTCGTGCTCGATTCCTCCAATCTGTGCACGTTCTATAATTGTTGTAGATCACCCATGACAACACTGCCAACTATTTGGCTTTATGTATTACCACAGGAACTGTCAAAGTACTTAGGTCTCAAACCGCACTCGAACTATTCGAGGTCAGTTATAAGACCTAAACAGTGTCCAAAACAGCTAGAGACTATCTCTACCGGTTTTGCCAACTATTCAGGCCTCAGTTTTAGTTACTCTTACCAAGAATAAAGTCATATTTGCCACTCTCTCCTGCTTTGAGCAACGCAGTAAAATAGCACCACTTTGCCAAAAAGTCAAGCCCTAGTACCACGACTAACCTGTTTTACCTAATAAAAATAACTAAAAATCAGTCACCGAGACTTTCGGCGACTGATTTTCTTGGTATTGCTAGATTAATTCGCAACTTCTGCAGACATTTCAGCAGATAAATAGCCAACTTGGGGGCCACTTAACTGCAAGGCGTCAAGGTCAGTATTCGACAATTCTACATGGTAATTTGTGACATCGAGCACAGAATATGACGCTACAGCTGGCTCACTACTAACGGTGATAGAATTTACTTGCATATCAATCACATCTGAAGGTGAGTCCTGCTGTCCAGGTCCACTAGTAGTAGACTTTTTTGGTCGCCGTTTTGATGGCTTAAGCAGCACTATCACAAGACCTGCCGCCGCACCAAAAACAGCTGCCGCTAGGCCGTTCATCAGTAAATTTGGTCTAACTGGTCGATCGCTAGTTAAGGCGGTATCTACAATTTTAAGCGTAACCGTATCCGCTGCGCCATGATAATCGCCGCCATTTTCAACTAGTATAGTGGCAACTGAATTAGTAATATCCTCTGCCCGTCTCGGATCAGCATCATGAGCCACGATTCTAAGCATAGAGGTTCTAGGAACAACTTCTGTTTCAACCATTTGCTTCCAGCTCTTACGCTTCTGCGCTTCTGACAAACTTAAAACATCAGACAAATCAACACCAGCTTCATTGATAACTGCGTCCAAAAAAGTGCTAGTGCCAATCACTTCAGCCAAATTTGTAGCAATCTTTTCAGCGGACTTTGAAGCCGTATAACTATCTGTCAAAGTATATTTCTGGACTACTAAAACAGTAATTTCTGAACTATATTCTGGAGTTTTAAGCAGAGCTAAAGCCACCACCGCAATCAGTGAACAAGCCAGGGCTAACACCGGAATAATCCAAAGATCCCTTAAATGGTCCTTTAAAGCAACTTGTAATTGTTTTCCTCGCATAATCCTCCGTATTCAATTGAAAGAAGCGTTCTGGCCAATCGCAATTGATTGACGAAAGATTCTATCACAAATTCTAATTTTGTCAAGGTTAGCCTGGAGCAGACCTAGACGCCAGTAAGCTTTAGTTCAACAGATTTTTCAACGCTGTCTCGTAAAACTAAAAAGTAAATAGTTGAACCAATAGCTTGAGAATGCATCACCACACCCAAATCGTCGTTTTCCTTAATAAAGGCTGAGTTGATCGATAAAATAACATCACCGGCCTGTAAGTCTGATTCTGTTTCACCCGATACCTCAGCTATATAAATACCACTTTCTGGTAAATTATGTCGCTGTTTTTCAACCTCTGTTAATCTGGCTATATTGGTATACGAAATATTAAGGTTTGATCTACCAATTGACTGTGTAGAAATCAAACTACTTAAAGCTCCTTCAATCAATGAGCTATCCAGCACAACTCCATCTGCCAACATGACTCCAGCAAACTCACCGCTAGTAGTAAAGACTGGCGATCCAACTGTTCTACTTTCAGCTCCGGTATCTAACACCATAACCTGCTCCAGCTTGTCAGTAGAGCGCAGACCCAGCTGCCTATTCAACTCTCCAGCAACTTGATGACGGTAAACGGCGTAAGATCCAATATCTTTTTCGATTACCGAGACGGTCTGCCCAACGGTCAATAACTGGTCGCTAGTAAATACAACTGGAGAAAGTGTATCAGCGGCAATCTTGATATAACTCATTCCACTGAAGGTGTCGTCAATTCTCTCATCAATATCAGTTACAACCTGACCATCACTCAGCACAAATACCAATGGTTCCACCACCGCCTCATCTTCTCCAACTGCCCCAAGTGATACTTCTAAGACGCCGGTTGGCATAGTTAACCAACCATCACTTGTTAACACCGCCGCATTGCCAATTCTTGAAACATCGTTATCCAAAGTTGGCTCTCCATTATAGACAGTAACGATTTGATTGATCACTTGGGGCGCTTGTTGAACCACCGATCGTCCAGGGTTTTTTACAGATAGAAGCAAATCCTGTCGCTCCTGAGCCAACCAAGAAACCACGTTAAGCTTTCCTAAAACCGGCCAGGTTTCCGGAATATTGGAAGCAATCACAAAGCCAAGAAAACCTGCCAGACTACCCATTAACAATGTCGTAACTACTACTCCAAAAATAATATGAGGAGAGGTTGTTTTTCGTAGCTCTTTGGCGGCCAAGTGCTTCTGTCTATCTTCAGATTGAGGTGAGGTTGGGACTGTTTGTTGTTTCATAAAGTTATACCCATTGACTAGTTGCAAGTATCAAAATAATCGCTACAAACGTCATAATAGCATAACGCAAGGCTACTTGTCTGTTTAAGGCTCCTCGCCAGTGCATCAACATGACGCTAGGCAGAGCGTACAGCAGCAAACCTAGGATAGCACCACTAATGTAATAAGACACGGACCAAAATTGCATTACCCAAACCGTCTCTGCAAAAAGCAAAGACAACACAGCTATCACGTAAAAATTTGCATCGCTCCACAGCTGAAAACTGTAGAGAATATGTAGTAGCATCGTTGCCATATAGGCAGCTGCCAAAACCGTCAGCAACCAAACTGGCATTAATCCAATTAAGTTTAGTGCCCACAAAAACATAAACAAGCAGGCTCCACCTACTGTTAGCACATACAACGATAATCTTGGTAAAGACAAATTAGCGTAAATCTGTGGTTGATAATGATAAACAAACAATGTCTCGGTATACAATGCGTAGACAATCACCATGATCACAACAAATATCCATCGCGCTACCGATACATCAACAAAAAACAACAGGCCTGTGCCACCAAAAATTAAGGCAGCAATTGGCGTTAGCGCCGCCCAAAATGACAGAGACAAAAACCTCCAATGTAATAAATGCAAGACACTGCCTATTAACCACAAGGTTAAAATAACAGCGGCCACTTTCCACTGGCTGGGTGACAAAAGTAATAATACATAGGCTCCTGCCACCACGGCTGACCCTAAAATTGGAATGACTCTTTTTGCAAGTATCATAGTGAATATATAGACAATGGACTGATCGGTTGACGCCTGCTGCCGATAACGACTCGCTCACCACTCGTAACAGAGAATGATTCTAGTGTCCAGTCATTAGCTGTTTCAGCTGGCAGCGCCAGGATCATATCATCATCTCGACGCCACGCCAACAGCTCGCCAGACAATTTGATTGGGCGCCGGCGACGATGCTCCCGATGATAAAGAAATTGCTGGTGTTCATTATTTAATACATTGAACTGATCCATGAGAACTAATTGTGACGTGGGCGATAACCACAAGCGATAACTTGGGTCAGTTGGCAGTCCAGGAGGTCTGAGATCATCATCTTTAGTGGACTCAGTTAAGTCTGCTTTTGATAATTCATCAAGGCTACGTAAAAATTCTAGTGGTGTAACCGAATCATTGGTTAAGCTTAGGGTTACTAATTGTACTCCTCGCAAGCCATCCTCTTCCCCTACAATGGCGGCTAGCAATTGACGTCGGTCAACGTAAGTAGCGCCTAGGATTCTCTCATGCGGCACTAACTGTTTAAGTTCCGTTACACCTCCCGCACTATTAATGTCAACAAACATCCAATCATCTTCAGTTTGAACGATCATTTCCAAAACCTGTGGCGCCCACTCATAGCTCTTAACCCTCTCGACAACCCGCTCAATTTGACCAGTAGTTGTAGACACTACAAAAAGATCCTCGCCCTCCTGAAACGCCAATAAATGGGATTGCGAAGATGGTCTTAGATCTGAAATATGTTCGCGCGTCCTATACAAATCCGTAGTTTCACCCGTAAGCAAATCAAGCGACCTAATTACATAACCAGTCGCAGTATCAGATTCTGGCAAAATAGAGTTTGGCTGACGTGGCTCAACCCAAAATAACTTATCCCTTTCATCACCCCAAACTGCCACCATCGGATCAGCTGCGCCAAAACGCCGCTGCTCAACTAAGGTTCCGTCGATTAAACGATCGATTACTAACGCATCGTCGGTCAACCACAAAATATCATCAGTCGTTGCCGTATAGATAGGCTCAGCCTGCTTGATGAAATCCGCAGAATCATCAACTAAACCAACCTGACACCCAAAACCCAAAAGAGCCAGCGGTATACACAAAACAAAACCGTAAAATTTAAAGCGCGGTGTCAGGGAGGTACCAGTTATACTCCGTCTGAAGCCTCTTAATCCGCTCCTTAGCGGCATCTGACTGTCCTTGTTGAACTTCATCTAATGCGATTACTGTCTCAAGTTGCACCACCCGGAAATCAGCCGGTAAAGTTAAATCAAGAATTTTTACTGACAAGGCGCTAGCCTCACTAGCGTCCTCAAAAGCATATCCTTCAAGTAGGTTATTTAGCTCACTTTTATAGTCCTTGGTCAGCTCATCTTGGTCAATTGGCTCATCTTGAACTCCAGGTGTGGCTGCGCCAGTTTGCACAGAAGCATTAACGCTCGTGCTGTTGGTCACAGAGTCCGTCAAAACACCTGACCATTTAAGCCACGCTACTAAGACAAGAACTGCCAATAATCCAGTTGCGGCCAGAATGGTATTTAAACGAGAAACCATTCTTAAGTGATGATGAATATCCTTCTCTGTTGCTTTAGACTTTTTCATGGGAAATCTATTCTTTAGAAGTTCCAGCCATTTTACGTGCCATCATGTCAAAACCTTTTATGGCATCAAGCACTTCAACTGGAATAGCAAATACTACGGTATTAGATTGATCAGATGACAAATCATTAATGGAATTCAACGTACGTAAATGTAGCGCGCCGGGTGACTTAGCCATTGTAGCTGCCGCTTCAGCCAAGTTTGAGGCCGCTGACACTTCACCTTCAGAATTAATAATGTTAGCCCGTCGTTCACGCTCAGCCTCGGCCTGCTTAGCCATCGTTCGTTTCAGGTTCTCAGGCAAAATAATATCCTTCAACTCAACTGATGTAACATCAATTCCCCATGGATCTGTCGCCTCGTCAACCGTTCTAAGAATTCTATCGGATACAGTATCACGATTTGTTAGGATTTCATCTAAAGGCATCTCACCAATAACATTTCTCATCAAAGTCTGACCTAATTGAGAAATAGCATAATAGAAGTTTTCTACCTCTAAAATGGCTTTCATTGGATCCGCCACCTTGTAATAAATAACGGCATTTATTTTAACTGACACGTTATCCTTGGTGATTGCTTCTTGGTCAGGAACGTCAACCGTCCGAACACGAATGTCCACCTTCCTCATTCGTTGAAAAATTGGAATAGCTAGTCTCCAACCTGGTTGTCGCAATCCCGAATAACGCCCCATTGTAAACATCAAACCACGCTCATATTGATCAACTTGCCTGATGCTAACCAGAAGAACTACGCCGACGATTATTAGTAGTGTTAAGACAAATCCCATAAAATAATGAACTAATAAATAATATACTTAGACCAATTATACAATATTCTTAGAATAAACACTAGTTAACTACTCAGTATTCTTGCCCAAGTGACTCCCCTGTCCAGGTGCTGCCAATAAATTTTGAGAGGCTGCATGAGCAAAGCTCGAGCGCAAAGAATGAGACAAGGCGGTGGCCGAAAAGGTGACAAACGAACCACTGGGCACAAACCACTGAGGCGGCTTATTGAGTCGTTTTTCAAAAACACTGGACCAGGCTCGCTCGACTCCAAAAATCATCGCATAAGGTAAGTACCTACTAAAAATATCCGCCGACAAGCCATCTGGACTGTGTCTATCAGCATGCTGAAGATAACGTTTAAATTGCTCAGCCCACTCATGCACCAAGGCTCCTTTTTTAGTTTTTTGCGGCATCAGTGGAGAAAAGAAAAAGAATAAACCAGCGATGATCATGATTGGAATTCCTGCGTAAACATTGTGATAGATAATTCCAGCAAACAGTGAGATTGGAAGGGCTAGTAAAGCAATTGCTGTCGCAATTATGATGTAACGTTGACGAACAGATTCAGAGTGCTCACGAAAATATCTCTCAACAATGAGGTCGTTCATAATCATAACGCGCATCTTTCTAATGCGTGTGGCGAAATGATTTTTTAGCGTCGACGCCTTTACCCGATCCGTCCGGCGACCACTTCCTGGTAAAATACCAACCGAAAACAGGGACTTCAAGAAAAACATCTCCACCGCAGCCAGAGAGGCGTCGTCAATAAATTCACGCTGTTTTACAAATGTGTAATCTTTTTTTGAGAGAGCGCTTCGGCGCTCTTCTTCAATTATTCTAATATAACCACGTTGAGCTAAATCAACCACCATGGCAATTAGAAACGTAATGCGCACGCGCTCATGAATTAATGTTCCTAGATGAGCCGGTGACAAACCCTCGGGAGGTCGATTATGTAAGCCGCCCAAGTCTTTAACCTTAGGATCACGTCCATAGCGCAGAAAAGTATAAATAAGATAAATCGCAAAAATTATGGGCGTGCCATAATAATAAGGTCTTAATTTCTGCCAAATCTGAAAACTAGTCGTTGAGGGTGTGGCTGCTACAGCACCAACCGGCCAAGTCAGGTTAGCCCAAACTCCCTTTTCCCCACCAATGTTTTTTAGAGCGAACTGAATTTTTGTAGCCTCTAATTTATTTGGCGAAATTACCACTCGATCACTTTGAGTGCCATAGGACAAAGCAGCAACAATATCCTCTGACTTCACCGTTTCCGGGAGTGAAAAAGTAACATCCATAATATTAATGTGGACAGCGGTTGCGACCGGCAAAACCACTAATTCAAGCTGATCCAGGTTATTATCTGTCATCACAGCACCGCCAATCATGTAGTCAACCAACCACTCCGTCCTATCAGCTGGAGCAATATCAATAACCACAATCAAACGATCGAAGGAAGACTCGATTGAGTACTTATCCGGAGGCAATACTTGGCCAGCCGCGTCAGAAATTCGCACGTAGTTAATGCTGGCTGGCCCGTAACCAACCTGAAAAGGTCTCAGCAACGGCAGCTGTAAAACACGGTTCTCCTCTATATTTTCTTGATCATTCAAAATAATGTGCTGCTGCACCCGTAGCTCACCATCTTCTAATACAGAATAATCAACTGACCACTCTGAAGCTGTCCAAGCCGGCTGAGCTGATACCTTCATCGGCCCCAGTAAAAAAACCACAGCGATTAGCAACCAGGACACGCCAACAGGCGCCTTACTCTGCCGAAGCCTGATCCCTTTGCCCTGCTTGAAGGGCTTGAATTGTTTTATGAGCCGCATCATTTGTCTTGGTTGAATCCTGAGGAGTAGTAAATGCGTCTATTACGACAATCTTGTTGGCATTTAATATCTCATACAAGAATTTGTCTGTAACATCTTTTCGGTAATGATACTCATCACCACGCATAACGGTAAATCGCAATTGCGTGCCAAAAGATACTCGAAACTGTTCTAATAATTTCAGCAACCTAGTTCGACTAACCGTGCCAACAATAAACAAATCTACTTTCGCTTCCTGATCGTTAACAAAGTAACCCATCAACGCCAAATACTGAATTGATCCCAAACCCCTGATAGAATGAATAAATTCCTTTTCTGTGGTCAATCGAGACTTAAAGATCAAGGCACGAAGTTCATTTAAGAGCACAAATTCTGGATCAACCTTGTAATATTTTTTCTTGTCCTCAATATGTGAAACCAACAGGCCCATCTCTTCCAGATTATTCAACTCTCGCCGAACCGAGTTAATCTGCTCTTCAATATTTCGAGCCAACTCCCTAACAAAATACTTTTCCTCTGCGTGAGTCAAAAACAAACGAAGCAATTTTACGCGAGTTCGTGATCCAAACAACTTATCAATCATGGTGCATCTAAACTACAATGAATATAGGCCCTTTCACCGCAGTATACGCTGATATTCCTGGCTGTGCAACTTTTGTACTCAGTCCACTCAATCTATACACAGGTAGGTTGCCATTTCTTCCAAAATATTGTATTAATAATCTCATGTACGAGTCCCCGTTTCAATTAGCGGAACTCTTTATTGCTAAGGAGGACGGCCGATCAACTATTCGACTTTTCACGGCCCATCCGACTCCGCTTGAGGAAAAAAACTTAGGGCGTCTTTTTGCTGTCATGGAAATTGACTCCCAAGACTCCATTAACGATGAAATTCTTGAGGTAATTACTCAAGAAATTAACTCTGCTTACTATCAATCCTCTGTTTTTGAAGCCGAGACTGCCTTTGAAAGCGCTCTGCAACAGGTAAACCAGAAACTCCAGGAAATCATTGGAGAAGTCGGAGAAGACTGGCTTGAAGCCATGAATATTGTAATCGGTGTGCAAAAAGATGGTGAATTAATTTTTGCTAACGTCGGCCGTGTAATCGCGTTAATGATTCACAACCAACAGATTGTGGACATTCTTGATACTACTAAATCAAAATCTAGCGAAATAAATCCAGTTAAAGTTTTTAGTAATACTGTTAGCGGAGAGCTGGCTACCAACAGTATTATTGTATTTTCCACAGAATCTATCTTGGACTATTTGTCTAAAGAAAAAATCAAGCGTGTCTTGCTTGAAGGCAATACTGCTACCGCAGTTGAACAACTTCACGCATTGTTAGAAGAAGATACAACCAACACAAATTTTGCAGCAATGATAATGCTGCGAGAACCACTCCACGCTGATCGCCAAGCCGGCTTAACTGTTAACGATACAACTGGCGGTATTCCAGTTATCAACAAACCCGATCCGTTAAGCTCAAGTATTGGGCGAGCTGATTCCATGAGTGAGTTGGTCAGTCGAGAAACACAAACTGAAGAATTACTTAGACCGTCACTACTACCTGGTTTAAAAAAGAGTCTTAAAAAACTGACTCAGCGTGAACCAGCAACAACCAAGGCTGACACCCTTAGCTCTGATGACAGTCTAATTCGTGATCCTCTATCTGATGACAGTCTAATTCGTGATCCTCTACTAGATGACACCCCGTCGGTTTCACGATCCAGCATAACCAAACAAGTCGGGCCACAAACCCCGATTCAGCAAGTTGTCTCTGTTCTAAAACAAGCCTCGGTGTGGATTGGTAGCTTTATTTGGAACATCGCCCGCTCACTTGGAAAACTATTGAGACGAGGTAGTAAGCAAGCCGTTACTGCTGGTAAAAACCGTATTGCTAGCCGCGAAAGTCGCAACGGAAGGGTTTCCCGCGCCTCCACACGAAGTCTCTCAGCTTCAGGTTTTATCACCAAACTTATCCGCTGGATCCAGTCTCTCTCAGTTTTACAAAAAGCCTTCTTCGTTGTGGCAATTGTTGTACTCCTTTTATTCTCACAATCTGTCGTTAACCGTGGAGAAAAGCAGAACAACAAGGCTGCCGAGCAAAATTATGCAGAGCAAATGGCCAACATCGATGTAAAAATAAATGAAGGTAAAGCTGCTGCTCTTTACGACAAAGGCACAGCTAGAACTTTATATATTGAAGCCCGCGACCTCCTGGCTCAAATTCCTGAAAACTCAGACACTTTCAAAGAACGCGGTGAAGAGATGCGCAGTGTCATTGCCGCAGAACTGGCTGGAGTAAACAATGTCGTTACTATCGATAACCCATCGTCGTTGATCGATTTCACCGCAATCAACAGTGACATCAAGATTTCAAGCATCATTTTGCTGGGGGCTAGTGTCTATGGCTTTGATGAAAATAATGGATCCGTTTACCGCGCCAACCTAGAAAACAAGAGCACTACGGTAACTGTAAGCAACAGTAACTCTAGCAACCCTTTTGCGGCGTCGGCCAAAGCCTCACCCGGAACCGGTGCTGTTGTATTTGCCGATCAAACCTTTGGTATCCTCAATCCAATTTCTGAAAGCCTATCCCCCCTTAGTCTAGGTTATGAGTCGACCGATACAAACTTTGTTGATGTAAACATCTTTGGCGTCAGACTCTACACCTTAGATGCCAAGAATAGTAAGATTTTCCGCCACAGAAAATCTGGCGAAGATTTCGGAGCACCCGAGGACTGGCTCACCAGCAAGGCAGACCTAACTGACGCACGTGCCATGGCTATCGACGGAGACATTTATGTTCTCAAAACAAATGGCTCAGTCATAAAACTATCAGCGGGAGATGTTGACAGCTCATTCTCACTGACAACCATAGACCCTGCGATTAGCTCTGGACAGGCTATCTATACTGATGAAAACACCCAGCGACTCTACATTCTCGATCCAGCTGGCAAACGCGTAGTAGTCTATGAAAAGACTGGAGCCTTTGTTGCCCAGTACACCTCACCCTCCTTTACCGATCTCAAGGACATGGTAGTTGATGAGGCTAGTAACAAAGTTTACGTCTTGAATGGTACAGCCCTCTTTGAAATAGATCTCACCCTGACATCAAACTCTGGTCAAGCAGCTAGTACTACTCCTACTCTCAGCGGTCAAGCGTAATCACTCGAATATAAAACAAAAACACACCCCTTCGGGTGTGTTTTTTTGTACAAAGATATATCGTTTATTTCAGAGTAACTTGTGCTCCAGCTTCTTCAAGCTTAGCCTTCATAGCCTCTGCATCCTCTGTCTTAAGACCTTCAGCAACAATAGATGGAGCGCTGTCTACTAAAGCCTTAGCTTCTTGCAGGGCGAGGCTTGTGACCTCACGGACTGCCTTAATAGCTGAAATCTTGTTCTCACCTGGAGCGGTCAATTCTACATCATAAGTTGACTTCTCCTCAGCGGCAGCGTCAGCACCACCTGCTGGCATCATACCACCCATCATCATTGGAGCAGCAGCTGAAACACCAAACTTATCTTCAAGAATAGATACAAGTTCCGCTAGGTCTAGAACACTCATCTGCTCTACCTGCTCAACTAGTGATTTAAACTTTTCAGGAACTTCTACCTCTTTCTTTTCCTCAGCAGCCTCTGCCGCCTGATCCTTGTTTTCTTCAGACATTGTAGTTTACGTAATGTTTGTAATATATTTGCCTGCTTTCGCAGACTGACGACCTAAGAAGTTTTTTGCTCCTTAATCTGATTTAGGACTTGGACAAGTCCACGCATGTTTCCACCCAATACATTAACGAAGCCACTGATTGGGCTCTTGAGCGAGCCGACCATCTTGGCCAGTAACTCTTGCTTGGATGGCAACACCGATAGGGCTATCACTTTTTCCACACCAATGAACTCGCCATCGAGAACACCGCCACGGAATGAGACAACATCGTGTGCTTTTGCAAACTCTGCAACGATTTTAGCTGGGGCGATTTCATCACCGTAGCCAAATACGACACCTACTGAACCTTCCATATCGAGAACCTGATCTTTGGTCAGACCACTTTTCTCAAACATGATGCCCATTAAGGATTTCTTAGCCACCACCATTTCCGCGTTCTCCTCGCGCAATTTCTCGCGCAATTCTTGAGCATCGTTTACGGTGAGGCCAGCAAAGCTTGCAAAGACAGCACCGCGACTGCGTTCGAACTTGTCGTGCAGCGCTTGGAGCTCTAGCTCCTTTTGTTGCTTGGTCTTTGCCATGCATTCGGTTTTAAAAAATCTGCGCCATGCGCAGGTGTCCACAAAAAGCAAAAATGCTTCTGGTTTTCACCTACACAGGTCTTACAATTGTGCCTGTGGTCTTGGGCGTTTCAATTGCCGAGGGCATTCTATCAAGCAGACAACCTAATGTCAAATTACCAAAATAAGTCTTACCTTAGATGGCAAAAATCCGCTAAGATTAGGGATGAATTCTTGTTCCTTCAAATTCATTACCTGCCAAAATGGCTGCCACATTGGCAATATTCTTACCATCTGCCACCAATACTTCGATACCGTGCTCTTCTGCGAGCTTGGCAGCAATTGGATCAAACGGTGCATTTAAACCTGGCTTCCACGTACTACCAACAATCTTCCTGAAATCTGCCCAGCCAATGTCCTCAATTTTTTTAGCGTCTGGAAACTCGCTAGGATCTTTGTCAAATACATATTTAATGTTCGATAGGTTAACCACCCTATCGATTCCATTTGTCACTGCCACTTGAACTGCATCATAATCAGTTGACCAGCCCGGCTTCCAACCAGCTCCAATCGTAATGGGAGTATCCATAGCAATCGGCAATGTTGGATCAATAATAATGTCATCAGCTGACTCTTTTTCAAATATCTGCCTAACTAACTGTGCGTTCAAGCGAGAAGCGTGGATCCCTAACCAATCTAATTGCTCGTCTGTCATTTCACAAATTTCACGGGCCCCCTCCATGTAAGTCCTAGCCACAGCACCACCGCCGGTAAAAATAACAAAACGGTATTCAGATAAATGATCTACAATCAATTCACGAAACGATCTTAAGAAATCGCTCTGAATAGCACCTGGTACAATTAAAGACCCTCCAAGGGACAAAACAATTTTTTTCATATTATTCCGGATAGTATTTACGTTTATTAGAGAGATGCTCCTCAAAGTTCCTAGAAAAAATAGTTTCGTTGTCCAATGTTGTCAAGAAAAAATAGTAGTCAGACTGCTTAGGTGACAACACCGCCTCAATGGCATCTAGACTTGGATTAGATATTGGAGTTGGGGGTAAACCCTTATTCTGATAGGTATTATAAAGTGATTCCACCTCTAAATCATCATGGGATGGTCGGGTGGTTTTTTTACCAGTAATGTAATTAACTGTGGCATCGGACTGTAAAGGATATGAATCAGCCAAACGTTCCAGAAAAATTCCAGCCACAATACGGCGATCGGCACTATCAAACACCTCTCGCTCTACAATGCTGGCGAGAGTAATTATTTCATAAAAATTCAGATCAGACTGTGCAACCTTAAACCACAAATCATCAGTCATCTTACTATCCAGAGTCCCTACCAATAAAACCAAGAGTTGCTCAGGTGAAATGTCTCGATAAATCTCATAGGTATCAGGATAAAGATATCCTTCCAAACTGCCTTTCTTAGGAAAATCTTTGAATAATCTCTGATCTAATCCTTGCGGTGGCTTGCCCGCCTCAATTAAATCAGCAAAGTCTTGGATATCCATATCTAAACCTTGCTCGGCTAAATAATCCACCACCTGATCACTCCTCCATCCTTCAAGTAATGTAATCCTAACCGTTGGGGATTGAACCTGAGCAGCCGTTAGTAAGTCTGTGGCCTGTCGAATCCCCTCCCCTTTGCCAATACTATACTTGCCAGCCTTGAGCTCCTTAGCTGATCCCGTTAATGTCACATAAACCCGAAAGAAAAATGACGAATCAATCACTCCCTGACCTTTTAACTCCGCCGCAATTTCCGCCTGCCCCATACCATCCTCAATGGTCACTTCAACCACTTCTCCAAACTGTGGCCCGCTAAAAGGCTTTAATATTTGATAAACTCCATAAACAAATATCAAAAAGATCGTAACTAAAAGTCCAACAATAAGTCTTTTACTGGTAACAAAGCGTTGTGGTGTAAAATTATTTTCTATCATATGATTTGTATTTTTCAAGACATAAAGCAATCGCTGCCACAGACCAAAGCACTGATATCTTACCTTCCTCAACATATTTCCAAATTTCATCCACTGATACTAACTCATTTGTAATTACCTCACGTGGATGACTATCTTTTTTGCCAGTTAGTTTTACGTCTGTTGCTAAATATACAAAAAATCGATTAGTCACGGTTGTTGGCGATGCAATCAAAGTACTAACCAACAATAGATTTGTAGCTACATATCCAGTTTCTTCTTCTAACTCACGCCGAGCTGCCTGTTCTGGAGTCTCACCAGCATCTATCATTCCAGCTGGTATTTCACGGACAACCTCACGGATACCATGCTTATACTGCAAATTTAATACTACCTGCCGATCTTCTGTAATCGCAAAAACTCCGGAGACGTCTCCTTGTTCCATTACATAATAATCATCAATCACCGAACCATCCGGCAGCTGACACTCATCCTGCCTAATATTAAGCCAGGGTGTTTTTAAGGGGTACGAGGAACTGAGCACCTTCCATGGCTCGGGTTGCTGCTGATTCATTACAGTAAATCGTCACGCTTATGCTCTTGTAGCCACTCCACCACCTCTTTAACCTTTCCGGAACTATATTTATCACATATCAACAAAGCGTCTGCCGTATCAACAATAACCAAATTCTCTACATTCACTGTGGCGATAATTTTCCCCTTGATATCAGAATATATCAAACTATTTTCGGTACTAATATTTACATGCTCAGCTCCAATTACCACGTTTTCAGCCTCACTTTCTGCCACTTCATCTTTAAGACGAGCCCAGTCACCAATATCACTCCAACCAACGTCCGCTGCCATTGCCATTTTATTTTCAGCTTTTTCAATAATGGCGTAATCTACCGCGATTTTATCAAGTTTAGGATAAATTCGATTTATTACCGCTTTTTCATCTGGCGTTCCAAGGGCGGCTTCAATAATCAATAGTTGTTCATACATCTCCGGTAAAAACCTCTCATATAACTCCAAAATAGTGGAGACTTTCCACACAAACATATTAGCGTTCCAGAGATAATTGGCTTGTGAAATAAACTCCTTAGCTGTTTTAAGGTCTGGCTTCTCCTTAAAGGAATTAACCTGCCATAAATTTTTTCCATCTTCCGTATCGACCAGCTCCCCGCACTCAATATATCCATAACCAACATCAGGATGAGTTGGCCTCACACCAATTGGCACAATGCACTCTGGGTGGCGCATGACAAATTGTTCAGCAATTTTCAAAACTCGCTGAAACTCCTTTGACCTTTTAACACTATGATCTGAACCAAGACTAGCAATAATTGCCTCCGGGTCGCGTTTACGAATGGCAATAGACTCCAGTCCAATAGCAGCTGCAGTGTCCTTACGAAAAGGCTCAATGATAATATTCTCTTTTGGGATAGGACCTCGACAATCATGGACGCTCTGAGCGGCCGCCTCATTAGTTGAAATAAAAATATCCTCAGCCGCTGCTACCGGTATTACTCGCTGTATCGCCTCCTCTAACATGGTTAGCTCACTCGTTAAAGCATGGAACTGTTTCGGTTGTCGCTGTCTGCTGACCGGCCAAAGGCGCGAACCAACTCCTCCTGCTCGAATTACTATTTTCATATGAGGATAAAAACAATTGAAACAATAATGGCTAACACAATACGATACCACGCAAATATACGTAAACTTCTCCTTTCGAGAAACTTGAGCAGGAAGGAAATGGCAATATATCCAACAATTGATGATGCCAATACACCTGATACGAAACTAGGAAATTCTGACGGATCCAGGCCCATAGTAGCAAGATCAAGGCCTTTTTTCAAGCCAGCAGCTGCTATCAAAGGGATTGATATCAAAAAAGAAAATCTAGCCGCTGTGGCCCTGGTGAGACCTGCCATCATTCCAGAAATTATTGTAATTCCTGACCGAGATGTTCCTGGGATCAAAGCAAGCACTTGCATCGAACCAATAAATAAAGCGTCTCTCATTCTAACAGCATCTAATTTACGAACAAAGGCGGCGTTCCCTCTACGCTCAATCCATAAAAATAATAGAGCAACGAGGACAAGCATCACCACAACAATCCACGGCGACCGTAACCATGTATCAATTATATTTTCAAAGAAGAAACCCACTAGACCTGCTGGGACAATAGCAAGACAAATATACCACGCCAGTCTTTGGTCTACATTCATAGACACTCCAGCTCTTCTTCCATTCTTTAAAATATACGACCAGCTTGTAAACCAAGCCGCTAGATATTTATAGCAATCTTTTCTAAAATAAATCAGCAATGACGCCAGGGTACCGACATGAAGTGCCACGTCAAAAGCGACCGCATCAGCAAATTTCTCCTCAGAAAAAATGGCATGAAGAATCACTAAATGCCCTGATGATGAAACTGGGATAAACTCGGTTAGGCCTTGAACAACACCGAATAAAACAGGTATAATGTCCGTCATATGATTTCACTACTCATTCATTGGGAAATACTGGCTATTCCAGCACTGGTGCTGATTATATCACAGGTAACCAAGGTTGGTCTCCAATCACTCCACAGCTCCTGGAATTGGAAGGATTTTAACGCTTATGGAGGCATGCCATCGTCCCACACAGCACTTTTTGTCTCAATTACAACAGTCGTTGGTCTCACTCAAGGCTTCGGCTCGCCTTTGTTTATTGTTTCAGGTTTTATTGCAATAGCCTTTATCCGTGATGCCGTTGGTATCCGTTGGTCACTCGGGTATCACGGCAAGGTTCTAAATCACCTCGTTGAAACACTTCCCGCTGAAGTTAGAAGTACTTTTCCCGCAAAATTACAGGAACGACTGGGTCACACCCCAGTGGAAGCCTTAGTTGGTTTTTTAATGGGAGCATTGCTAACTACAGTTTTTCACTTTGCTCTCTTGGCACTAGCTGCTTAATCCTGTTTTTCGAATAACGGAGCGGCACTTAAAAGTTTCCCGCGCGCAACCACGGACCCCTCATCCTGCTCGACATCAGTCACGTACCGCTCAAGGGCTGGGCGGTGCTTTTGAACATCAAGCACCATCGCCTGTCCTTTATTATCAAAAGAAGTTGTTACAGCAACATAGCCGCTCTGAAAAAATAACACATCTCCCAGTTGATATCTGCCCACCTTCAACTCTTCACCGGTCTCCAATAAACCTCTATGCTCTATCCAGGTTTGTAAATTGTGTTTGGAACGATCGAATTGTGAATCCTGAGGAGTTAATTCATAACCAGATGCATTTAATGAATAATCAACCGAAAATTCATCTCGCAGATTAATTCCAACTAGAGTATAAAGTCTTCGAACGATATCTTCATTTGTGACTAGTCCCAAACGGGCTGGAATCTGTGCCATTCCTCCATTGGTCGGGTCATACAAAACCCCAACAAAACCCTCAGCGTGCGTGGTTATCTCAAACGGATTACTCTCACCGTCACCATCAGAATCCAAATCATCAATATTCAACTCACCATCACCATCTATATCTCTATCTTCAAAATTTGGAATTCCGTCAGCATCTAAATCATTATAATAAAAACCAAAATTTGTGTGGTAAGTGTGTAGGTCAATGTAAGTTAGCATCGTCACGCCACTCAAGAAAACTATACCTAGCACACCGGTGAAGATCCAGCGCTGTTTGACTGTCTTGGTTAACTCCCAGATTAATACGTAGAAAAAGAAGAAACAGAAGACTCCCTCAACTAAGAAGTTAATAAAAAATAATTTCTCAGAAAAGCCTACCATCGCCAAGTCCGACAGTCCGTAAAAGTTGTCAGTAAAAGGATAAAAAAACATAACCTGTGCCAAAATTGCATCAGTCAACAAATGTGACATGACACCAAAAAGAAATACACCTGGCCATATCAACCAGCTTCGTCTTTTAAACAACCACAGCCCTATTACAATAACTGTGAATATCACTAAATAGAATACCGGTGTATGTGTGATGAATTGACGATGTGACCCAGACGCATCAACAAAATAATAAAAGAACAGATCAATATCTGGAAAAATACCAGCAACAAAACCAGTCATCAGAAGCCACCATCGCTTACGACCGACCAAGGCAGGAGACAGGCTCTTTTGGAGCGTCCAAGCGGTTAAAAATCCAGCTGGTCCATGAGCAAATATCATATAAAATCAGTATTTAGAAATTGAAATTCCTCCAGAAAAACTACTGTCGTAGACATTAAAAGAATCAATTTGTTGCATCTTAGAATGATCTTTAGTAAATATACGAGTTCTACCGTCACCATCCTTCAAACCAATTACCAATTCGGGAGATCCGTCTGAGTTCGTATCAATAGCCGAAATAGACAACCCTTCATCATGACTACTACCAAACGGATAAAAGGATAAAACTCTAGCAAACTTAGTTTTTTTAGGTCTCATTCTTAAAACAGAGACTAGACCACTATTTGTACTACCAGCATGCTGACTAACAAGCACCTCTGCCTTTGAGCTGGTATTTAAATCAGTTGCCAAAACATCAACACCATCTGTAAAGGTGTCATTAAAAACGGCTCCAGAGTTTTTTAATTTTAATCTGGCCTTACCTGGTGCAAAATTATACAAACGCACCTCACTGCCGCTATTTTTTGACCCAACTACAACCTCCTCAGCGCCATCAAAATCAAGATCACCGGCAGCTAAAGAGATTCCGGCTTCAGATAATTGGTCAGGTAGGACGCGGCTACTAGACCACTTCTTAACTGTTTGTTTTTTTGGTTTCCACCTATAAACCCGTAACAAGGATCCTATTTGTTTGCCAATAAGGATTTCATCATCGCCGTCTCCGTCCAAATCTCCACCAACTACAGTGGCTCCATCGGTATAATTTTTCCCAAAACCACGGAAACTTTTCCATCGGTCCATCGATCCATTGTCGTATTCATAAACTCGGACCGTTGTCACACGACCTGATAACGGTGCGGTTACAATTTCATCTACACCATCTCCATTTACATCCGCTGCAGTTAAACTAAGGCCGCCTGTAAAACTTGTGCCGTAAGGATACCAGTCAGCCTTTTGCTTACCTGATTGCTCAAAAACACGCACTCTAGCAACCTCACCAGCCTTTGGAGTGACCACTAACTCAAGCACAGAGTCACCGTCAACGTCAGTCCAAATCGAATTAAAACCATTGGCAACCCCATCCGGGAAAGCAAAGAAGGCGCCAATGAGGTTTTGCTCGCTTCCATAAATACGTACGTTAGAACCACCGCTCGTGGCAGGCAGTACAGCATACTTAGTTGGCAAAACTTCGCCTGAAACTATTTTATATTTTCTACTTGCTCCACCAGCTTTATTTGTAAATGAAATGACCCCGTTATCATCTGCCAAAAGTCTTTGTCTTAGAACACCGTTTACATAAACCTCATATTGACGCCCACTATCAAGTCCTGTGATTTGGAATCCAGTTTTGGCTCTTTTTTTAGTTGATTCAGACCATCGACGAACCTCGTTGTTCCATGTAGAAATTTCCAACGTACTCCGCTTTGAGGCAGACACTATCGACAAATCAGTCGCTAGATTATCACTTGTGGGCAAGTCGTCATAACGCAAAACTCCAGCTGTGGTTGCGATATTTTCAATGCCGGTTAAAACAGTTTGTCGCTGGCTAGCTGTGTATGTCTCAGTCTGATCAACCGGCACATCAAGCAAATCCAAATACGCGTGATAAACACCATCAATTACCTGACTCTGTGTCGGCTCAATAAAATTCCCCGCCGAATCACTAATATATACATCAGCCTCTGCCGCCACGTTAAACGGTATGCGCCAAAAAGCCATGTCCTCTAGGCTATTGTTGGTATAGGTCACGCTTATTTCACTAGCCGCGCCATCATTTGGCGAACTGTAGTCAAGTTGATTATCAACCGTTTCTTCATCAAAAAAATCATAAGACAACTCAGTGCCGTTAACATGAATCAACGTAAAAAAATGGCCAGTGTCAAAATAGTTCTTGTAGGTTCCTCCGGCACCCGCCACGTCAAGTTGCCAAACAGATCCTGATAGGCCTGTGATATCGTCACCAGTGATAACTTTACTCTCAAAGCCATGTGCATCCCCTACTAAAACTAGATCAACACCATACTCAGTAAAAAGAGAGCCGAGCTCTAAACGTTGATCATCAGCAATACCACCACTATTCGCCCAACTTGGGGGCACCAACGGATGCTGCATAACAATAACTATATTTGGCTCAGTGGCATTGGCCAGCGCTGCTTCAATCCAATCAAGCTGATCGGCGGTCAGGCGACCTTCGTCATTAAAGTCTTCAGTAGTATTTAATCCAACAAATCGAGTATTACCATATACAAAAGTATAATCACGCGGACCGAAAAAGGCCTCGTAATATGTATCTAAATCCTGTCTAGCATCGTGATCTCCTGGCACCAAAAAATGCATTCCATCAAAGCCACGAAAAGCCGCCTCGTATAATTCATATTCTGTCCAATGCATATCTGCATCTGAGGTGCTGCCTTTAATTACATCACCGGATACTGTCACAAAGGGTACATGCAGCTGATCCATCTCTTCATTAACTGAATCAAACGTTGGGTTCAACTCACCGGCAGTTTTATTCTGCGGATCACTAATAGCTCCAAACCAAAAGTCTGTAGTTTCAGAATCGTAGTCCCAGGGGGAAATTTCCAAGGTAGAAGCTCCGGCTGGTAGCGTTGTCGATATAGTGAGATCCTCATCGCTCAAAGATACTTCTGATACTAAATCATCAGAAGACACTGTCATCATTTGTGGATCCAGATTTAAGACTGTTACAGATACCACAGCTTCACTGCTGGCCCCAAAAGTAATATTACAAACGGGCGCGTTCATCCACACAGTGAAATTAGCTCCATCTGAGCCAGCTCGCTCAAAACAACCATCAGTTGACAGCGTAACGCTCGCAGCACTGGCGCTAGACAGTGGTAGTAAGAGTGAGAAAAAAAATAGAAAAAAGGATGCGTGTTTCATGCTCTATATAGACGTATACATGGTACAGACCACCATACCAGATTGAGCTATTGTTTTCAACAAAAAAAAGGGCGCCGATCGGATCCCATTCATGCTGTCTGAATGGGATCGTCACGACGCGTGGACTCAGAAGTGGCGAACCTTGGAGGTACCGTTGGCGGCCACGTCCTTGCCCTCGGAGAGACCCGCGGAAGTGACGCGCCAGGCCCGGTGCTTGGTTCTCAGCTCCGCGATGGAGTGTGCGCCCCAGTACCCACAGGTCGATCCGAGAGCCGACTTGGCCTGGAACCAGTAGTCCGCCGCGGTGACGGGGTTGGCTGGATCGACCGGCGTGGTAGTGACTCCACCTTCAGCCGCGATCTTGCGCCAGTCCTCCGGGCGAACTGACTGCACCACCTCAGCACTCGCGTTGCCGCGGATGTGGATGAAGTGCTTGCCATCGACTTCGAAGTGCTGAGCACCACTCTCCAAGCAGATCGCCATGGAGGTGCCGGCCATGGAGATGTCGGCGCCAGCACAGAGCCCCTTGACCCGGTCACCCAGGGCATTGGTGCCACCGTCCTGGCAGATCGCCATGCCACGACCGTTCTCGCGCCAGAGCAAGCCCTTGGCGCGCAGACAAGCCGCAGCCTGAGCGATGCCGGTGATGGCCGGCACGCCGACTCCCGCCACTCGACGGGTTCGACACTGCCGACCCGGACCGATGGTCATGCGACCCCAGTTCATCCCAGCCTCAGCCGCTCGCACCATGGCGTGACCCGTGGTGAAGTTGCCTCCGCCGATGATGACCTTGTCGTCGAACCGCTTGCGCAGGGCAGCTGTGGTCTCCGTGACCATCGTCGAGTCTCCGTTGGCCGTCTCGATCAGCACGTGCATCCGCCCGTGTCGCTCTGCGACCTCCCAGAGCCGGTCAGCGTGACCGGCCAGGAAGGTCCGGTGTGAGATGCTCATGACCACCTGGTCCGGGGTGTGCCCGGACTGGATGAAGTCAGCGAATCCCTCCACCGTCATGCGGATGACCATCAGCTCGATCTCCTCTCGGGTGAGGGAGGCGAGCCGCCGCTGGGCTTCTTCCCTCCTCATGCCCGGCGTGATCCACCAGTCCGCCATCGGAATCCGGTGCACGCAACCGAGCATCCCCAGCTTCGCCATGGCTCGCGCCATGTCGAACCAGGTGACATCCGGCATCGGAGCGGTCACGAGGAAGCCCTTGAGCTGCAGGTCCGGAGCCAGCAGGACTCCGGTGTCCGGCTCGCTACGGCTGACAACATCGGAGTGATCCTGCTCCAACGTGATGTCGTCGAAGGTCAGCGCCACGCGACCGTTGCGCGCCCAGTAGCCAGCCAGCTGCTCTAGAGGCCAACCGGGCTCCAGGAGCGCCGCCTCGTCTGCCCCCGCCTGCAACAGTCCCAGCATCTCCGGGTCCTGGAGCGTCTCCAGAACCCCCGACAGCGCCGCTTCCGGCACTCCCGAGCTCCGGAGCAACTGCTCCAGAAAAGTCTGACGGTTCATGGAACCTCCCTCTCAGCAGATAGGTCTGCCAGCGTTATGGCCAAAGGCCGTTGTGTTCTAAACTTCCGAAGAACATCCCAGCCACAGTGGGTTAGGTGTGGCGCCACCGTAGTATATTTATCGAAAAAAATCAACCCCTTTTTTATTTCATAGTTGACAAAACTGTGTAGAAATATAGGGTATCAATGTGCTCCTACACACAATCACCTTCTCAAGGGAGAAGTCATGCAGTTGCTTCTGGCTACCAACAACGCAGACAAGCACCGTGAACTGGTGAAGATTCTGGGCGGTACCACCTTCCAGAAGAAGCAGATCAATGTCTTCAGGCCAGCGCAGCTGGAATCCAGCCTGCTTCCCACGAAGCCGATCATCGAAGACGGTGACAGCTTCCGAGACAATGCCAGGATCAAGGCCCGAGCCTTCAGTGATCGGGCTGGGCGACATGGCTACTGGGTGCTGGCCGAGGACAGCGGCATCGTCGTCGATGCCCTGCCGGACGAGCTGGGCGTTCGCTCCAAGCGGTGGTTCGCCGAAGGAGACGAAACCGTCGAGGGCGACAACGCTCGCAACCGGGAGCTGCTCCGACGACTCGAGGGTGTCGAGGCAGGCCGCCGCGGAGCCAGCTACGTCTGCTCCGTCATCATGCTCGGCCCAGATGCTCGCGAGTACTTCCACGCCTACGGCACCTGCGACTTGCAGGTGCTCGAGGCCGAAGACCTGGTCAGCACCGGCGGCTTCGCCTACGACCGCATCACGCGCCCCCTCGACCTGCCCGACGCCCGCTCCATGGCCGCGCTCTCAGACGAGGAAAAGAACAGGATCAGCCACCGTGGCCGAGCCCTGCAACAGCTTCGTGAATTCCTGGCTCACTCGAACCATTGAATTCTCGAGGCTCTTTTTTTACAAACTATAACCGTTGAGCCTTTCTGACTTCCATGACGCCTCCAGCTCTAAGTACAACCACATCACGCCTGCCTAGGCGATCAGACAATAACAATTGGGCCAGCGCATCATCAACATGATCCTGAATGGCTCGTTTCATTGGTCTAGCTCCATACAACGGATCAAAGCCTAAGCGTGCTAATTCAACAATGGCCTCAGATTCTACATCCAACGCTATCCCCTTTTCATCAATTAAACGCTTAGCCACTGCCTGCAACATTCGTCTAGCTATCGCCACTACTTGCTCAAAGTTAAGCGGCGTAAAGACAACCACATTATCAAATCTATTTAAAAATTCAGGACGATAATACTTCTGCAAAGTCGTATCCAGTAAGCGCTGTTTGACCTGCTCAATTGGCACTCCGGCTGCCAATCCATTTTGAATTTCCTGAGTACCCGCGTTTGAGGTCGCAATCAACATGATATTAGTCATATCAAAAGTTCGCCCCGTACCATCGGTAACACGACCATCGTCCATGACCTGTAAAAACAGATTCAAAACATCTGGATGAGCCTTCTCCAGCTCATCAAGCAGCAGCAAGGAAAATGGTTTTTGACGAACGGCCTCCGTCAAATGCCCTTGCTTATCGGTTCCACCGATTAACTTACGCATCGAAGACACATCTTGATACTCAGACATGTCTAAACGAATCATGTTATTCTCGTTGCCAAAATAGACCTCAGCAATGGCTTTAGCCGTTTCGGTTTTACCAACTCCGGTTGGTCCTAAAAATAGCAGATTGGCAATTGGTCGATTTGGATCGCGCAGGCCCTCCCGAGCTCTACGCAAGGCCGAAGCTACGGCTTTAACTGCTTCATCCTGCCCTACCACTCGTTCATGCATCAAGCCCTCTAAATTCAACAACTTCGAACGCTCACTTTGAGTAATAGCCGTGACCTGAACATTGGTCTTATCTGCAATAACCTGAGCTACATCTTCTTTACTAACAATTTGATTATCTCCTTTGGCTCCCTGCACAAACGATGCCACCTCACCCATGATATCAATGGCTTTGGCCGGCAAGTACCTATCCTGCATAAACTGAGCAGTAAAATGAACACAGGCCCGAATGGCATCGTATGAGAAAAATACCTTGTTCTTATACTCCACCGAACCAGCTCGGGCTTCAAGCACTAACACCGAATCATCTTGACTCATCTCCTCAAACTTAACCATTTGAAATCGACGAATAAAGGGACCGCGCTGAGAGATAAAATCTTGGTACTCCTGACTGGTAGTGGTAGCCACAACCTTAACCTGCCCTCGTGATAATGAGTTCATCAAAATTGAAGCAACGTCTTCTGAGCCTGAGCCGGATTTCATATTAACCAAATGGTGAATATCCTCAATGCCAAGGACAATATTTCCAGCCATCAGAATTTCTCGGATAATCGTATTTATCCTACCTTCAACTCCGCCGACTCCCTTGGCGTCCGCAATTAGGCCACCCGGATCAAGCACAACCAGACGCTTATCTTGGAGTTCAGTTGGAACGTCCTCTGAAGCCATTAACTCAGCCAAGCCCTCTAAAATTGTAGTCTTACCTACTCCCGGCGGTCCGACTAACATAATGTTACCGGTTCGCTCACGCAACACCCGCATCACTTGGTCCATCTCTTTTTGACGACCAATCATCGGAAAAAAACCACCACTTCCTGCAATTGCTGTGTAGTCAGATGACATTGACTGAAGTAACGGCGAAGGTCTAGCTGTCATGGCTCTATCCATCACTCCCTTTGGCTTATGGCTAGCCTTTTTGCTCCATTCCAAATAATGCTTCCTTAAACGTTTTTGGATGTGCACCCACTCCACCACATCAGACACCATCTTATCTTCAATTTCCATGTCATAAAATATTTCGTTGGCCCAGTGATCGTGATGAATAATGGCCGTCAGCATTTCCATAACATCTACCCGATCTCGCTTCATGTTTTTAGCCTCTTCAAAGGCATAAAACAGTATGCGATTAGCTTCGGTACCAAAATCCAAGCCACTGCCACTTTCCAGCCCCTCTCGCGACATGGCCTTACCCATCTTTTTGTACATATCCGACACGTTGACTCCCAGACGCGCCATAATCACCTGTATCGACCCAGACTGAACCAGCGCCCCTAACAAATGCAACGGCGTAATCACGTGATGCTCTAACTGCTTGGCAATGTTAAACGATTCATCTATAGCCTTGATTGCATCCTTCGTAAAATAAGCTGACATATCATGGCGCAGGTGGTGTGGCATGCCATGAAAGGTGTCCCAACTTGGATTAGCTGGCCGTTTCAGTGGCTTCTTTTCAGCCAGCGCCTCCTCACTATAATCAAATTCCTTTATAGAAGCCTTTTCTAAATCAAGTCTATAATATAAAAAAGCTACAACTATAAAACCTGCCCACAGGGCCGCTACTAAAGGTCTGGGCTCAAACAGTAAATACAGTAAACTTTCCTCAGCCTTCCAGGCCTGAAACCCTGCAAAACCAAGAGCTGCCAAGCTTGCAATGAACAGTAAAAATAAACCAAAATTTACAATTGAATCAAACCAATGATGAATTTTTCTCTGTTTCAGACCTTGAGCAGAAATTTGCACCCCAAAAAATATCAACTCATCATCTAACACGGCATAGCTGTTAGGATGGTGGTGACAGTGCTGACAACGAACATGGTGACGCATAGCTGTTACCTCATACCCAAACCCCTTGCAAGACGGACAATCGAAAAACTCTACCCGACTAGGTTGCAGTCCATTAGTAGCAGCCGGCGATGAATTATGTTGTTGACTTACTTCATTCATAAATAGGCAGAAAAGTAGCCAGGCCTGGGTCAAGCCCTAAGTGATATAAAATATTCCAAACCAGAAATGGAGGCAGTAGCAACCACACCACCAGTAGAACCAATAATAATACGGTCAGAATAATTGCCCAAACAAACAGGATAAAAAAATGTACTATCCTAACTCCAAAACTAATAATGCGGCCCCAAATATCATACTGGCCAAACATCGGCTTCAATAAAAACCGAAACAGAATTTTTAAATTAAGCGCATACGCAATTCCCTTAGCTTCACGCTGCATCATGTGAACTACTTTCATAAGTCCAACCGTGTACCACCACACCGGAAAGTACAAAATTCCTACAAGTAGGTCCATCATGAGAAAACGAATTGTATCGAAGACAAACACGCCGTTGATTTCTGTTTTATTTCAACGTGATTATACCAACTTTTACAAAAAAACTCTAGTCCTGGTAGAGACTGGTCAAATACTCCGACAAACTAGGGTAACTAATCAACTCTGCTAGAGTTTTTAACGATACCCAACGCCCTTCATCGACTTCCTCGTCTGACTCTCCAAATTCCTCTAGAAAATTCATTTCATACATGTGAACCAACACCTCTCGGCCATCTGGCAACTTATACTGGTAGGGAGGCAACTGACGAATCATTGAGCAATAAAATCCAGTCTCCTCCATCACCTCACGCATCGCCGCCTGAAGTGGAGTTTCTCCATTATCAATATGACCCTTTGGCGTTGACCAGTCATCATGGCGTGGACGATGCACTAAATAAAACTCTCGCTGACCGTTGTAATCACGAATAACCACGCCTCCAGCCTTTTCAATTATTCCTAGGTCAGTATCTGTCATAACTAAATTTTACTCTTTTGCTTAAGTCTGGACAACGCTTTTGATGGCAGCTAAAGTCTTTTCCGCCGATTGCTGCCATTGATAACGACGAACATTTTCATAGCCCTTTTTTATCAATTCGGTTCGCAAGGGCTCATCACTAATAACATGCTTAATAGATCTAGCAATTGAAGAGGCATCCAACACATCTACCAACAACGCGCTGTCACCAACTACCTCAGGCAAAGAAGAGTGAGCTCCCACAATTACAGGAACGCCACAGGCCTGAGCTTCCAGAGGCGGAAAGCCAAACCCTTCATAAAGAGACGGATACACAAAAGCATTGGCTGCAGTCAGTAAGGCTTGCTTTGTAGGCTCATCAACATAGCCACGGTATTCAATTCTAGGATCATTTGCGACTCTCGACTGAATAGCTGTTGATTTCCAACCACCACCGCCAACCAAGACTAATTTTAGGTTCGGGTAGTCATCACGTAATAAATCAAATGCCTCTATTAATGCCTCCAAATTCTTCCGTGGCTCCAGAGTGGCTAGCGATAAAATATATTGTTCTGGAGTATCTATAAAAACAGCCGGCGCCGCTTTTGGTAGCCCTGGATATACTACTTCGATTTTATTAGGTGAAATATAATATAGATCAATCAAATCTCGACGAGTATGCTCAGAAACGGCAATCACTTTATCTGCTAACTTTGTCAGAACAGCTGGTTTTATTAAACGGTGCCATAACCTACCCTTGGCGCTAAAACATTCTGGATAGCGCTCGAAAGATAAGTCATGCATGGTCAACACATACGGAATTTTCTGTTTTACCAGTGGCAAAAAATGAATATTTGGAAAAAACACCACATCAACTTCTCCAAACATCCAATTGAAGCCAGGTCTAGATTCCAAAACCTGAAGCGTCGTGATCAGTTTATTTGGAACAGAATGAATCCTCCACTCAACCAACGGACTTTCAAGACCATGTTGAATTATTTCCAAAACCTCTTGGTTTTTTCCCAAGCCTGAAGCATTAACAAAAAAAACAAACTGGTGCTCCTGAGACTCAGGCAGGTCGAGCATGGCTCGCAATAATTGTTTCGTATACACAGAAACCCCAGCGGACTGGGGTTCTTGCAGTGATCGGCAATCTACGCCGATGCGCATATTATTTTCTGAAATATTCGCGCAAGTAGACCAAGATCAGGCTGAGGATCAGTCCTGCCAATACGCCAACGGATGTAACCAGCCAAATCGGGAATTTAGACTCTGCCACCACCGGATCTAAAGCCTGCACAGTGAATAAAACCTTCTCACCATCACCCTGGTCAGCAGCTCCAGCCCCATCTTCAACCATGGTGACAATTGCCGCTGATAACTTCTCTGCGTTGTCTCGACTTGCGTCAGTAAACTGTACTGCAAAGTTCAAAGCCGAATACTGTTTGGCCTGAAAACGATTTGTAAACTGTGCAATATTATCAATCGCCGGCTCAAAACCAGCTGCCAAGTAAATCTGTTCAACAAAAGCTGGGGTCTTAAACCAACTCATCAAATCTTGAACATAAAGCTCCGCGGCCTTCAATTCATAATATCCACCGTACTGATAATCAGCCGTGGCTGCTTGTCCAGCAAAATCTAAATCAAAAGATACCACAGCTTTGTATTGGACCGGTCGGACCAGTGCAAAAACCATCGCTGCAATTCCAACTAACAACGTAAAGACTACAATAAACCAGGCATTTCCTTTGATAATTTTAGCGTGAGAGTGTAGTTCCATTTTTTTCATTTACTAGATTACGTATTTCTTCGCTGGAACTCCTCCCAGCGATCCTCGACAAATTGACGCATAGTAGTTGTAAACTGATCTACGCGGAAGGTCAAGGCTCTGGCTCTTACCTGCTCTGGGTCAAAAGCCATTGGGTCAAAACCAATTAAAGCATCAGCAAAGTCCTCCCAGGTTTGATAGTCAACTAATTTACCACTAATACCATCCTCCACAATTTCAGTGGCTCCGCCTTTATTATAGGCAATCACCGGCCTGCCGGACGCCATTGCCTCAATCATAGTAATACCAAAATCCTCTTCTTGAGGGTTCAAAAAAGCCGCACAGGTAGAATATAAACGTCTCAGTTCTTCGTCTGAAATTCTACCTAAGAATTCTACATTACTCCCAGCCCGACGCTGAAGATCAGCCATGGCCGGTCCATTTCCAAATATCTTCAGTGGCTTACCTAACTTATTAAAGGCGTCAATCAATAAGTCAAATCTTTTATATGGCACCAATCGACCACCGGCTAGAAAAAAATCACCAACCTGATCTTTTGGAACAATTTGAAAATCAGCCACATCGACCGGCGGATACATTAGAGTGCTTTCTTGATGATAGTATTTTTGAATACGTTTTTGAACAGCTAAAGAGTTGGCTATGTAATGATCAACGCGCTCAGCTGCAATACGATCCCATATTCTAACATTCGATAAAAATATTGGGATAATTCTTTTTAAGAATGAGTTAACTCCCAACTCCTCAACATATGAATGTGTGTCACTCCACAAAAATCGCGTGGGCGTATGGCAATAACTAATGTGCATAGTGCCCGGTCTTGTCACTACCCCCTTTGCAAAGGAGGAGCTTGTTGAAATAACTACATCATATTCAGACAAATCAAAGCTCTCAATAGCAGCCGGCATCATCGGAAAATACCATTGGTACTTTTTGACTCCCAAAGGTAAGCGCTGAATAAATGAAGTTCTAATATCCTTGTCAGCAAAATATGGATTGGCATTTTTTGGATCGTGTACTAATACGTGGATAGGTGCGTTTGGCCACATTTCGCAAAAAACTTCGAGAACGTTTTCCGCTCCACCATCTTGGGCTAAGTGATCGTGAACTAAGGCTATTTTCATTACAGTGCTTTACGTTTACGTAATACGATTAGAGGGGTCTTTAATAAGATGATCAAATCAAGCAACAGCGACCATTTTTCCATATACACTGTATCAAGTCTTACCTCATCTTCAAAGTCCAAATCTGACCGTCCTGATACCTGAGCCATTCCAGTAATCCCGGGCTTGATGTTTAAAACCCTTTTATGATGCTTGTGGTACTTGGCAACCTCTTCAGGTAAATGGGGCCGCGGACCAACTAAGCTCATATCTCCTTTGAGAACCAAGAGGAATTCCGGCAACTCATCAAGTGATAGTCTTCTAATAACTCGGCCAACTCGAGTGATTCTTGGATCGTCTTTAATTTTTACAAGTGGGGACCCCTTACGCAGATTATTATCCTGAAGCTCCTCCGAGTAACGCTGAGAATCGGTGCCAGGTTTCATTGAGCGGAATTTATAATAACGAAACTTTTTTCCATTTTGCCCTACTCGCATCACCGGACTATCGTCATCCCGTCTCGAGAACACTACAGGAAAACCACTTTCAATAACGATGGCCAGTGCTGTTATCAGCATTAAAGGTGATGAAACAATTATCAAGATGAGAGATCCTATAATATCAAATAGCCGCTTGGCAATTCTGCCCCATCCATCCAACCGAGTCCGTTCAACTTCGATAACTGGAATACCACCAATTGGCCTGATTGATAGATTGGCCTGTTGTGCATCCGACAAAGCCGCCGCGTACTTAAAAATAATGTGGTGCTCATTACAGAATTCAAAAATCTCTTCACTCTTTTCCGTTGAAAGGTCTGGATCAGCTTTGATAATTTCATCTATTTTCTCAGCGGCAATTAATTCGGCTAATTCAGCTTTCACTTCGTCGGTAAACCTAGAATAGGTCCGCTGTACCACAAAACCCAAACTGGTGCGCTGCTTGAGTTCGTGAACAATTACTGAAGCTACGTGTCCTTCACCAATTACGGCTACAAAATTAACTCCAACACCGTGAGCGAAAAGTTGTCGCTCAATACTCAGTACAATTAACCTAGCGATGGTTACATATGCTATTGCAAACAAATACGCCGCTAAAATGATAAAACGCGACGAAAATAAATCCCTATCTAGAAAGAACAAAACGATAATAATCAAAACGCCAGTCGAGCAAGCCAGTAAAATTTTGCGGACCTCTTCAACAATCCGACGAGTACCTCGAATGTTGTATAGTCCCGTAAAAGCAAAAACGACCAACCAAACTACAGCCGTTAGTAATACAATTAAAACGTACTGCTCAAAAGAAATTCTATAAACCACATCTGGAATAAATCCAAGCTCAGCGTAGAATCTAAAAAAGTAGGCTGTCACGCCCGCCAGCACCAACATCAAGTAGTCGACTGGCACTAAAATTGCTCCAAACAATAATTCTGCTCTTTTCATATGCTCTTTTGTGAACTGTTCCGAAACATTCCGATAAGCCGACTTCTGTCGTCTCCGTTTAGCAAGACGGATAGCCATCTATCTGGGACGTCTGTTGCCAGACGCCTCGAGCCCCATACGGGTTGCACCAGGCAGGGTTTACCACCACATTCCGCTCACACGGAAGGATACGATGTAGCAAGCTAAGCTCACACCATCATACTTTTCACCTTTCATCTTGCAATAAAGCAAAACTAGTATTGTCTCTGTGGCACTTTCCCTCGATTTATTAAAGCGCAGACCTCATATCCCAAGGTCTAGGCTCACTTATTTCCGGGTTGCCGTTAGCAACTGCCCATGACCAAGCACTTGCGCGCTGGCCGGTGGTCGGACTTTCCTCCCCATCTCTATAAAAGAGTCAGGGTAGCTATCTGGAATATTTCATTGGAAAACAGCCCACAAAACAGCATAAAAATAGCGGTTTTGCCGATTTATACTAGGATAATTCTGTTCAAAAGTCAAGCCGATATCTACCAAAGACTACGCTATCGACTAGCCGTCGCAGCATCAATCGCTTTATTAACTAGAGCGTCAGCTGCTGTGTTCTGCTCGCGGGGAACATGATGAAAGCGTACTCGCCCAATCTGAGTTCGTAAATTATGCGCCTGAATAACCAGCGGTTGAATCTCAGCATGCTTAACTCGCCACTTTCCGTTCATTTGATTTACTACTAGTAGACTATCTGCATAACAATCAACCTCCTTGGCACCCAGCTCATGAGCCTTTAACAGCGTCGCTAAAAGCGCTCGGTATTCTGCCTGGTTATTTGTCGTCTCGCCAATGTACTCTGAAACCTCAGCCACAACTTGCCCTTGCTCATCATAAACCACTCCACCGATACCAGCTGGCCCAGGATTTCCTCGAGCCCCTCCGTCTGTATACGTTGAAAATTTCATTGCATTATTTCAATGTCCTTGATAATTAGTTGAATTTCCCTATTTCCGTTCCATTCGTTAACCGAAATGGCATAGGCGATATCTATTTTTACACCAGGCATTAGCGCCTCGGCAAATTCTCCACATTTGAAGGCAATGCACTGACGGGTCAGTCCTTGATCTTCTACGGTCATTTTCAAATGATCTTTTGTTTTTCCAACACAAGAAAAATCTTTAACTGTAACACCGCGTGTTAAAAATATTGGCTCGGGATTGGCCTGACCGTACGGAGCGAACTGCCTAGCAATATCAACCAGCTCCCAGTTAGTCTGGTGTAAATCAAGCACGGCTTCGATCTTTAGAAAATTTCTCAGATCACGACCTTCTAATTTTTCTCGAGCGGCCTCACGAATTCTAGTTTTAAGTTCATCCAGATTATCCTCACTGTTCAAAGAAAAACCGCAAGCCATTGGATGTCCACCGTATTTTGTAAATAACTCATCCATCGATTGTAATCCTTCAATCATATTGAAGTGCTCAATTGACCTGCCCGACCCAACCATCTCTTTGCCCATCTTAGTAATAACTAAAGTTGGTCTATGAAAATCGCTAGCCACCTTACCGGCCACTAATCCAACCAGTCCAACTGGCCAGTCATCTGATTCAACAATTATGACATATTCATCGCGTTGCAACTCAGCTTGAGCAATAGCCTGCTTGCTCATTCTTTGGCTCATAGCCTGACGTTCTTTGTTGGTTTTTACCAAAGCCGCGGCTTCTTCGACAGCTTGCGACTCTTTATCCTGAACTACTAACTCAAAAGCCATGTTAGCGTGCTTAACTCGACCAGCTGCGTTTATATGTGGCCCTAATTTAAAACCAATGGTTTGAGCATCAGCCGAAGCCGCCTCTACACCCATGGCTTCAAATAATTTCCTTAGCCCCAAGCGCCGATTTTTCTGCAATACAATCAAACCGTACTTCAAAAGCACTCGATTTTCACCGATTAATTCAACAAAGTCTGTCACCGTGCTAATTGCTACTAAATCAAGCAACCATTTCTCGTAAGCCTCGCCCAATTTATAGTGCGCAATTAAGGCCTGACATAATTTAAAAGATACTCCGACCCCAGCTAAAAATTTAAAAGGGTAGGTCTCCTCATCTAGCTTTGGATTAATAATAGCCAAAGCAGCCGTCGGCAGCTGTGGTGGTTGTGAATGATGGTCCGTGATTATTACATCAATACCAAGTTCAGCAGCTCTCTCAACCTCTGGTGCGTTAGAGATGCCACAATCGACCGTTATGATCAACTTAGCCTGCTCGGCATGGAGAGCGTTAACTGTATTCATGTTCAGACCATATCCCTCTGTATCTCGATGCGGAATATATACATCTAAATCAGCGCCAATCTCCTTCAAAGTTAAATACAAAACCGCCGAGGCGCAAACTCCATCAGCATCGTAATCACCATGGACAATAATTTTTTCTCCCCGTTCAACAGCTAGCACAATTCGCTCAACCGCCTTGCCCATGTCTCGAAAAAGCATCGGGTCGTGTTGATCACGACCATAATCAGGGTTAATAAACTGATCCACATCAGCTTGCTCCGTAATTTCTCGATTAGCTAGCATTTGTACAGCAATTGGCAATAGCTCCGGATATCGCTCATTCAAATCGGTTGGCGCCACATCGGCCACACGCCACTGATATAATCTACCCATAAATCTGTTTAATCACATCGTCTAAAAGACTGATCTGATTTTTGTGTTTCAAACGTTTTTTAGCAGACTGTAATGACATCCAAGTGAATCGACTATGCTCTGCAGATATTTCAACTTTATCTGCTGTCTTAATCAGAAAATATACCACCTTGCGTTGAATCACTCGACCTTGGAATCTGAAGTCATAATACATCACTCGGCGAAATCCTTGAACCATGCGAAACCTTCGAATTCCCGTCTCTTCAAAAATCTCTCTTTTAAGAGTATCAAGCTCACGTTCCCCAGCTTCAATCTTTCCTTTTGGGAACTCCCAGTATCTATTTTTTTTCTGAAAAACTAATAGCACTTGATACTTAGAGTTCAAGACAACCGCCCCCACGCTTCGAGATACCTCAACATTTTTTGTACCCCGCTTAGCCGTAGCTACTTTTTTCTTTGCAACATTCTTTCTTTGTTTATTTCTAGAAACAGCATCCTGTCGAGGTTGAGCCTTTGTCACTGCACCTGAAGATTGGGTCGCTGGTCGACCCTCTTTACCTGAACCTCCTTTGTTGACTATTGTACTCATAATGGAAGTCTATCCGGATCACCACCGATGTGCGAAAAAATTTCCTCTTCAATGGCATAAATAGCAGACACAATTTGCGTATCGCGTTCAAGGGCTCTTTTATTCCCCTGCTTGTAGCGCTGATAAGACTCATCAAGCCTCTCAGCTACAGTCACTATCTTACTGTGAGCGACACGTCGATCAGCGTAGTTCACAATTTTTTCCTCCCACGACACAAGACGCAAGACGTCACCTGTGCTGTGCAGCAAAATCAGCCGAGCCATCTCCGGGTACCTTTTCACAAATAGGTCATGGTTGACCTGAGCGTGAGGAATGTTTTGTGGATATTTGCGACGCTGTTCTTGCCAAATCGCTACCTCCTCTGCGGTCGGTTTATCTGGAAACCAGTCGAATCGCAGTTCATCCCAGTCAGTGACTCGGAGAGTGTCGTGCAAATAAGCTGCACGTTCTACGAGGTCTATCATAACATGTTCACCGGCCAATTGCAAGCCCTCTGCTAAATACCGAGCCACTCTGGCTACCTGCCGCATGTGCTCACGCACATGCTTTGGAGTCGCATATTCATCCCACAAACTCTCACACTCAAGCAAGCTCGGGATTGCCACTAACTTTTCAGCTGGACGGTCCATTTTGAACTTTAGAATAAAACTGCAACCAACGCATCAACCGCTGTGTCTCTTCCTCTACCAGTGGACCATCATACTCACCCGAATGAGCTTGCTGCCCCTCATAACTGGCCTGTTTTTGATCTATGTGAAGATCGCATTCAACACCACCGCCCGACAACAGCTTGATATATAAATGATAACGTGGATAAAAAGCTCGTCCTAACCTGAGGACGAAACTTTCTTTACCTGTATTCGGATCATTAAAAGAGTGGTATCCGGCTTCCTCCAAAATATGTCGAGCGTGAGCCCGTAACGGTTTTTGCCACTCAATTACCATATTTACACCTTACGCAAATTCTTTGGCAATTTATCCCAAGTTATAAATCCATTTTGAGCACCAACTGAATGAACTACAGATGTAGCATTTTTTTGCGCCAACTCCATGGCTCTAGCAATATCCCCTTTATATCTAATGATACCAGCGGTGAATGATGAACCAAAGCAATCTCCTGCGCCTGTGGTATCTACTGGACTATCGTGTGGAGAGTCCCGATGATAATAGTTCTGTCCATCATAAGCTGTACTACCTTTTTGTGAGTTCGTAATAAGAACCACTTCTGGTCCCCACGATTGAATCCGTTTTAACATCTGCTTAATTGTACCTGGTCTGTCGCAATCGGGATGTGACATAGTAAGCTCAGCGGCTTCGTCTTTATTTACTATCAAAATAGAGGTTCGCTTTAAAAAGGTCCGCAGCCCCTTATAACCAGCCTTAAGTTGCTTACCTCCTGGATTCCAGGCTATTTTTGAATCGGTTTCAATTAAATGCGTAAATAGACCTTTCCAACCTGGACTTGGTACAGCCGACACGTAATACCACTCAGTAGGATTTCTCTTAAGCTCAGGTAAGCTAAAATCCAAGTCCGCTGCACATCCATAATACACATAAGCAGTGTGCTCGCTAGTGGCTTTGTCTACAACCAAAAATGATAAACCAGTTCGATGCTTCTTAGATACATGAATCAAAGAACTGCTCACACCTCGACTGCGTAACTGCTGTTCAATAGCCCTTCCATCAAAGTCATCACTCACTGACACTAAAGCTGCCGCTCTAAAACCAAGCCCAACAAAATTTATTGAGGAGTTAGCTGCTCCACCACCAAAACCAAATCTAACATCGCTACTCCTGATCTTTGCTCCAAATTCAAAACACAATAACCTCTCCTTAGTGGGGTCAGAGTCAGGATTTGGAACAATACAACTTGCGTCAGTATAAAATACGACATCACGAACAGCGCTGCCTACTGAAACTATTTCAAATTTAGTTTTACGTTTTCGTAAGGCCATAAGTATATATTTAGCGAGGAAGTAAACTTCGAGAGGTCATGTCAGAAGGCACTGGCAGACCCAGTAAACTTAGGACTGTTGGGGCTACATCCGACAAAACTCCAGACGGTTGCAATCGTGACAGATCCCCATCTAATATCGGTGGGAACATATTACGCATCTGCTGAAGCTCAGCATTTGCCATTATAACTGGCACCGCATTGGTCGAATGCTCTTTAATTATTTCACCAGTTTGTAAATTAACCATCTCCTCGGCATTGCCGTGGTCAGCTGTTACTACTAAAGTTCCATTCATCTTCAATACAGCCTCAGCTACCTTACCAATGGCCGTGTCAGCTGCCTCAACTGCCTGAATGGCTGCCTGTAAATTACCAGTATGTCCAACCATATCGGCATTAGCAAAATTAGCCACCACGAATTGGTATTTTTTTGTAGCGAGCTCCTGGACAATGCGGTCAGCTAAAACCACAACCGACATGGCTGGGGTTTGGTCGTAAGATGGCACGCGGGGTGACTGAATTAATACACGATCTTCATTTGGATACTGATCCTCACCGCCACCATTAAAAAAGAAAGTTACGTGAGCATATTTTTCTGTCTCAGCAATATGTAACTGGTTCCAACCAGCGTCCGCCACCACTCGCGCCACTGGCTGTTTCACTGTGTCTGGCTCAAAAGCTACCTTTACCGGTAGATTTTTTTCATACTCAGTCATACACACAAAGGTCAATCCATTTAGACCTGCTCCTCGCTCAAATTTTGAGAACCCTGGAAGTACAAAAGCTTTCGTTAATTCCCGGGCTCTGTCTGCTCGAAAGTTAAAGAAAAAAATCACATCGTTATCTGTAACCGTCGCTACCGGCTGACCTTGCTCTGAGGTAATGACTGCTGGATAAAACTCCTCATCAAAGACGTTCTTGGCATACGAAACTTCAATAGCCTTGAGCGGTGAATCTGTCATGTCACGAGACTTGCCGTTACAAATTGCCTGATAAGCCAATTCAATTCTATCCCAATGATTATCACGATCCATTGCGTAAAACCTGCCAGCTAGACTGGCTATTTTACCAACACCGGTTTCGTGCATCTTGGTTTCTAACTTGGCGATAAACCCAAGAGCCGCGTTCTTCTCAGTATCACGTCCATCTAAAAAGCCATGAATAAAAACGTTATCCTTCAAATCATTGTCGCGGCACATTTCAAGCAGGGCAAACAAGTGATCCTGACTGGAATGAATTCCCCCATCACTGACCATTCCCATAATATGTAATTTGCCGCCCCTCTCCTTCACCGCTTTAATGGCATTCAAAAAGCGTTCGTTCTTAAAAAAAGTTCCGTCAGAAATTGCCTTGTTGATAAGAGGCAAATTCTGATAAATTATTTTACCCGAACCAATATTTAAGTGACCAACTTCAGAGTTTCCCATCTCGGCCCACGGCAAGCCAACCATCTCGCCGGCTGCCTGAACCGCTACAGTTGGATACATTTGCATCAGTTTATCCATATTTGGCGTGCGTGCGATAGAAATAGCATTTCCACGAGATGACGGAGCAATTCCCCACCCGTCCAAAACTAACAAAACCAAGGGTAGCTTAATCTTTGAGTCCAGGGGTGGTTTAACTGATTCACGCTGAGTCAAAACTGGACTGGCTGGCTGCACTGGCATAACTGACTGAGGTGGAGCCCCAACTCCAAGCTGAATCACAGGCGCTGCCATTGGCGGAGCCGCTACAGTAGCCACGGGTGGCTTTTGCATAGTTGATTCGGAATTCTCAGCTTGCTTCGGCGTCCTACTTGAAGACTCAAGCCCAATACCTGGAATGATTGGAGCCATTGGAGCGGCTGGAGGAGCTGTGGCTGGTTGCACCAGTGGAGTTGACGGTAAGTCACTCAAAGATGTCCTCAAAGGAGCGGTTGGTACCGATGAATCACTATTGAATTGTGGAGTTTGCGACGCAGCCATAATGACAACACTATACCACAAATCAACTCAATTTACGAGTAATTTATTATCACCTCAGGCAATATCTAAGTACCTAAACCACAGCACGCTTAGGCAACTCTGAATTATCTTCAACCTCCTCAAAATATTTCAGGTGCATTCGACCGTCTGGATTAAAAGACAACTCTCTCGCTCTGAGTAAAGTTAAACCAGCCGCTAAACTTAGTCCCACCTGCGCCCCAGGAGAGGTTATATATTCTGGAAACATTCTAGCCGCAGTTTCTTCAACCGCACCCAAGTTCAATTGATCAGTCGACACTTTAGGAAATAACATTTTAACTCTAGCTAAGTGACCAGTTACAAAGATGACTGACATATTATCAGCTATTAAATTTGGAACAACGGGTGCTAATAAAAAATCTGGTGTTTGTAATTCTACAGGCAACGGCTTTTGAGCCTTTGGAAACAACAACCGCCTAGCCTGCATTCCTACTGAAGCTCCAACTATAGCACTATTCATTGAATCATTTGAACTTTCCGCAGTAAACAAGGCATATGAAATAAATTCATCCAGCGATACTTCCATGGCTGACTCAACGCCAGGCGCTCTTTCACGTACCCACTGGTTGATCTTGTCAGGAAACAGCCAGCCCATGGAAACTATACTACTCCAAGTAAAAAGCCTATCAAATGAACTATTAGAAGCTAGGGTTTTTAATAAGGTCTGATGAGCAATTTACTCAAAATCTCCATCCTTGCACTCGGCATATCTCTCAGGGCTAACCAGCATCAAATTCCGCAACATCGAAATTGTATCAACATCAACAGAGCTTTCGCGCATGAGCTCACTCACCTGTCCCAGCGCTCTGTCCCACTCAGCCTGCGGATACTCTGGCACTAGCGTGGCCAGTTTATCTGGCTGTAATTCAAAACTACTCGCACGCAAGCGATCTGGCCCGACTTGTCTTGACGTGCCTCTTCTCATACCAACCTGATGATTGTATTTTTTATACTAACCTAGCTACACTCCGCCTCGATAGCCATCAACCGATTGTATTTAGCTACTCGCTCTGAGCGGCTAAGTGATCCTGTCTTGATATAGTCAGAATTAATTCCAACTGCTAAATCGGCAATCGTCGTATCTTCAGTTTCACCAGAACGATGTGACACTACCACCAGATAATTATTGTCTCGGGCGAGTTTTATTGTATCCAGAGTCTCCGTCAGCGTACCAATCTGATTAAGCTTGATCAAAATAGCGTTTCCAACTCCATTGTCTATCCCCTCCTGCAATCGTTTTTGATTGGTTACAAACAAATCGTCTCCAACCAGTGTGATACGTCCACCGAGTTGCTCGGTATGAATTTTCCAGTTATCCCAATCATCCTCCGCTAAACCATCTTCAATCGAAACGATAGAATACTTATCAATCCAGTGATCATAAATATCGGTCAGCTCCTTAGCGCTAATTTGAGTACCATCAAAGGTGTAGCTACCATCATTAAAAAATTCAGAACTAGCTGGATCCATGGCTATTTTTACATCCACGCCCAAGATATATCCTGCAGCTTTCACAGCCTCGGTGATTTGATGTAAGGCTTCCTCATTGCGATGCAAGTTAGGAGCAAAGCCACCCTCGTCACCAACTCCAGTAGAATGGCCACCTTCGTCTAAAATCTTTTTTAAAGCGTGAAACACCTCAGCCCCACAACGAATACGCTCATGAAAATCATGTTGCTGCGGCACTATCATAAATTCCTGAATCTCCAAACCGTTATTCGAATGCTTTCCGCCATTAATGATGTTCATCATCGGATACGGCAGTCGATAATCTTTTCCTGCCCAGGGTGCCAACTCACGAATATAGGCGTACAACGGAAGATGCTTTGCCTTAGCTACCACTTGCGCGACAGCTAGTGATACTCCTAACATGGCGTTAGCCCCCAAGACTGATTTATTTTCAGTACCATCCAAATCAATCATGGTTTGGTCAACCAGCCGCTGATCAGCCAGATCAATTGATTGCAAAGCCTCAAAAATTCTGGTATTTACATTCTCCACAGCCTTTAATACCCCAGCACCGCCATAACGCAAAGGATCGCCGTCTCTTAACTCCAAAGCCTCGTGCACTCCAGTTGACGCTCCCGATGGCACCATAGCCTCAGCACTTAATCCATCCGACAAAGTTGCTCTTACCGCCACCGTTGGGTTTCCACGCGAGTCTAATACTTCTCGAGCCACTAAGGATTTTATTTGGATAGTCATATTTATTTAAATCAATTATTACTCCAACGCGGCCAAACCGGGAAGTTCTTTTTTGGCCAAAAAGGCTAGACTAGCGCCACCTCCCGTCGATAAATGAGACACCTGCCCCTTCAAGCCAAATTGATCAATTACAACCTCGGTATCGCCGCCACCTATCACGGAATAACCCTCACAGTCGGCAATAGCCTGAGCTACAACTCGACTCCCCTCCGCGTAGGCTGGGTTCTCAAACAGACCTAACGGACCATTCCAAAAAACAGTTCTCGCCTCAGTCAATATAGCTACATACAATGCGCGGGTCTTGGGGCCAATATCTAAAAACATCCAACCTTCCGGCACGGCATCGCCTAGCTCTATAATACGAGTCTCGGCACCCTCGTCAGTCGAAGGAGCTGCCACAAAATCAATCGGATGAACGATTCTTCCAAGTGGCTTACCATCTGGATAAGTCATATCAATGCCGCACTCCTCCCCGATAAACTTATCCCAAATAGTCAAAGCCATTTGTGAATAGTCTACTCCCGCCTGCTCTTTATTTACTGAATCACTTTCGACAATCGATTGACCAATATCATATCCAAGCCCCTTCAATAGAGCGTTGGCCACGCCTCCACCCACCAATAAACAGGCTGCTTGTGGCGCTAAGTTCTGTATAACCTCCACCTTGTCGCTAATTTTAACACCGCCAATTAGCACAACCAAAGGCTCTTCCGGACCATGCATGACTCGCCCAAGAGCTGCAATCTCCTCTTCAATTAGAAATCCAACACCTTTATCAAAAACTAATGATGGCAATCCAAAAGTTGAGGCATGTTTTCTGTGAATAACTCCAAAGGCATCCGTTATATAAACATCAACTCCATGCGCCAACTGTTCAGCAAAGCGTAAATCATTGGCCGTCTCTTGCGGATAAAAACGAAGATTCTCAAGCAACATGACTTCACGATTTTTTAGGTTGTCCTGGACTTGCTGAACCTCTTCACCAACGCAGTCTTTAACATACTTAACCTCCTGACCCAGCAATTCAGACAAGCGTTTAGCCGCTGGACGCATCCGCAGCTTCTCAACTACCTGACCTTTTGGCCTGCCTAAGTGAGAACCAATAACTACTCGAGCCCCTTGCTGAATCAGATATTCAATCGTAGTCAGGGCCGCTTTAATGCGACCGTCTTCTGTAATCTCTCCCGCCTCATTTAAGGGCACATTAAAATCGACGCGCAAAAAAACCACTCGGCCATGTAATTGAATCTTACGGATAGACTTCATCGGTTTGGTTTATCATTCTTAGTCATTAGCCTAGCTCCTCGATACCAAATAGACAGAGCCTCAGTCAACGGTAGAACAGATCGAAAATGTCTAAAATCCACAAACTTGCGTAGGAACCAACCCGGATAACCGCTAATTACTCGTCCACTAGGCAGCACGACTAAGCCTTTTTTTCCACCCATGGTAATAACATAGCCCTCCTCTTTTATCTTGTACTCCTCTAACTGAACTCCCGATAACAGAGCCACTATATTTTTAGCAACCAGCGGTGCTTGATGCACTGCCTCATGCGCGGTCATGGCTGATAAGGCTCCCGTGGAGTCCTTGGTTTCAGCGGCGTCCCCCATTACAAAAATATTATCATATTGCTGACTCTGCATAGTTGGTCTATTAGCAATCTGTTTTCGCTTGGTCAGCTCAAGCTGCATCTGCTGCAAAACGCTAACGGCGGTAACTCCACCTGTCCAAACTATAATGTCACCAACTATCTCCTCTCCATCTTTGGATATTACCCTGTCTGATTTAGCCTCACCAATAAAAAACCCGGTTTTTAATTTAATTCCTAAGTCTCCTTCTAATCGCTTAGTTGCTGAAACTGAAACCTCTTCCGAAAACATAGGTAAAATTCTATCTTGTCCTTCCACTATGGTAATAGCCGGACATATTCCAGCAACTTTATCAGTACAGGCTTTTCTAAGCTCAGCAGCTAGCTCAACACCAGCTGGTCCACCACCACATACTATTAAATGAGCCTCTGGTTTCCGCGTCATTAGTTCATGCACACGTGATCTAATCAGCAAGGCGTCATCAAATGTTTTCATGGGCACCGAGTACTCTTCCATGCCTGGAATACCAAAATAAAACGCCTCACTACCTAGGGCAATGACTAAATAATCATAAGCTATATTACCTTCATCAGTTTTTACTTGCTGTAACTTAGGATCAACTCCAGTTACCGATCTTTGCAAAAAATTCACATCATGCGACTTGAGTGAATCAACCACATCAACACAAATAGCTTCTTTTAGTTGCTGCGTACCATCAATTGCGCTACTAGCCGACGCAATTTCATACATTTCAGGAGTAAACAACTGATAATCGTTCTTATCTACTAAAGTAATGCTCAGATCAACCCCTCCCGTAAGACTCCTCTTAAAACCAGCCAGCGCTCTAGCTGTCATTAAGCCTCCAAAACCAGCACCTAAAATAACCACCTTAGTTAAACTAGATTCACTCTCGTCACTCTCGAGCTCCTCAGTTGAACTGATATTATGTTTTTCCATACGTTATAGTATAGCAAAAATAGCCAATTCTTTCAAGTTAGTGTATTGACATTTACTAATGCATCTGGTAAATAGTCTGCTATTCTTTCATAGATTTTTTACCGACGCGCCTTGCCAGTGGCGGCGACACCGGACTGGAGGAGTACACCTCCCACCTACCCGAGTGCGAGCTGGTGGACATCAAGGAGCTGACCGTTGATCCCTTCGGGGAAGACGGCATCCTCTACTACCACGAGGTGACGCGCGAGCAGCGCGACCTCGACGACTCCATGGAGTGCTTGAGCTGGAACTACTACAACGAGTCAACCTACGATCTCGGCGAAGGTTCCGGTGGCTGTCCGCCTCTGGCTTTCAACACCAGAATAGTCAGCCCCGATGGACTGACCTGTGCCGACACCGGTGAGGAGCAACTCTCCCTGCCGGGGAGCTCAAGCTTCCGGGTGTGGGCAGAGGGACCCAACTTCCACATCGACACGGAGGAAACCCAGGACGACAACAAGATCGGTAACCAGACCCGACACATTCTCGGGCACAACGGACAGGCTGGTGGCAGCACCATTCTCCGCGAGCCCATCACCCTGGCGATCTGGCGATGGGCCGGACATCCGGCGTCGCGTACGGCGTTCGCTCGGACCCGC
>Ga0210044_10000049_pt1 | contig 156190 bp, 152 predicted proteins | sample CryGey13umfilter_2_FD_183959 | JGI IMG/M metagenome (GOLD analysis project Ga0210044, IMG submission 183959) | Groundwater microbial communities from aquifer in Utah, USA - Crystal Geyser 4/9/14 3 um filter (SPAdes) (version 2) | ecosystem: Environmental > Aquatic > Deep subsurface >... | reverse complement strand
CATCCAAACCACAAAGATAAGTTGTTTGGGGATATAAAGAAAATGATTGATTTTTGCTATTTCAACCGCGCTGTTGAGATAACTGTGTCTGTCTTACTTGATTTCTGACGAATTGTATAAAGGAAGCTGTTGGCTACTGCTCTAAATCTCTTCAGGCTCTGATTGTAAACGTCTGATTTTATTTGGCTTACTTATACATAAAAACCCTGCCTCGAAAAAATATCTATAAATTTACAAGTCCAATCCTGCTTCTATTTTCGTTATTTGATGTTCTTTTGCTTTACAAACTGATTTGAATACCATCTTTCAGATAAGGCAACCTTTTTTGATAATTAAATTTTCTAACCACGCATCCTTCCAAAGAAATTAGAAAAAAAACCTTCTGTCGCAAAATAGTAGTAAAAAAAGGATTGTCATTTGTAATCGATCTCCTTATAGACAATAAATCACAAATAATTAAGCTCAATCTAATCATGCGACAATGAATAAAATCTATTGAGCTCAGAAAGCCCATTTTATAAAACAGAATAAACAATAATTGATTACTTTTGCATTGAAAATGATTTAGTAACATGGCAAACCGTCAACTTCTGATTGATTCTAAAAAAATCCATGTCATCCTCCATCGCTTGGTAAATCAGCTGATTGAAAAGCATTTAGATTTTTCAAACACGGTTCTAATTGGGCTTCAGCCCAGAGGAATAGACTTGGCCAACCGCATCAAAAAAATCTTGGAAGAAGATTATCAAATCCGCAACATACAATTAGGTTATTTAGACATTACTTTCTTTCGGGACGATTTCCGAAGAAATGAAAAACCTTTGGCTGCCAATCAGACCCAGATTGACTTTTTGGTTGAAAACAAGCGAGTCGTTTTCATAGATGATGTACTCTTCACCGGCCGAAGTATCCGTGCCGCGCTCACTGCTGTGCAATCCTTCGGCAGGCCTTCAGGAATAGAATTGTTGACCTTGGTAGATCGCCGATTCAGCCGGCATCTGCCCATACAACCCGATTATGTAGGGTGCCAAGTCGATGCTATCAACTCCGAAAAAGTGTTGGTGATGTGGCAAGAAAAAGACGGGGAAGATGCCGTTTATTTGGTAGAAAAATGAAAAAAATAGTAATACTAAGATGAGCGAACTCAGTACAAACCATCTCCTCGGAATCAAATACCTCAATTTGGAAGACATCGAACTGATTTTCAAAACCGCCGACCAGTTTAAAGAAGTTATCAACCGACCTATCAAAAAAGTACCCTCGCTAAGAGACATTACCATTGCTAATCTTTTTTTTGAAAACAGCACACGTACCAAGCTTTCTTTCGAGTTGGCCGAAAAAAGGCTTTCAGCCGATATTATTAATTTTTCGGCTGCTTCCTCTTCTGTCAAAAAAGGAGAAACACTGATTGATACGGTCAACAACATCCTATCGATGAAAGTAGATATGGTGGTCATGCGGCACCCCAACGCAGGAGCCGGCGTATTTCTCTCTCAACACGTCAATGCCTCCATCATAAACGCAGGTGACGGTGCCCACGAACATCCTACTCAAGCCCTCCTCGACTGCTACTCTATCAAACAAAAATACGGCGATATAAAAGGTCTCAATGTAGTGATTGTCGGAGACATTCTCCACTCACGCGTTGCTTTGTCAAACATTTTTGCCCTTCAAAAATTAGGTGCAAATGTGAAAGTATGCGGACCGGCTACGCTTTTGCCAAAACACATCGAATCGTTGGGGGTTGGTATCGAATCCAACCTAATTAAAGCACTCGAATGGTGTGATGTAGCCAACATGCTTCGGGTGCAAAATGAGCGTATGAACATGAGTTTTTTTCCCAGCACCCGCGAGTACGTGTTGCAGTATGGTCTCAACAAAAAAATATTGAATGCACTTCCCAAAAAGATAACCATCATGCATCCGGGACCCATCAACCGTGGCGTTGAAATAACCAGCGACGTGGCTGACTCCAAACAATCCATCATACTCGAACAAGTGGAAAATGGCGTTGCCATCCGGATGGCTGCTATTTATCTTTTGGCTGCTAAAATCAAACACGAATGAAAACAAAACAACACGACAACTACATCCTTGTTTCACAAAAAAACCAGGATTTTGATGATTTCGTCAAGAACTTCAATACTGAATATGAACTCCTTAAAGCATGCAACATCGTGCTTGACCTTGACAAGAAACAGAACCTCACAATCAAAGATTTAACTCGATTTAAAAAAATAGCAACCCAACACAGCAAAAGCAAAAAAAGTTTTGTGATTGTTTACGATGATTTGAATTTTAATGACTTGCCCGAAACTTTGGTCACCGTTCCAACTATACAAGAAGCCAAAGACCTGATAGAAATGGAAGAAATAGAACGCGATTTGGGTTTTTAGCTCGGCTATTAGGCAAAGGTTGTTCCCTATTTTTTGATAATCAGTTTTTTTGGTTTCCTTCAATCCATCAGACTGAATAGTTACAAAATAGATCCCGGATATCAACTTACCGACTTCTAACGATGTGTTGTTGTTCATAAGCATTTGTTGCATTACTTTTTGGCCCGTCAGACTAAAAATGCTTGCTTCGGCCGGAAAAGCATGGTCAGCCAAAGCAATTGTCACGCGGTCAACTGCTGGGTTTGGATATATTTTGATGGGATTTTGGTTTTGCAAACCTGCTAAGCTCAGTGTAAAATTAGTAGCGAAATAGTCGTCTAAAAACGCTAATCTTTCGTTTGTCCAATCGCTTATATAAGTCAAATTGCCCAGGGTCATAAGTGAAATCCCAAACCCTTTCTTCTCGTTCGTAAACCGCATTAGCAAGCAAATAATCGTGGTTTTGCATAAACATGCTCTATATGTTTGGAACCTTTATCACATTCGCCCGAAGCGCGCCCCACCTTGCTTTTACAACACGTAAATAACCCCCAACTTCGTTTTGGGAATTGAGATTAGTATAGCCCGTTAGTCAAAATATCATTGGTCACGTTGTCTCGATCTCCCAAGGGGTCGTTTCCAAAGGTCCCGTTCAAATCCCAAGGAACATAAAAATACGGTTGATTTGTGTCATATTTTGCGTTAAACAAATTTTTCGCCCGATTGTCCATCGCCCGCATTAAGTTCATAAAAATATAGTAGTCCGCCGCGTTCGTAACATCGTATTTGCTTTTGTATTCCGCAGAAAATGTTGCATCATCATCATACACGACAAAACTTACAAAATCTATCAAGATAGTCCAATCCGACGCAATCTCGTCCGGGTACTCATACCCAAATCCGTTGCAACTCGTTGTTAGTCTTCCCTCTCAATTTGAGTGGCTCGTTGTACATGGCTTGCAGATTCCAGTTGTCATCGCTTCACATACCGAGAAAACTGTAATCTAGTGTATTCAACTCTTCATTATCCGCCCGAAATTCAATCAGGTAGGATTTTTTCGGAAAAAAACGTGAAGTTCCGCCCCGTATTTCAATTCCTAATCTCGAAGAGACTACATTCCCGTTAGATTCTGAAAAAGTAAATTGGGAAAGCACGCGTGGGTCGTCAACAATTTCGTTATTTGTAGCAATGTTGATGAGTGATAACTGCGTAAAATACAAGACATAACCTATATTTAAAGAGTTTTTGCCTTGATAAACTGTGCCGATTGCAACTGTCGAAAGTGGAACATCAAACGAGTACAATTCATCCAACATCACCGCATCTTTCATATCCGGAAACGTGCTGTTAATTTTCGTAAGATTTTGATTATCAACGATTAATTTCTCTATAAAATTTATCTGACATTGATTGTGTTTATCGACACAGTCCACATTGCCAAACAAAAAGTTGGGCAAAAAGAAAAAGTAAACAATAGGGCTACGAAAGCATTATTTTTTCATGTCAGCCGGATTGGTTAGTAAAGTTTATTACTATGACTCGGCCGTAAAGTTTAAAACATGAATGACAAAAATATGGGATAGAAATTTCGCCATATATATAATTTTAACATAAAAATTAAATTATCGTTTGCAACTTGGATCCGCCTCATCTTTTTTCAACAAATCATATGATGTAAAATAAAATCAGATTTGTTTCAAGAATATTTCTAAACCATCGTTTCTAAAATCATCTCAATATCTTTCTCGGTCGTATCCGGGTTGATAAAGCAAAAACGAGCTACAGTTTCTACAACTCCATTCTTTTTCCATTTGGTTGGCGCAACTAAGGCAAACCCGTTTCGTTGGTTTTGAAATGTCCAGTCTCGGTAATCCTCTGTTTTCCAGCCAATCCTCCTGAACAAAACACAAGACAAACCGGGATTTCTGACCAATTCCACATGGGGTAAATCCGCAATCATTTTTCCGGCGTTCTGAGCCAATTCCATTCCTCTTTCAATCGCTTGCTTATATCGATCGGTTCCGTGCATAGCCAATGAAAACCAAAGCGGAAGCCCGCGAACCCGACGCGTCAATTGAATTTGATAATCTGAAGGATTAAAACCTTTTGCTCCTTCATCTTTAAAAATTTCTAAATAGGAACCTTCTTGTTCGTGAGCTTTCTTGGCCAACGCAGGATTTTTGTACAATATAGCTCCACAATCATAGGGAGAAAACAGCCATTTGTGTGGGTCAATGGTGATGCTGTCTGCCTTTTCGATGCCTGCAAACAAAGGTCTTGTAACATTAGAAACCAAGGCACCGCCGCCGTAAGCCGCATCGACGTGCATCCAGATTTTTTCTGACTCACACACTTCGGCTATGCCTTTTAAATCATCTATGATGCCGGCATTGGTCGTGCCACCCGTTGCTACGACAGCAAACAGGCGCGAACGATCTTCTTTGTATAAATTACGGATGGTTTGTTCAAGTTTGTTTCCTTCCAAAGCTTCTTCAGTATCAATCAAAACAATATCCGAATCAATTACCTTAGCCATTGCTATAACGGAAGAATGTGCGCCGGATGAAGTAATAATTAATCCGCGTTTCTGATTGTTAGATGCGTCTAAACTACGCCAATAATCTCTTGCCGTGACGATGGCTGACAAATTGGCTGCCGTACCGCCACTGGTAAAAACCCCAAACGCACCTTCGGGCAATCCGGTGAGGGAAACCAACCAGCGCATGGCTTCATTTTCGCAAAAAATACCCCCCGCGCCTTCCAGCCAATAGGAACCGTGAATGCTGGAAGCAGAAGTTACCAAGTCAAACATCACGGCGGCTCGGGTAGGCGACGCCGGTACAAAAGCCAAATGCCGGGGATGGTCAATCGGTACGGTCGCTTTCACCAATACATCTTTCCACAACTGAAATGCTTTCTCTCCGCCGATGCCTTTTGGGGTAATCGTCTCGCCTGTCAATGATTTCAGCTCGGCTTCCGACTTGGGCATGTTCATTTTTGGATCGGTTTCGGTAATCCGATGAATGGCGTATTTCATCACATCTAAGGTCATTTCAACTAAATCAATATCAATGTTATGCATGGATTTTACTTTATTTTTACAAATTTCCAAATTTATCGTTATATATTTAACAAAGAAATGATATTTATCCGCTCTTGAAACTTTTTATTTTTATAATATTGCACAAGAAAATCAGACCTGTCATCAATGACTATCTTTAATTCATCTTTTTCGTCTTCACACACCACCAAAAAAAATTTGATTTTGGTACAAAACCCGATTGCCCGTTGTCCGTACCCACGCCTTTGAGCGTGTATCATTTTTGGAATCAGGTGTGTCCGTTTCCCCTCTCAAAACCCTTTTTCAGATTTTTTAATTAATTCTAACTGTTACCTGCATGGTAAAAATTGTTATTACCGACGAATCGCATTTCAAATATGCCGATATTATTTGCGAAACCATCGAAACGTCCGCACAACAGCGCGGCACAGGTATTGCCAAACGAACGCCCGAATACATCATTACCAAAATGACCAATCGAAATGCGGTGATTGCCTTAGACGGTGGCATCTTTGCCGGTTTCTGCTACATCGAAGCTTGGGGACACGGTAAATATGTTGCCAACTCCGGCCTAATCGTCCATCCGGATTATCGAAATCAGGGCTTGGCAAAAAAAATCAAAGAAAAAATATTTGCCTATTCGCAAATAAAATATCCCGGGGCAAAAATTTTTGGTATCACAACCGGATTAGCCGTAATGAAAATCAATTATGAATTGGGCTACAAACCCGTCACTTTTTCCGAGCTAACCGACGACCCTACCTTTTGGAAAGGTTGCCAAACCTGCAAAAACTACGATGTGCTCACGCGCACCGACCACAAAATGTGCTTGTGCACGGGTATGTTGTACAACCCTAATGAAAAAAAACACGAACAAAAGCACCCGTTCAATAAAAAGGTTTTGCAACGCCTCAAAAGCATCAAGCAAGCTTTATTTCTAAAAAATAAAAAATCATGAGCGATAAAAAATTAGTCCTCGCCTACAGCGGCGGACTCGACACTTCTTATTGTGTGAAATATTTGACCAAAGAATTTGGATATGAAGTACACGCCGTGAGTGTCAACACTGGCGGATTTACCGATGAAGAAATTGCCGCCAACAAACAAAAAGCACTGACACTGGGTGCGAAATCCTACGAAAACATCAACGCCGTTCAGTCTTTTTATGACAGCGTAGTCAAATACCTGATTTACGGCAATGTACTGAAAAACAACACCTATCCACTTTCGGTGAGTGCCGAACGCATTGTGCAAGCCATCGAAATTGCAAACTACGCCAAAAAAACTGGTGTCAAATACATTGCGCACGGCAGCACCGGAGCCGGGAACGATCAAATTCGTTTTGATTTGATTTTTCAGGTTTTAGCCCCCGAAATCGAAATTGTAACCCCCATCCGCGACAAGAAACTGTCTCGTCAGGAAGAAATAGAATACCTCACCCAAAATGGATTTGCGTGGTCATGGGAAAAAGCTAAATATTCCATCAACAAAGGTTTGTGGGGAACCAGTGTGGGCGGAGCAGAAACCCTGACTTCTCATCAAGGCTTGCCGGAAGAAGCCTATCCAAGTCAGCTTACGGCGACTGAGTCCAAAAAGATTTCGTTGACTTTTGACCATGGGCAACTCGTTGAGCTCGACGGACAAAAAAATACACCCGTCCGAAACATCGAAAAGCTTCAAGCGATTGCTGCTGCTTATGCCATCGGTCGAGATATTCACGTGGGCGATACCATCATAGGCATCAAAGGACGTGTAGGTTTTGAAGCGGCTGCGCCGCTCATCATCATCAAAGCGCATCACTTGCTGGAAAAACACACGCTCACCAAATGGCAGCAACATTGGAAAGAACAATTGGGCAATTGGTACGGCATGTTGCTCCACGAAGGCCAATATTTGGACGAAGTGATGCGAAACATCGAAGTTTTTTTGGAAAGCACCCAAAAAAATGTGACCGGAGAAGTTTTTGTAACTTTACATCCCTACCGATTTACCCTTGAAGGCATTGACTCACCACACGATTTGATGCAATCTGATTTCGGGCAGTACGGAGAAACCAACAAAGCATGGTCTGCTGAGGAAGCCAAAGGCTTTATCAAAATCACGGCCAATGCAAATAAAATATTCAATCTAAAAAATCATGTCAACGATTAAAACAGTTGGAATCATTGGTGGCGCGGGTTATACCGCAGGCGAATTGTTGCGCTTGTTGTTACATCATCCACAGGTTGCCATCGATTTTGTCTTCAGCACTTCCAATGCCGGCAATCCGGTTTCGGATGTGCATGATGATTTGGTTGGGCAAACGGATTTGATGTTTTCAAATCAAATCAACCCGGAAGTAGATGTCGTTTTTTTGTGTTTGGGGCACGGCAATTCGGCTAAATTTTTGGCCGCAAACCACTTTTCAGCCCACGCCAAAATCATCGATTTGAGCAACGATTTCCGTTTGCAGGCCGATGCGGTTTTCCAAGGCAAAACTTTTGTCTATGGCTTGCCGGAATTGCAAAAAGAAAAAATTATATCTGCCCAATACATCGCCAATCCGGGTTGTTTTGCCACCACCATCCAATTGGCTTTGTTACCTTTGGCTAAACACGGAAAAATCCAATCGGATGTCCACATCAACGCCACCACAGGCTCAACCGGCGCGGGCGTTTCACCTTCCGGCACCACGCATTTCAGTTGGCGCGACAACAATTTTTCGGTGTATAAAGCCTTTACGCACCAGCATTTGGGAGAAATTACGGAAAGCCTTGTTTCGCTGCAATCTCACTTGAAAAAAGATTTGTTGTTTATTCCCAACCGGGGCAATTTCAGCCGAGGAATTTTTGCTTCCATTTATTTGGATTTCGAGGATGATTTGGAAAGTGCTTATAAGATATTTGAAGATTTTTATCAGGATGCGGTTTTTACAAAAATATCGCATCGGGAGATTCATTTGAAACAGGTGGTAAACACAAACAATTGCCTGATTCATTTGCACAAACACAAAAATAAACTGCTCATCACGAGCATCACGGACAATTTGCTCAAAGGAGCCTCCGGGCAGGCCGTGCAGAATATGAATTTGATGTTTGGCTTTGAGGAAACAGAGGGTTTAAAGTTGAAGGGAAGTGGGTTTTAAATTTAAAGTTTGTAGTCTTGTAATCAAATCATTTAATCATCAGATAATCAAATGATAAAAATAGGCAGGACAAGTACCGAAAACCCGGATTTCATGAAGTTGGTGAAACAACTCGATGCGGATTTGGCGGTTACAGATGGAGATGAACACGCTTTTTACGATCAATTCAACAAGCTGGATGCCATCAAATATGTGTTGTTGGCTTTTGAAAATGAAACTGCGGTAGGTTGTGGTGCAATAAAAGAATTTGATGCACAAACCATGGAAATAAAGCGAATGTACGTTGCACCGGATTACAGAGGAAAAGGTATCGCATCCGAAGTGCTGACTGCGTTGGAAAAATGGGCTGCCGAATTGGGATACGCAACATGCATATTGGAAACCGGAACACGGCAAAGCAGTGCCATCAGGCTGTACCAGAAAAACGGATACCAACAGACTCCGAATTACGGTCAATATGCACAGGTGCAAAACAGTTTGTGTTTTGAGAAAAAATTGAAAGAATGGCATTGATAATTTAGTATAATTTTCTTTGTGCTCATTGTGAAATTTCCTTTGGGGTCTTTGCGGTTATTTTTTTTTACCATAGAGAACATAAAGGCATACACAGAGTTCACAAAGTTTTAAAATTACCGATTGATATTACAAATCAACAAAGTCGAAAGATTATTATGCTATAAGTTTCATATAATTAATACGTTATAAATTTTTATTTTAACGAATCGTAATATTTTCAAATTGTTACATCTTCAAATTTTAAAATCATGAAAATAGCCATACTCGGTGCCGGAAATCTCGGCTTATCCATTGCCAAAGGTATCTTGGAAAGTGAGCCGTCATTTTGCACCTCTTTGTATTTAACCAAACGAAACCCGACATCTTTGCAAGCGTTTGCAAAATATCCGCAGGCCAAAACCGGGTCGGATAATTTGGAAGCCATGCGGCATTCAGACATCATCATAGTGTCGGTACAACCCGGGCAATTGGTTACTCTCTTGGAGGAAATCAAATTGGAATTTACCGAAAAAAAATTGGTTATTTCTACCGTCACCGGCAGGAATATCGCCGTTTTTGAATCGGTTTTGGGCACACATATCCCGATCATCCGCAGTATGCCCAATACGGCAAGCGCGGTCGCGCAATCGATGACCTGCCTGAGTGCGAATATGGCTGCACAAAACAAAGTGAAACTCGCCGAAGCGGTTTTTAAACCCATCGGCAAAACACTGCTGATTGAAGACGAAATGATGCAGGCTGCAACAGTCATTTGCGCCAGCGGCATCGCATTTTGGATGCGCTTGATCCGCGCCACGACCCAAGGTGCCATCCAGTTGGGCTTTGATGCCTCCGAGGCTAAGGAATTGGCGGTGCAGACTTGCCTCGGTGCTGCCAGTCTGTTGCTTGAATCGGAAAACCATCCGGAAACCGAAATAGACAAAGTGACCACGCCTCGTGGCTGTACCATCGCCGGACTCAACGAAATGGAACACGCCGGTATGAGCTCCGCGCTCATCAAAGGTTTGGTCAAATCGTATGAGAAGATTAATTCGATTAAATGAGGTAATAACCAAAAGGCAATAGGCAACAAGAGGTTATAAGTTATTGGCTATTCGATATTCACTAAAATTCATTATATCATTAAATCATCAAATCATTAAATCATCAAAAAATGAATATCTTCAACGTATATCCACTCTACAACATCACGCCGGTTCGGGCGAAGGACTGTCTTATCTATGACGAAAAAGGAATCGAATACCTCGATTTGTACGGCGGCCACGGTGTAATTTCCGTGGGGCACACACACCCGCATTACGTTCATGCACTCAAAAATCAGTTAGACCAAATCGGATTTTATTCCAATGCCATCCAAAACCCTATTCAAACAGCTTTGGCAAAAAAACTCGGACGATTATCCAGTTATGACAGCTACGATTTGTTTTTGTGCAGTTCGGGTGCAGAAGCCAATGAAAACGCGCTGAAATTGGCTTCTTTCCACACCGGAAAAGCCCGTGTGATTGCCTTTGACAACGCTTTTCACGGCCGTACTTCCGCCGCCGTGGCCGTTACCGACAACGAGAAAATCAACGCGCCGCTCAACAAGCAACAACAAGTCACTTTTTTGCCGCTGAATGACATTCGGGCGATGGAAAACGAATTGGGTAAAGGTGACGTGAGCAGTGTCATCATCGAAGGCATACAAGGTGTTGGTGGATTAGATCAAGGCACCACCGAGTTTTTCAAAGCTTTGGAACAAGTTTGTCAAAAACACCAAGTGATTTTGATTTTGGATGAAGTGCAATCCGGTTACGGGCGTAGCGGGAAGTTTTTTGCGCATCAGCACCACGACATTTCACCGGATATCATCACTGTTGCCAAAGGCATGGGCAACGGCTTTCCAATTGGCGGCGTTTTGATTTCGCCCAAGTTTGAAGCCGTTTACGGGATGCTGGGTACGACATTCGGAGGCAATCATCTCGCTTGCGCTGCCGGATTGGCTGTATTGGAAATTATGGCGCAGGAGAAATTGATGGAAAATGTGTGTGAGATTTCAGCTTATTTTGTCGAAAAAGCCAATCAAATCACACAAGTGAAAAACATTAAGGGTCGCGGTTTAATGCTCGGTCTTGAATTTGATTTTGAAGTAGCTGCCCTGCGCAAACAGCTCATCATGGAAGGGCACGTTTTCACAGGCAGTGCCAGTAACAAAAAACTGTTACGCATCCTGCCACCGTTGACCATCCAAAAAAAACACATCGACTTGTTTTTTGAAACCCTTGAAGGGATTTTAGAACAAGCAGCATACGAACCCAAAACCGCCTGATTTTTTTTAGCATGCAAAAGAACAGAAAACGCATCGTGCTCAAAATTGGCACCAACACGCTCACCAAGGAAACACATAATATTTCCCGTGGTAAGATTGAAGATATCGGCATTCAGATCGCGGCGTTGCGTGAGCAATACGAATTTATCATCGTGACCTCAGGAGCGATTGCCGCCGCCAGGCAGTTTGTCAAACTCGAAAGCAACGGCAAGGAAATCACTGTCAAACAAGCTTTGGCTGCGATTGGGCAACCCCATTTGATGCGTATTTTCCACGAGAGTTTTCACGATTTGGGCTTGCACACTTCGCAATGTTTATTGTCTTATTCCGATTTTGAAAAGACACAGTCCAAAACCAATATTGTTAACACCGTCAACGTGCTGTTGGCAAATGATTACATCCCGATTATCAACGAAAACGACACGGTGGCTACGGATGAAATTCAGTTTGGCGACAACGACAAATTGGCAGCTTTGGCGGCACAACTTGTTCAGGCCGATTTGTTGGTCATCGCTACCAACACTTTTGGCATTTACACAGCGGAAAGTATGATCAGTGGTAAACCGAAAACTATTTTGAAAGTAGAGAATTTAGATGCATTGATGCATCAACTCGGCGACTCAAAATCTTCCGGTGGTACTGGCGGGATGAAATCTAAAGTGGAGGCAGCGGCGATTGCCCAAAAAGCCGGTATCGAAACTTGGATTGTCAACGGCTTGGAAGATTTGTTTTTGCAAAAAGCAATGAAAGGGGAAAGTGATTTTACGAGGATTTAATGATTTAATGATTTAAGAATTTTCAATAACCTATAACAAATAACCTTATTGCCTAATGGCAATTGGCAAATGCCTAAATAACTTATAACAAATAACTGATAACGAATAGCTTATAACAACAAAATGAACTACCTAACTATCAAAGACATAAATAACTTAAACGAATGGGTACAGCAAGCCATTCAACTGAAAAACAATCCGTTTGCAGATCAAAACCTCGGCAAAAACAAAACCTTGGGCATGTTGTTTTTCAACCCGAGTTTGCGCACGCGGCTCAGCACACAAAAAGCAGCTATTCATTTGGGAATGAACGTGATGGTGATGAATTTTACCGGCGAAGGTTGGACACTCGAATTTGAAGACGGCGCGGTAATGGATGGCGGAAGTTCGGAGCATATCAAAGAAGCGGCTGCGGTGATTTCGCAATACTGCGACGTGTTGGCGATCCGTGCTTTTGCCGAATTGATAGACCGAAATAAAGACTATGCCGAAACGGTGATGAACGGTTTTAAAAAATACGCCACCATCCCGATTGTCAATATGGAGAGTGCTGCGGGGCATCCGTTGCAAGCTTTGGCGGATGCCATCACGATGGAGGAATTAAAACCTACGCATCGCCCAAAAGTGGTGTTGAGCTGGGCACCACATCCCAAATCCTTGCCGCAAGCGGTTGCCAATTCGTTTGTCGAAATGATGCAGTTGCAAGATGCCGATTTTGTCATCACCCACCCGAAAGGCTATGAGTTGCATCCAGCTATTGTGAAAGATTCCAGGGTCGAATACAATCAGGAAAAAGCTTTTGAAAATGCTGATTTTGTTTACGTCAAAAACTGGAGTGCCTACCACGATTACGGAAAAGTGCTTTCTACCGACCCGGCTTGGATGGTCACCGCCGAAAAGATGAAACTGACCAACCACGCTTATTTTATGCATTGCCTGCCCGTGCGCCGCAATGTGATTGTGACAGACGAAGTGTTAAACAGCCCACAATCGGTTGTTATCCAACAAGCCAATAACCGTACTTTTGCAGCACAGTTGGTGTTGAAGAAGATATTGGAAAATCTATAACTAAATCATGAAACCCATCCTAAAAATCATCAAAATCGGAGGAAATGTCATCGACGACGAGATGGCACTACAAAGTTTTTTAAAAGACTTTGCCGCCTTGCCGTCACCCAAAATCCTTGTGCACGGCGGCGGGAAAATAGCGACTCAGATTGCGACTAAACTCGGTGTGGAAACCAATATGGTAGGTGGTCGCCGTATCACTGACCAAGCTTCGTTAGACGTAGTGGTGATGACGTACGCGGGTTTGATTAACAAAAAAGTGGTCGCCCTGTTGCAAAAAAACCACTGCAACGCCATCGGGCTTTCGGGTGCCGATGCCGGGAGTATCTTGTCGCGCAAACGCACGCATCCGGAGATCAATTTTGGCTTTGTCGGCGATGTACAATCGGTTCATTCGGGCAATATCGACAAACTGCTTCAAGCGGGTTTTACACCCGTTTTTTGCGCCATCACCCACGATGCTGCCGGACAGCTACTCAACACCAATGCCGACACCATCGCCTCGGAAGTGGCCATTGGCATGAGCGAAAGTTATCAGGCAGAACTTATCTATTGTTTTGAGAAAAAGGGAGTTCTGACAGATATTAACGACGAAGATTCCGTCATAGAACACATTGACAGCCAGAAATATATCGAATTAAAAAACGATAAAATTATCGCGGACGGCATGCTTCCAAAAATGGAAAATTGTTTCCACGCCTTACAAAACAAAGTTTCGAAAGTCATCATCGGCCATCCGTCGATAATCGGCGATAAAAAAAAAATGTTTACAACCTTGGCGATTTAAAATGAGACAAGACCCGAAAGGTTTTAAAAACCTTTCGGGTCTAAAAAAAGAAAATAAATGAACTTAACAGAATTAAAAAACGAAGCATTACAACTCTTGCAACACTTGATTGCAACCCCTTCGTTTTCGACCGAAGAAGATCAAACGGCCAATCAAATTGAAAAATGGTTGAGCCGTTTTCACGTACCGTTTGAACGATTTGGAAACAATGTGGTTGTGAAAAATAAATTTTTTGACCCTGTCAAGCCCAACATCCTTTTAAACTCACATCACGACACAGTCAAACCCAACGGCGGATACAGCAAAGACCCGTTCGCTCCCGAAATTTCAGACGGAAAACTCTTTGGATTGGGCAGCAATGATGCCGGTGGCGCTTTGGTTTCGCTATTGGCAACCTTTGTTTATTATTATTCGAAAGAAAATTTAAAATACAACCTTATACTTGTTGCTTCGGCGGAGGAAGAAAATTCCGGTAGCAACGGGTTGAATAGTGTTTTACCAAAGATTCCAGAGATTGATTTTGCTATCGTAGGCGAGCCAACGGAAATGCATCTGGCAATATCCGAAAAGGGGTTATTGGTACTCGATTGTGTCGCTCACGGGCAAGCGGGGCATGCCGCACACGGTTTGGGCGACAACGCAATTTACAAAGCGATGGAAGCCATTGAATGGTTTCGTACATTCGAATTCCTAAAAATTTCTGAAACCTTAGGCAAGATGAAAATGACCGTCACGCAAATCGATGCAGGCAGCCAGCACAATGTTGTCCCTTCTTCCTGCCATTTTGTGGTTGATGTGCGGGTGACCGATCAATACACCAACACGGAAGTTTTGGAAATTGTCAAATCACATCTTTCGATTGAGATCAATCCGCGGTCATTGCGGCTCAATTCGTCTTCCATTTCAAAGGAACACCCGATTGTGCAAGCGGGCATTAGGCTTGGGAGAAACACCTATGGTTCCCCTACTCTATCCGACCAGTCGGTGTTGAGTTGCCAATCGCTGAAGTTGGGCCCGGGCGATTCGCACCGTTCGCACTCATCCGATGAATTTATCTATGTACATGAAGTTGAAGAAGGAATCGATATTTATGTACAACTTATAGAAACTGTAATTTTATAACCGTTTAAAAAATAATCCTGCCTTTATAAATAAAAAAGGTATTAAAACTCGATACAAACATGAAACTTTGGGACAAAGGCTTTTCAACCGATAAAAAGATAGATGCTTTCACCGTCGGAAATGACCGAGAACTCGATTTGGTTTTGGCTAAATATGATGTGATAGGTTCGTTGGCGCATGCCAAAATGCTGGAAAAAATCGGTGTTTTGACGGAATCGGAATGTAACAATCTTGAACGCGAACTCCATCTGATTTTAGAAGATATTTTGGCCGATAAATTTGTGATTGAAAGCGAATTTGAAGATGTCCATTCGAAAATCGAACACCTGCTTACCGAAAAATTGGGTGATACCGGGAAAAAAATCCACACGGCTCGCTCCCGAAACGATCAGGTTTTAGTGGATATGCATTTGTATTTGAAAGATGAAATAAATGATATCAAACAGTCTGTGATGGATTTGTTTGATTTGCTCATGCACAAAGCTGATTTGCACAAAAATGTTATGCTGCCCGGCTACACCCATTTTCAAGTGGCGATGCCTTCTTCTTTCGGGCTGTGGTTTTCTGCCTATGCCGAAACGTTGATTGACGATGTGGTGATGCTCAACGCGGCTTTCTCGGTTGCCGACCAAAACCCGTTAGGCTCGGCGGCAGGATATGGAAGCTCATTTCCGGTTGACCGGAAATTCACAACAGATTTTCTTCATTTCAAAACACTGAAATACAATTCGGTTGCCGCGCAAATGAGTCGCGGGAAAGTGGAAAAAACAACTGCTTTCGCCATGAGCTCGGTCGCCGGGACTCTATCCAAACTCGCGATGGATGTTTGTTTGTACATGAGTCAGAATTTCGGATTTGTGGCTTTCCCCGATTCGTTGACCACCGGTTCGAGCATCATGCCACACAAGAAAAACCCAGATGTTTTTGAATTAATCCGCGGGAAATGCAACAAAATTCAATCACTTCCCTACGAACTTACCCTTTTGACAAACAACCTGCCCAGCGGGTATCACCGCGATTTACAGTTGCTCAAAGAAGGCTTAATCCCCGCCATTCAAAACCTGAAAGCCTGCTTGGAATTGGCTGTGTTTTCGTTGGAACAAATTCAGATTAATCCAAACATCTTGGAAGATGACCGGTATGACTATTTGTTCAGCGTTGAAGAGGTCAACAAATTGGTCCAAAAAGGCATGCCTTTCCGCGATGCCTACAAAACGGTTGGGAAACAAATACAAGACAAAACATTTTCACCCCTAAAAAAAGTAAGCCACACCCACGAAGGTAGCATCGGGAATTTGTGTTTAAATGAAATTACCTCAAAAATGAAGGCTGTTATCTAAACAGAAGTTTTAACTAAAATCTTGTAATGACTGCCTAATGATTTAGACTATAAAAATTGATAAATCATGAAGTTATGCGAAATTTCAGGTATTTTTTAGTTTGCTTGTTTCTACTCAATTGTGTAGTTGTTTTTTCGCAAATCAACAATCCGAATCGACTTCCACTCGACTGGAAAACAGACCTCAGCAAAACCAATATTGACCTTTCTGAAGTAACCGTTGTAGTCCGGAAAGGGGCATTTCCTGTTTTGAAAAACCCGAAATTTATCAGACGGCAACAAGGCCTGTTGTCTTTCTTCAAAAACGAACCCGTTTTGGTGGTCATTTTGGGAAGCGAAGCAAGGGCTTATCCACTGAATATGCTGACCATACACGAAATCGCCAATGACCAAATCGGCAATAGAAAAATATTGGTTACTTACTGCCCGTTGTGCAATTCGGGAATGGTTTTCGATCGAAATATTGAAATTGACAATCAAACATTATCCCTTGATTTTGAAGTTTCCGGCATGTTGCGAAACAGCGATATGATCATGTTTGACACCCTAACCGAAACTTGGTGGCAACAACTCACGGGTGAGGGAATAGTCGGAAAGCTTAGCGGGATGGAATTGAAGATTGTTCCGTCGGTTGTACTTTCAGTATCTGATTTTTTTGATAGCTATCCACAGGGAAAAATCTTATCGAAGGAAGATACCGGAGTGAATCCAAAAAGTTACGGGCAAAATCCGTATGTCGGCTACGATGTGTTAAACGGGAATCCCTACGGCGGTTTTATCAAACCCGGAAAACTGACCCGCAAACTGCCGAATATGGAGCGTGTGATTGGACTGACTATCAACGGTCGACAGATGATTTATCCGTTTACAGAATTAAAAAAATCCAAAGCCGTCAATGACGAGTTTGAAGGTCAAAAAATTGTTGTTTTCTTCAAAAGTGGAACGGTTTCCGTGTTGGACAGTTATAAGGTTTCCGAGAGCAAAGACGTGGGAACAGCCATTATTTACAAACCAATTATAGAAGGCCAAACACTTACTTTTAAACAAAAAAAGGATTATTTTTACGATGTGCAAACCAACAGTAAATGGGACATTACCGGCAAATGTTTGTCCGGAAAAAATGAGGGAAAACAACTCGAAATTCAACCTCATGGTATTCACTTAGCTTTTGCATGGCTTGCATTTTACCCGAAAAGTGAAATTTATTTTGAGTAGCTTAGCTTTCTTAACTAATTGTCAAATAGCACTTATTGGACACCCTTTAGATTGGTTTGAACAGATTTTAACGTCTTAAAATTCATCTATTTTTATCGACAGTAATTGATTCCGTCAATTCCGGTTTCAGGGTATCGATTTTTCAAATATCTTTACCAAACAAATTTTTTCGGCGGATGCAAAGTTTTTTAAAACCTACACTTTTTGTTTTATTACTGTTCATAGGTATTTTTGCCCACGCGCAACAAATTGCCTTACTCAAATACAAAGGGGGTGGCGATTGGTATGTCAACCCGACTTCACTACCCAACCTCATTCGTTTTTGCAATGAAAACATTCAAACCAGACTCGAAACTAAACCTGCAACTGTGGCGCCTTCAAGTTTAGATATTTTTCAATATCCTTTTGTCCACATGACCGGGCACGGCAATGTTTTTTTTAGTGACGAAGATTTGGAAAACCTGAGAAATTATTTGATGTCCGGCGGTTTTTTGCACATCGACGACAACTATGGCATGGACGAATATGTGCGCAAAGAAATCAAAAAACTCTTTCCCGAGGAAGAATTGACAGAACTTCCGGCTTCCCACCCTATTTTCCATCAATCTTACGATTTTCCGGACGGAATACCTAAAATCCATCAACACGACGGCAAACGTCCACAGGCATTTGGCGTTTTTATTCACGCAAGATTGGTTTTGCTCTATACCTATGAGGTCGATTTGGGTGACGGTTGGGAAGATCCGGAAATAAACAACGACCCACAGGAGGTTAGATTGAAAGCACTCAAAATGGGAGCTAATCTAATAGAATATGTTTTTGAAAATTAATACTTTAATTCATTATCTTGCCTGAAATTTCTGACAATCACAAAGAACTGCTCAAGCTGGTACAAGCCAAGATGCCATTCGGTAAATATAAAAATCGTTTTTTGATTGACTTGCCCGAATATTACGTGGTTTGGTACAAAAACAAAGGTTGGCCTGCAGGAAAATTAGGTAAACAGTTGCAATTGGTTTATGAAATCAAGCTCAACGGTTTGGAAGACCTGATACGAAAACTTAGATAGATTTTATTTGAAAGAAAATCAAGTTTATTCGTTATTTTGCCGTCAATCAATATTAATCGTTATGAATCCAAAAATTATCAGCGGAGGTCTATTGAGAGCCATCGGCATCCTTTTCGGGATTTTTTTGCTGCTTTATTTTTTGTACGCCGTCCGTTCGGTCATCCTGTATATCGGCATCGCGGCGGCTGTTTCTTTGATAGGTCGCCCGGTCGTAATATTTCTGAGAACGCGATTAAAATTTCGCAATACAATCGCGGTTTTAGTGGCCATCGCACTGATTATCGCCATCATCTTGGGTGTATTTTCGTTGTTGATTCCGGTTTTCATACAACAAAGCCACAACCTCTCCACCATCGATTTCAATTTACTGAGGCAAAACCTGAATGATTTATCGAGAGAAATTAGTCTTTATTTTGGCCAAAAAGAATTTGATTTGATGCAAAGTATCCAAGCCTCTCAATTCATACAAAAATTCGAGTTTAACATGATTCCAAACTCGTTGAATTATCTTTTTAACAGCATCGGCAATTTTGGAGTGGGTTTGTTTTCCATACTTTTCATCACTTTTTTCTTACTCAAAGACAGTAATTTGATGGTAGAAAGTGTTTTGGTTTTTTCAAAAACCGGGAACGAAGATCGCTTTTTGGGTGTTTTCAACAAAATCAAAGATTTGCTATCACGGTATTTTATCGGCTTGGTTTTTCAGATTTTAATTCTATTTATTTTATACAGTATTTTGCTGATGGTTTGTGAAGTCGATAATCCGTTGGCCGTAGCACTTATTTGCGCGTTTCTGAATATAGTCCCCTACATCGGGCCGATTATCGCGGGTTTTTTGATGCTGCTGCTCACGGTTTCTTCAAACCTCGGGGCCGATTTTCAATCCATCATCTTGCCAAAATTGATTTACGTGCTTTCCGGTTATGTCTTCGCGCAACTGATTGACAACGTATTGAGCCAACCGCTTATTTTCTCTAAAAGCGTGCGATCGCATCCGTTGGAAATTTTTTTAGTGATTATTATTGCCGGTTTGCTTTTCGGGATAGGCGGCATGCTCGTGGCTGTGCCGGGCTATACGGCTATCAAAGTGGTTGCCAAAGAATTTTTATCAGAGTACAAAATTGTGCAATCGCTCACCAAAAATCTTTAGCTCATGTTTCATGCAAGCCTTTTAGAGAAAGAGGTGCAAGCTTTTATTGAAGAACATTTGAACGATGATTTACAACAATTGGCACTCAAAGGGATTCCTTATAAAAACATTCCCGTTTCAAAAATTATCGACCAAATCACCGGCAGAAAAATTGCTAAAAATAAGTTCGCACCCGTTTTTGACAGGCCGGGAATTTTATTTCCACCCAAAATATATTTGGAGCAAACCTCCTCTTTTCAAACTGCCTGTTATAAGGCTTCTTTGGTTTCTGGAAAATCTTTGATTGACCTGACCGGTGGTTTAGGGATTGATACATTTTCATTTTCAACAAAAATGGAAAGTGTCATCCATTGTGAAAAAAACAGCGGATTATCTGAAATTGCCCGATACAATTTTTTTCAAATCCAACAGACAAAAATAAATTGTTTGACGGTGGACGGCATCCGTTTTTTAAAAGAAAACCAGCTTTTGTTCGATTGGATTTACATAGACCCTTCGCGGAGAGACACACAAAAAAAGAAAGTCTTTTTGTTGGAAGATTGCGAACCCGATGTATCAACAAACCTCGATTTGTTTTTTTCAAAAACAAACCAAATACTGATAAAAACATCACCTTTATTAGACCTTTCGTCCGGAATCCGCTCGTTGCGGTATGTTTATGAAATTCATGTGGTTGCTGTTGACAATGAAGTCAAAGAATTGCTATGGATACTCAAAAAAGATAAACTTGTTTCCCCAAAAATCATCACAGTTAATATCAATAAGAGCCAAACGCAAACATTTTCTTTTGTTTGGGATGAAGAGATAAGGGTCAAAACAGAATTTTCACCCATCAAAAAATATCTCTTTGAACCCAATGCGGCTATTATGAAAAGTGGTGGATTTAAGTCATTTGCCAAAGCATATTCATTGCTCAAATTGCATCCCAACACCCATTTATACACCTCGGATAAATTGAAAACCATGCCCGGAAGATCCTTTAAAGTGATAGAATCCATTCCTTTTGATAAAAAAATAATCAAGGTGAAATTGATGCATCAAAAGGCGAACATTACCACACGCAATTTCAAGATGTCAGTGGAAGATATTCGAAAAAAGTTTGATATTGCTGATGGAGGCAATTGGTTTGTTTTTTTTACCACCAATTGTTTGGGCAAACCGGAAGTGCTTATTTGTGAAAAAATTACGAATTAGTTTAACCTTCGTTTTTATATATTTGTTCAAAATAATTTCCATGAAAAACTTCAGAAAAATCAATTTCTTTTTATTTGCAACTATTTCAATATTAATAGTTTCCTGCAAAGAACAACCCAAGATCGAAGAAGTTGCCGCCGACCCCGAAAAACCCCTTTCGAGCATTGACAACGAAAAAGTAAAGCACTCAGATGAATTTAAGGCTTATTGGTATGCCGGCGAAGCCGAATTGGCCTCCTACAAGCTCGATCAGGCTCGTTACGGGGAAATGAGAGACGGGCACGCAGTATTGGTTTTCGTGACTGAAGATTTTTTACCGAAAGAGCAGGTGAAAGCCGATCAATTCAGCAAAGAAAACATTCCGGTTTTAAAAGTTAATTTTACCAAAAAATTCAACACCGGCATTTATCCGTATTCCATCATCAACAGCATATTTTATCCGGTAAACAACAAAAACCACGCAATCAAATTGACTTTTGCTTCTCAGGAATGGTGCGGGCATGTTTACACCCAACTCAACAACCGGGGTGGTTTTAATCTTACTTCACATTCTTATTTTGAAGGAGAAGCCGATCAGGATTTTTCCTTGTCGCAGAACATCCTCGAAGATGAACTTTGGGCGCAGTTGCGCATCAACCCCAATTCACTTCCGCAAGGAGCCATCACTTTGATTCCCGCCTTAGAATTCAGTAGATTGCATCACAAACCTGTTGAGGCACATCAAGCTGTGGCAGAATTGGCCATAAACGGAGATGAATCGGCCTACACCATCGCTTATTCCGACATTGAGCGCATCTTGAAAATCAGGTTTCAGACGACTTTCCCACACCAAATTTTGGGTTGGGAAGAAACCGGAAAGAGTGGTTTTGGAGACAATGCCAAGACCTTAACCACCACAGCTACCCTGATTAAAACAATCAAATCGGCCTATTGGACAAAAAATCACAATGCTGATGCCGGATTGAGAAAGACTTTAGGCGTGGAATAGATCTTTTGGCAGTTGCTCTGTAAACCAAAACTATCATTTTTACAATAAATCTATACACTTGATTCTTAAATCATAAATCTTAATTATAACCCCTCCATTTTGCTTACCAAAAGAATCATTCCTTGTCTCGATATCAAAAACGGGCGCACGGTAAAGGGCGTTAATTTTCTCGATTTGCGCGATGCCGGCGACCCGGTAGAATTGGCGGCAAAATATGCCCAAGAAGGTGCTGATGAACTCGTTTTTCTCGATATTTCCGCAACAGAAGAACGCAGAAAAACGTTGGCAAATTTGGTACTTCGCGTGGCCGAACAAGTTAACATCCCCTTTACGGTAGGCGGCGGCATTTCATCGGTAGAGGATGTGGACATTTTGTTGAAATCGGGTGCTGATAAGGTTTCGATCAATTCATCGGCAGTCAAAAACCCATCGTTGATTAACGAGCTGTCTGCCAAGTTCGGAAACCAATGCATTGTAGTTGCCATCGATGCCAAACAAATAGACGGTCAATGGAAAGTGCATTTGGTAGGTGGAAAAGTCCCCACAGAAATCGATTTGTTTGATTGGGCGAAGGAAGTTGAGCAACGTGGCGCAGGTGAAATTTTGTTTACTTCCATGGATCATGATGGCACCAAAAACGGTTTTGCCAACGAGGCTTTAGCTAAACTGGCCGAGCTTGTCAACATTCCTGTGATAGCTTCGGGCGGAGCCGGCAATACGCGGCATTTTATCGACACCTTCAAAATCGGAAAAGCTGATGCAGCCTTGGCAGCCAGTGTTTTTCACTTCAAAGAAATTGAAATTCACGCATTGAAATCCGATTTACGGTCGGCGGGGGTTTTGGTGAGAATATAAGTTCGATTGAAGATAAAACCTTAGTTTGTTTTCTCGTTTTTACCGTATAATTGATTTTCTAACATCATGATGTCGGCACCGCTCTCTTCCCATTTGTTAACTGATTCTTTCGGAATTTGACGAAAAGATAAAGTGAGTGGGGTCAGGAAAATATCTTCATCGCCATCTTGGTCAAAATCACCGGAATCCATTAGCATCCAGCTACCCGAAGTAATTTTACTAAAAGTATAAGGTTTGAATAAGTATTTTGCAGGATTGGTATTCTCCAAATACACAAATGATTGTTCCGGATAATTTTCAAAATCACTGAAAGAGGCAATCACCGCAATATCGATGTCATTGTCCTGGTCAAAATCTTTAGCAATTAGGCGAGTCGCACCATTGATGGGATGAAAATATTTTTGTTCGAAATGGTTTCGACTGTCATTTATAAAAACTCGAATGCCATGGTATGGTTTTGGAATCACCGAATAGTCGGCATTGTCACCGCTGGCTATGATGATGTCTTTATACCCATCAAGATTGTAATCAACCAATTCAAACCAACTTGAACCATAAACAGGACTAAGCCTAATCACCTGTTCCTGACTAAATCGCATGTCATCTTTTTGGTAAAAAATAAAAATACTTTCGTTGCCTTGGGCAAACAGGACAACCAAGTCCTTTTTGCCATCATCATTCATGTCCTCAGAGATAATTCTGATGGCTCCAGGAAGATTGACCAGTGTTGTCTTGATTAATTGATTGCTTTTTTTGTCCATTTTTAGCATGGATAATTCACCCGTCAAATGGCCGAATTCGCTGATGATATACTCGGTTTCTCCATCGCCGTCTAAATCTTCTGCCAACAAATCGACTGGGCGGTGAAGCAAATCACCAATCTGAGAAAGGCGACCATCTCTTTCAACTTTGTAGAGCTTCCCAAGCACTTGTTGGGATGGATTTAGTTTTCCGATTTCCATTAAGTATTGTCTGCCATTGGCTTTTTTGTAGGTGGTAACTGCTGATTTCACCTTTTTTAAATAGCTGGTTTGATCGTCCTGAAAAGTGTGCTTGATGACATCTCCATTCATGTTGCCAATAATCAAACTATTTTCTTGGGTTTCATATCTAAAATAAGTAATCAGCATTGATTTATCATTTCTCTTGTGTAGCTTAAAGGGATTTTCAGAAAACTGAGTCAATTCTTGTGTGCTGTTTAAAGTACGGGCGTCAAATTTTAAACTATCCGGCGCTTCGGTCAGTACATAAGCTGAAATTTTATCCCAAACAGCTTGCTCAATAAGTGGTATCGTAGGATAGACACCTGTTATTCTCACATTGGCTTCCATAAATGGAGTATATCCATTCGTACGGATACCTAATCTTGCCCCCATTTCCGGCAATACATTTTTCTCCCAAATATTTTTTGGCAAATCTTGAATTGAAGGTGTGATGTGGCAAATCGAACAATAAATCGTAAACAACTCGGCTCCGTTTTTATCGGCTACGGTTTCTTTTTGTGGTATGGCTTCTTCGAGTGGAGCAATTATATTTTTAGGTTTTTCATCGTTTTTGCAACTGATTAATAAACCGGTTATTACTAAAAATAATAAAAAGGGCTGGCTATGCTTTACTGAAAACATATTGAAGGGTTTGTTGAATTTAATATTCCGACAAATGTACTTTTTTAAAGCCAAAGAAAAAGTATTCAATATCTTTGCCCGATAAATAAGTTTAAAAAATCCACTGATCCTATTTTATTCATGACTATTGATTTCTCAAAATCCCCCGATTATATGGTTCCTGCCATCGTACAAGATGCGCATACCAAAACTGTTTTGATGTTGGGTTATATGAACGAAGCAGCCTATCAAAAAACGATTGAAACCCAAAAAGTCACCTTTTTTAGCCGGAGCAAACAACGACTTTGGACAAAAGGAGAAGAGAGTGGTAATTTCCTTCAGTTGTGCTCAATCAAAACAGACTGTGACCAAGACACTTTGCTCGTTCAAGCGATTCCGATGGGACCGGTCTGTCACACGGGTACAGACACCTGTTGGTCGGAAGAGAACGTTTCCCATTTCGGTTTTCTGTCAGAATTAGAAGCCATCATCAAACAAAGAAAAGAAAATGCAACTTCCGACAAGAGCTATGTAGCTTCACTTTTTGAAAAAGGCATCAACAAAATAGCCCAAAAAGTAGGTGAAGAGGCTGTCGAAACTGTCATTGAAGCCAAAGACAACAACGATGATTTGTTTCTCAACGAAAGTGCTGACCTCCTTTTTCATTACTTGATTTTGCTTCATGCAAAAGGCTATGGCTTGAAAGACATCGAGAAAGTACTGGTAGAAAGGCATCAAAAATAATTCACATACAATTGTTTGCCATTTAATTTAATGTTCAGATTAGCTATAAGCCAAAACTACAAACCTCCTTTTAATTAATATTTTCTACCGCTAATATCAAGATAGAAAAAGAAATATTATCTTCCTTCAAAATTGTAATTATCCAACTCCTTCAAAAAAAGTAAACTTTTAAAAAATTGTTATGGTTGTAAAAACATTACACATAACTAATTGAATTTCAATGCTTAGAAAGCATAAAATTCAACTTGGATATTGTAGAACAAACCTATATTTTTAACATCAAACCTGCGAATTACGTAATCTTGCATACGATTTTAAAAAGTACTTCTACTTTTTGGAGTAAAAACAGATAAAATTCTCAATAAAAAGATGATTTTAAACAAATATAGTAAAACCGTTACACAAGACGAAACACAACCTGCTGCTCAGGCCATGTTGCATGCCATCGGCCTGACCGATGATGATTTACAGAAACCTATGATAGGCATCGCCAGCACCGGGTATGAGGGAAATCCTTGCAACATGCATTTGAATGATTTGGCCAAAGAAATAAAAACCGGCATCCAACACGCCGATATGATTGGTCTCATCTTCAACACCATTGGTGTTAGTGACGGCATTTCGATGGGAACACCCGGCATGCGGTTTTCCCTACCTTCAAGAGACATTATCGCCGACTCAATAGAAACCGTCGTTCAGGCGATGAGTTACGATGGTTTGGTAACCATAGTCGGGTGCGATAAAAATATGCCCGGCGCACTGATGGCCATGTTGCGGCTCAACCGGCCTTCCGTTTTGGTTTACGGCGGCACCATTGCCCCGGGTTGCCACAATGGAAAAAAATTAGATGTTGTTTCTGCCTTTGAAGCTTGGGGAGAAAAAGTTGCCGGAACCATTACCGAAAGAGAATTTAAAAATGTCATACACAAAGCTTGTCCAGGCCCAGGTGCCTGCGGTGGTATGTACACTGCCAACACCATGGCTTCTGCTATCGAGGCGATGGGAATGACTCTGCCCTACAATGCATCCAATCCGGCAGTAGGCGGATACAAAGAACAAGAATGCCACAGTGTAGGTCATGCACTCAAAAACCTGATTAAAAAAGACCTCAAACCTTTAGACATCCTCACCAAAAAATCATTGGAAAATGCATTTAGATTGGTGACTGTTTTGGGTGGTTCTACCAATGCAGTTTTGCATTTTATGGCCATCGCAAAAGCCGCCGGCATTCCCTTTTCATTGGCAGATTTTCAGGCTATATCGGACACCACACCTTTTTTGGCAGATCTTAAACCCAGTGGCAAATACTTGATGGAAGATTTGCACGAATTGGGCGGAATTCCGGTAGTTATGAAATATATGTTGAAGAACGGAATGCTTCACGGCGATTGTATGACCGTCACCGGAAAAACTTTGACAGAAAACATGGAAACGGTTCCCGATTTGCGTTTTGATCAAGAAATTATCCATCCTATAGAAAATCCCATCAAAGAAACTGGGCACATCCGCATTCTTTTTGGCAACCTTGCCTTAGAAGGTGCCGTGGCAAAAATAACCGGTAAAGAAGGCTTGATTTTTAAAGGCCCAGCGAAAGTTTTTAATAGTGAGTCCGATACAAACGAAGGAATACGAAAAGGTTTAGTAAAAAAAGGAGATGTCGTAGTCATTCGATATGAAGGCCCAAAAGGAGGACCGGGTATGCCCGAAATGCTTAAACCAACCGCTGCTATCATAGGCGCAGGCTTGGGCAAAGATGTCGCCTTGATAACCGATGGCAGATTCTCAGGAGGCACACACGGTTTTGTGGTTGGCCACATCACTCCCGAAGCACAAGATGGCGGTTTAATAGCACTTTTACAAGATGGTGACCCGATTGTCATCAACGCAGAAAACAATACCATACATGCGGAAATAGACCCAAAAGAAATTGAATACCGAAGAAAAAAATGGAAACAACCCCCGTTGAAATTCGACAAAGGTATCTTGTACAAATATGCCAAAACCGTTTCAACCGCCTCAGAAGGTTGTGTAACTGACACATTTTAACTACCATGGAAAAGACCCTTATCAAAGAAAAACCTACCCCTATCGAAACCACCCCACAAATATCAGGTTCTGAAGCCATCATGCGTTGCCTGATAGAAGAAAACGCCAAATTGATATACGGCTATCCGGGTGGAGCCATCATGCCGATTTACGATGAGTTATACAAATTTCAAAACCAGATTCAACATGTCTTGACACGCCACGAACAAGGAGCCATTCATGCCGCCCAAGGTTTTTCCCGTGTGACCAACGAAGTAGGTATCGTGTTTGCAACTTCCGGTCCCGGCGCAACCAATTTGGTAACCGGTATTGCCGATGCGCAGATCGACTCCACCCCGCTTGTCTGTGTAACAGGGCAGGTTCCATCGCACTTATTAGGTTCGGATGCTTTTCAAGAAACTGACATCATCAGTATTTCTACGCCGGTGACCAAATGGAACTATCAAATCACCAAAGCCTCAGAAATACCTGAGATATTCGCCAAAGCCTTTTACATTGCGCGTTCCGGCAGACCCGGCCCTGTGTTGATTGATGTTACCAAAGATGCGCAATTTGGTTTGCTCGATTTCGAATACAAAAAATGCCACGCCGTAAGGAGTTACAAACCGGTTTCAAAACCCATTGCGCATCAATTGGAAAATGCGGCTGCCTTAATTAACCAATCCCAAAAGCCTTTGGTTGTCTTTGGGCAAGGTGTTATACTCGGAAACGCGGAAGAAGAACTTACAGCATTGATTGAAAAAACGGGTATTCCATCCGCATGGACTATTTTGGGCCTTTCGGCTTTGCCAACCAATCATCCACTCAACGTCGGGATGGTCGGTATGCACGGGAATTACAGCCCCAATATGCTCACCAATCAATGCGATGCCCTGATTGCCATCGGTATGCGTTTTGACGACCGCGTGACCGGTAGCTTGAACACTTATGCCAAACAAGCAAAAATCATCCACTTCGAGATAGATCCCGCCGAAGTCAACAAGAATGTAGCTGTTGACGTTGCTGTCATGGGAAACGTGAAACATACCCTCAAAGAAATATTGCCACTTTTAAACGCCAATCAACATACAGATTGGCTACAAGAATTCAAAAAATTGGATCAAATCGAGTTTGAAAAAGTCATCAAAAACGATTTGAAACCCATCGGAGAAGGATTGAGCATGGGCGAAGTGATTTACCAAATCAATCAAGAAACAGATGGTGATGCAGTCATTGTAACCGATGTGGGACAACACCAAATGATTGCTTGCCGGTATGCTAAATTCTCCAAAAGCCGCAGCAATGTGACTTCAGGTGGGTTGGGCACCATGGGTTTTGCACTTCCAGCTGCACTTGGGGCAAAAATGGGTGTTCCGAACCGCGAAGTTATCGCTATCATTGGTGACGGTGGTTTTCAAATGACTATTCAGGAATTGGGGACTATTTTTCAAACCCAAGCAGCCGTCAAAATTGTGGTACTCAACAATAATTTTCTAGGAATGGTACGCCAATGGCAACAACTCTTTTTTGACAAGCGGTATTCTTCAACCGAATTAGTCAACCCGGATTTTGTAACCATTGCAAAAGGCTATTATATCCCTGCAAAAAAAGTCACTCAACGAAGTGAACTTGCAGCTGCTGTCCGCGAAATGTTGACCACTAAAGGCCCTTATTTCCTCGAAGTTGTAGTCGAAAAAGAGGACAACGTTTTCCCGATGATACCTTCCGGCGCATCTGTCTCTGATATTCGTTTAAGCTGATTTATATCCCATGCAAATACAACCTTTCACCGTTTCTATCTATACAGAAAACAACCTTGGCTTACTCAACCGGGTAACTTCTATTTTTCTGAAAAGACACATCAATATAGAAAGCCTGACCGTTTCCGAATCTGAAATTCCGCATGTCCACCGTTTCACCATCGTTGTGAAAACAAACACAGCGCAGATACAGAAAATAGTCTTGCAACTAGAAAAACAAGTAGAAGTCATTCGCGCTTATTACCACACGATTGAAGAAACTGTTTTTCAAGAAATCGCCTTATACAAAATTTCATCAGAAAGCCTGTACAAAGGTGAATTACAAAAGGTTATCAGGAAAAACTACGCAAGAATTGTGGAAATAGAGCCCGAATTTTTGGTAGTCGAGAAAAGCGGTACTTATCAAGAAACAAAAAAGTTATACGAAGAATTAACCCCTTTCGGATTGATGCAGTTTGTCCGTTCGGGCCGGATTGCAGTCACACGCCCTAAAATGCTCATTTCAGAAATCTTAAAACAATAAACATTAATTATCTCAAATTCATATTATTATGGCAAAATTAAATTTTGGCGGTGTAGAAGAAAATGTAGTAACCCGCGAAGAATTTCCACTTTCTAAAGCCCGTGAAATTCTCAAAAACGAAGTAGTAGCCGTGATTGGTTACGGCGTGCAGGGCCCCGGCCAATCGCTCAATCTAAAAGATAATGGCATCAACGTGATAGTCGGACAAAGAAAAGGCTCCAAAACTTGGGATAAAGCAGTTGCTGACGGCTGGGTGCCGGGTAAAACGCTTTTTGAGATTGAAGAAGCTGCACAAAAAGCAACTATTATTCAATATTTGCTATCCGATGCCGGTCAGATTGCCACTTGGCCAATCATTCAAAAACATTTAACCGCCGGTAAAGCTTTGTATTTTTCGCATGGCTTCGGGATAACCTTCCATGACAAAACGGGCATAGTCCCGCCAAAAGATGTGGATGTCATCTTGGTTGCTCCCAAAGGCTCTGGTACTTCACTCAGAAGATTATTTGTAGCCGGAAAAGGCCTAAATTCGAGTTATGCCATCTATCAGGATGCTACCGGAAAAGCCAAAGACCGTGTGTTGGCACTCGGTATAGCGGTAGGATCCGGCTATTTGTTTGAAACCGATTTCAAAAAAGAAGTATATTCCGATTTGACCGGCGAACGCGGGGTACTTATGGGAGCCTTGGCAGGAATCTTCGAGGCTCAATACAATGTGCTTCGCAAAAACGGGCACTCACCTTCAGAGGCTTTCAACGAAACCGTGGAAGAGTTGACCGAAAGTTTGATGCCTTTGGTAGCCGAAAACGGGATGGACTGGATGTATGCCAACACTTCGGTAACCGCACAACGAGGTGCGCTCGACTGGAGGCATAAATTCAGAGCCGCGACTGAACCAGTTTTTGACGAACTCTACAAAAGCGTGTCTTCCGGAAAAGAAGCCGAACGAGTAATCACCACGGCATCCAAACCTGATTATCGCGAAAAATTGGATGCAGAACTCAAAGAAATCAGAGAATCTGAACTTTGGCAAGCCGGCGCAACTGTTAGAAAACTAAGGCCTCAAAACAATTGAAATCATTAGTGAATCAATATTTCCCGTCCCTTGAAAACGTAACGGAAGCAGCCAAAACGCTCAGGGGAGTTTCGCAAGAGACTCCTTTGATGCTCAATTTCTATTTGTCCGAGAAGTTTGGATCCAACATCTTTCTCAAGCGTGAAGACCTTCAGGTAGTCCGTTCCTACAAAATCAGAGGAGCTTACAACAAAATAAGTTCGTTGAATGAGGAAGAAAAAAAGCGTGGTGTTGTCTGTGCCAGTGCCGGAAACCACGCGCAAGGCGTAGCTTTTTCATGTTGCAAATTGGGAATCCACGGCCACATTTTTATGCCTACTACCACCCCCAAACAAAAAATCCAACAGGTAAAAATGTTTGGGAAAAATTTTGTGGAAGTAGTTTTGGAAGGCGATACCTATGATGATGCCTCCCACCTTGCCCATCTATTCTGTAGTGCGCAAAACAAAGTTTACGTCCACCCGTTTGACGATGAAAAAATCATAGAAGGCCAAGCAACGGTAGGTTTGGAAATTATAGCGCAAGCCCAACAACCGATTGATTACTTGTTTATTCCCATTGGTGGAGGCGGACTTGCCGCCGGCGTATCAACCGTGTTTAAAAGGTTGTCCCCAAATACGAAAATAATCGGTGTAGAACCAGAAGGTGCCCCATCAATGAAAACCTCTCTAGACAATGGTCAGAACACTACTTTGGAATGCATCGACAAGTTTGTGGATGGAGCCTCCGTCAAAAGAGTTGGAGACAAAACCTTTGCAATCTGCCGGGAAAACCTTGATGCAATGATTACCGTACCGGAAGGTAAAGTCTGTAAAGTATTGCTCAATTTGTACAACAAAAGTGCGATGGTTGTTGAACCCGCGGGAGCTTTATCTGTAGCAGCATTGAAATTATTCGAAAACGAAATCAAAGAGAAAAATATAGTATGCATATTAAGTGGTGGCAACAGCGACATTTCCCGTACGGAAGAAATTCGTGAACGTGCCCTGCTCTACTCCGGATTGAAACACTATTTTATCATTCGTTTTCCTCAACGTTCGGGTGCGCTGAAAGAATTTGTGGAAGATATCCTCGGTCCTGATGATGACATCACCCATTTCGAATATACCAAAAAACACAACAGAGAAAAAGGACCCGCTTTGATTGGTATCGAAATCAAGCATAAATCTGATTTTGAACCCCTAATCAAGAGAATGAAAGACAAGGACTTCTTTGGTGAATACCTCAATGAAAAACCCGATTTGTTTCAGTTTTTGATTTAACGAAAGTTTATCGTTGCATACTTGAAAATCATTTTATTTCTCGTCGAACAAGTTGGAATTATGCCACAATGAATTTTATAAAACAAACGCACTTCAATGTAAATTGATCTGTTTAAAATTATTCAAAACTGTGTTTTATTTGCTCTTAAAAATTACCAAAAAGCCAAAACATTAATAAAAAACACAACCAATCCGGCTGATTCAAACCTAAAATTTAAAATATGCCTTTACGAGAACTCTTTAAAGACAAAACCATACCCGAAACTTTTCAGATTAAAAAACACCTCTGTCAAGATACCTACTTGATAAATGGTGAGTTGCGGCCATGGAAAGGTCTCACGACTGAAATTTATTCACCCATTTTGGTAGCCGAAGAAAATGGTGAATTCAAAAAAAAATTACTAGGAACCGTTCCTGAATTAGGACAAAAAGAGGCACTTGAAGCACTCGAAGCAGCCAAGAAAGCCTATAATTTAGGTAGAGGCTCATGGCCAACTATGCGAGTTTCTGATCGGATTGATTGTATGCTGCGTTTCGTAGAAATCATGAAAACCAAACGGGAAGAAGTAGTCAACTTACTTATGTGGGAAATCGGAAAACCATTAGGCGATTCCCGCAAAGAATTTGACCGTACTATCCAATACATCTACGACACCATAGAAGAATATAAAGAAATTGACCGCAGTTCGGCACGTATTCAACTATCAGAAGGTGTCTATGCACAAATTCGACGCGGGCCTTTGGGAGTAGTTCTTTGTATGGGTCCTTACAATTACCCGCTCAACGAAACTTTTTGTTTGTTAATACCGGCCTTAATCATGGGCAATACCGCCATCTTTAAACCTGCCAAGCACGGGATTTTACTGATGCATCCCTTGTTGGAAGCCTTTCAGGAAGCATTTCCGAAGGGTGTTGTCAACATCTTGTATGGCCGTGGCAGGGTCGTTTCGACTCCTATCATGAAAACCGGCGATATCGATGTGCTGTCGCTCATCGGTACGAGTACAGCGGCCAATGCCCTTCAAAACTTACATCCCAAACAAAACCGTTTGCGCTTGGTCTTGGGCTTGGAAGCCAAAAACCCCGCGATTGTTATGCCCGATGCCGATCTTGACTTAGCAGTAAGTGAATGTGTCTTGGGTAGTTTATCATTCAACGGGCAACGCTGTACGGCACTCAAACTACTTTTTGTACATGAAGCCGTCGTAGAAGAATTCAACAAGCGTTTTGTGGCAAAAATTGCGCAACTCAAATACGGCTTGCCTTGGGAAGAAGGTGTTGCGCTTACGCCGCTACCCGAACCCGGCAAACCCGAATACTGTCAGGCGTTGATTGCCGATGCAGTCGCAAAAGGGGCAAAAATAATCAACGAAAACGGTGGCACAAGAAACGAAACTTTTATGTTTCCAGCAGTTTTGTACCCGGTAAACAATGCAATGAACATCTACAAGGAAGAACAATTTGGTCCGGTAGTGCCCGTGATTCCCTTCAAAGATATCGAAGAACCGATTCGTGCCATTTCCGAATCCAATTACGGACAACAAGTAAGTTTGTTTAGTACCAACCCGGAGATTTTAGCACAGCTAATTGATCCGCTGGTCAACCAAGTGTGCCGGGTGAACATCAACAGCCAATGCCAACGCGGGCCTGATGTATATCCTTTTGTAGGCAGGAAAGATTCAGCGGTAAGCACACTCAGTGTGAACGATGCCTTGCGTTCTTTTTCGATTCGAACATTGGTGGCAGCAAAGGACAATTCTTTAAACAAGGAGATACTCAATGAGTTATTGGACAAACAAACATCCAATTTTTTAAACACTCATTATATCCTGTGATTTATAATTAGTGCATATCAAAGGTTGGAAAATGTCTCATAATCGAATCCTTTTTGTCTGATAAAAAACAAAAACTATTAGGTGAATCCTCGTATTCTCGTGATTTATACACCAAATCACCTCGATGGATTTGCCTTTTTGATGATTAATTTTTCTCTAAAAATCACTGAACCGACCATTTTAAAACTATTCCCGTCAAGGGTGAAATATCAACCCAACAAAGATTTTTATTGAGTTGAAAATACTTGGGGGCGGCCTTATTTTAGTGTGAGCAAATGCAATCAGTCCTTTGATGGCTTCTTTCAATTTCAAGAGGCAAAAGAAAATTGTTCAACTGTCTGTTTTATCCAAATTAACGACTAAAAATTTAATTTCTTTATCGAGCATTGTAATTTCTATTTTTTTTATAAATTTAGAACTGCGAAGCTCCAAAAACAAAAAGCTATGAAACCACTGACGTTATTGATTGCCCTATTTTTCTCCCTGTTTGTGCTTGGGCAAAAAAGCAATCGCGTACTCATCGCCGGTAATGTTGAAAACAAAGAAAATGAAGTAGAAGGAATTTCTATTTTTAACGAATCTTCCGGCTTAGGAGCCATCACCAATGAAGAAGGGAAATTCACCATTGATGTTCAAGAAAATGATATCTTACTGTTCTCCGCTGTTCAGTTTCAAAAATTTAAAGTAGTCATTGACAGAGGAATCATCAAAGAAAAAAAAATGCGTGTGTTTATGAATGAAGTTGTGACCATACTTGAAGAAGTTATTGTCAGGCCTTATGACCTCACTGGAAATGTCAGAGTTGATGTGGCTCGAATCAAAGTACAGCTACCAAAAATAGACCCAAATAAAGCAAGTGAAAAAACCTATGTAGCCTTCGACTTTAAGCCTGACTTTTTATCGCCCGTAGTCAATACAGCTACCGATGTACCAAATTATTCGAATGGAATAGACATGGCAAACATTTTTCGAATGGTCTTTCTCAAACGCAAAGATGACAAAAAAAACCAACCCAAAACGATTGACACAGAAATCCGAAAAATTTACAGCAACGAATTTTTTCAACAAAATTTAGATATCCCTGAAGAAGAAATCACGCCATTTATTTCCTATTGTGAAAATCAAGGATTGACCTATGACTTGATTGAAGATAAAAACCAACTCAAACTTATTGACTTTTTATTAGTCAAATGTGCCAATTATAAGGCTGAAATACATACGGAAAAGAAAGAATAATTTATTCTTTCAAAGCCAATAATTCATCCAACATTTTCCGGGTATTTTCACTATTCCAATCGGCTGATCCGGTTTTTTTGATAACAATCCAGCCCTTTTTATCAATCAGATATGTTGTTGGAAGTGAGTTGGTTTCCAACAATTTTGGAGGAGGGCTGACCGGCCTTGTTGAAGTAAGTTCATATCCTTTTTTGTTTAAAAAGGCCCGGGTTATTGAAGCATCTTCATTGGAGATAAACAAAAAAATGACTTTGTCTTTATAATCTTTGTACAATCCATCCAAATAATGCATTTCGGCGATGCACGGCGGACACCAAGTTGCCCAGTAGTTTATCAGTATAACCTTTCCTTTGGCCTGTTTCAAATCAAATCTTTGCCCATCTTGCCCGACAAGTTGCCAGTTGTAATCAGTTAGGGCTTCGCGTTTGGAAGCCTGAATCTCACTCGGGCTAAAAGCAATCAACCGATTGAACTGAACTTTTAAAAATGTCCCAATCGGTGTGAATACAAAAATCAGGATTATTCCCAGAAAAATCAAGTCGGAACGATTGGGTTTGGGTATTTTCATTTTATTTAATTTAAAAAAAAAGCTGCCTTAGAAGACAGCTTTATGTAAATCCAAGTATCTTATTGATTCTGAGCTTTGATTAAATTGAGTGCCGATCCGGCTCTAAACCAGCCTATTTGTCCGGCGTTGTATGAATGATTGACAGAAATCACCTCTTTGGAGCCATCGGCGTGCACAAGCTCGATGCTTAGGGGCTTATCCGGTGCAATTTGTTTTAAATCCAAGAAATTGATGGTGTCATCTTCCTTAAATTTGTCGTAATCGCTTTCGTTTTTGAAAGTCAGAGCCAACACACCTTGTTTTTTCAAATTGGTTTCATGTATTCTGGCAAACGATTTCACCAAAACTACTTTCACACCCAAATGCCTCGGTTCCATGGCGGCATGTTCTCTTGAAGAACCTTCTCCGTAGTTGTGATCCCCTACTACGATGGTTCCGACATTTGCTTTCTTGTAGGCACGTTGCGTATCGGGCACACTACCGTATCCACCAGTTAATTGGTTTTTGACAAGGTTAGTTTTCTGGTTGAATGCATTGACAGCACCAATCAGCATGTTGTTGGAAATATTATCCAAATGGCCTCTAAAACGAAGCCATGGCCCTGCCATCGAAATATGGTCGGTGGTACATTTGCCATAAGCTTTAATTAGTAATTTCAATCCTGTAAAATTTTTGCTATCCCAAGGATTGAAAGGTTCTAAAAGTTGCAAACGCTCAGAAGTAGGGCTTACTTTTATCTCGACAAAACTGCCGTCTTCCACCGGCGCAATAAAACCGGGATCTTTTACGTCAAATCCTTTTGGTGGTAGTTCCCAACCGGTCGGTTCATCGAGTCTCACTTCTTGTCCATCTTCATTGATGAGCGTGTCTGTCATTGGGTTGAAGCTTAAATTTCCGGCAATTGCAAGGGCTGTGACAATTTCAGGTGACCCAACAAAGGCCAAGGTATTGGGATTGCCGTCTGCCCTTTTAGAAAAGTTTCGGTTAAATGAATGAACGATGGTATTCCGCTCTTGTTTTTCTGCACCTTCTCTGTCCCACATCCCGATACAAGGGCCGCAAGCATTGGCGAAAACGGTAGCGCCAATTTTGTTAAATGTATCGATAAACCCATCTCTTTCAATGGTATAACGGACTTGTTCGGAGCCGGGTGTGATGGTAAACTTCGATTTTATTTTTAGTTTTTTATCCGTTACTTGCTTGGCTAATGAGGCCGCTCTCGAGATATCTTCATAAGAAGAATTTGTGCAAGACCCTATCAAACCAAACTCAACTTTCAACGGCCAATCGTTTTTTAACGCTTCTTCTTTCATTTTAGAAATAGGCGTAGCCAAATCCGGCGTAAAAGGTCCGTTGAGGTAAGGTTCTAGTTCCGAAAGATTGATTTCGATGATTTGGTCAAAATATTTTTCAGGTTGCGCATACACTTCGGCATCTGCGGTTAGGTAATCTTTGATTTCATTAGCCGCATCGGCCACATCGGCTCTTTTAGTTGATCGAAGGTAACGATCCATCGAATCGTCATACCCGAAGGTAGAAGTTGTTGCCCCGATTTCAGCTCCCATGTTGCAAATAGTCCCTTTCCCTGTGCAGGAAATTGACTTTGCTCCTTCGCCAAAGTATTCAACAATGGCTCCGGTTCCTCCTTTTACGGTCAAAATTCCGGCTACTTTTAAAATGATATCTTTGGGGGTTGCCCATCCGGAAAGTTTTCCGGTGAGTTTTACGCCAATTAATTTAGGAAATTTAAGTTCCCAAGCCATACCGGACATCACATCAACCGCGTCGGCGCCGCCAACTCCAATGGCGAGCATGCCCAATCCACCGGCATTTACAGTATGTGAATCAGTCCCAATCATCATCCCGCCCGGGAAGGCATAGTTTTCTAAAACTACTTGGTGGATAATTCCCGCTCCAGGACCCCAAAATCCAATGCCGTATTTTTTGGAAACGGATTCGAGGAAGTCAAATACTTCGCTGCTCGAATTTTTGGCTGTTTTCAAATCGGTTGCAGCATCTATTTTGGCTTGAATCAAGTGGTCACAATGAACGGTTGTGGGAACTGCCACTTTTGGCTTTCCGGCGTGCATAAACTGAAGCAAGGCCATTTGAGCAGTCGCATCTTGACAAGCAATGCGGTCTGGTGCGAAGTCCACGTAATCTTTTCCTCTGCCATAGGCTTTTTCAGCAGGATTGTCCCAAAGATGCGCGTATAATATTTTTTCTGATAGTGTCAAAGGACGACCTACCAATTTTCGTGCGTGGTCAACGCGTTCAGTCATGCGGGCATATACGCCTTTAATCATGTCTATGTCAAATGCCATGGAAATGTGGTTTTTAGGTTTATTAAGATTAAGAAGTATGGAGTGCTAAGGTACAAAATAAATAAGTTAGATAAAAACAACCGGGCGACACCTTAGTAGTTTTTTTAAAAGTATAATTACAGCATCTGCCAAATAATATCTGAAAATCACAACAGTTGTTGTATGATGGCTGATTCTGTAATTCCTTCGGCGTCGGCCTTGTAGTTTTTAATTATGCGATGCCTCAAGATCCCCTCTGCAACTGCCTTTACATCTTCAATATCAGGAGAAAATTTACCCTTAGTGGCTGCATGGGTTTTTGCACCCAAAATCAAGTTTTGTGAAGCCCGCGGGCCTGCTCCCCAATCAATGTATTTTTTAACTATCTCTGCGGCTAGAGGCTCGTTTGGGCGTGTCTTGCTCACTAAACCGACCGCATAATTGATGACATTGTCAGCTACGGGGATTCTGCGAATCAAATGTTGGTATTGGAGAATTTCATCAGCTGTGAAAAGCGACTGGATGGTTTGTGAAACTTCGGCAGTCGTATTTTTAACTACTTGTACTTCTTCTTCAAAACTCGGATATTTCAATTCGATAGCAAACATAAAGCGATCCAATTGCGCTTCCGGCAAGGGATAAGTTCCCTCCTGCTCAATCGGGTTTTGTGTTGCCAACACAAAATAAGGTTTTCCCAATGGATAGGTATGCCCGGCAACCGTCACGGATCTTTCTTGCATTGCTTCAAGCAAAGCTGCCTGTGTTTTGGGCGGTGTACGGTTGATTTCATCTGCCAAAATGATATTGGCAAAAACGGGGCCTTTGATGAATTTAAACTTGCGGTTTTCGTCTAAGATTTCGCTTCCCAATATATCTGAGGGCATCAAATCGGGTGTGAATTGAATCCGTTTGAAATCGAGTCCCAATGCATCAGCCAAGGTACGAACCATGAGTGTTTTGGCCAACCCGGGAACACCAATCAGCAGGGCGTGGCCTCCGGAGAAAACGGCGTTTAAAAGTAAATTAACCACTTCGCTTTGCCCTACTATTTTCTTAGAAATTTCTTGCAGCAGCAACTCGTGTTTGGCAACTAATTTTTTGATAGCGTCAACGTCAGACATAGTTTATTTCTTTAACCAATTGGCTGCAAATTCGCAGTCTTTATAGTCCGCTCCTATGCTGATGTAATTGTCTTTAATTTTCTCTTCAGTCCATTTTCCAATGGCATTGATTTGCTTCTCTCTAAGTGCTAATTCTTTGATTCGGCTGTAGTCTTTAACAAAATCAGCCACGTGTTCGTCATAGCGGTTGGTAACCATGATAGTTTTGTAGCTTTTTCTTTCAGTCCGAGGCTCTTCTTCCATAAAAGGCTCTGAAACTTCATTGTTTTTAAGATTGACAACGCGCTCATAGACGGTTGGGTCAAGCCGGGTGATTTCAAGACGTGTTTCCATATTCTGCGGATTATAAAGCTTTCCTCCGTTGGCTCTTGTCTCTTTTTCATCTGAATATAGCTTGGCCGCATCGGCAAAAGTAATTTCGTTTTTAACAATTTTGGCACGAATAGAATCTATCCTAACTTTGGCATCTTCAATATCTTTTTTGGATACTTCAGGAATCAAGAGTATATGCCTCAACTCACGGTCTTGACCTCTAATTTTATCTAATTGGATAATATGCCAACCAAATTCTGTTTCAAAAGGTTCCGATATTTCTCCTTCCTGCAGTGTAAAAGCAGCATCCTTAAACTCCTTGGCAAAACCTGTTTTTTTGTTAATTATATACAAGCCTCCTTTTGAACGGGAACCCGGGTCTTGTGAATACAGAATAGCTTTTGAGGCAAAACTCGAACTGTTTTCAATCACATCTCGACGAATAGTATTCAATCGATCGACAACGGCTTGGGTCTGTTTTGGATCAACCAAAGGTTTGATGACTATCTGCGAAATCTCTACTTCCGCACCAAAAACCGGGCGTTCGTTTTCCGGAATTCTGTTAAAAAATTGCCGAACCTCATCGGGTGTAACTTCTATGGGATCTATAATCTTGTTTTGCATTTCTTGGGAAAGCTTTTGTCCTCTGTCTATCTCAAAAAGTTCTTGACGCAACTCTTCGATGGTGGTTTTTTGATAAAATTCAATTGCCTTTTTTTCGCTACCCAATTGTTCTATGATATTGGCTAATTGTTGTTCGACCATTCCATTGATATCGGCATCTTTGACATCGATGCTGTCTTGAATTGCTTGGTGAGCGTAGAGTTTGTCTTCGAGCAGTTTCCCCAAAAGTTGGCACCTGTTGACATCGGTGGCTATTATGCCTTGGTTTTTTAAATCGATCAACGCTTTGTCAATATCCGACTCGAGTATCACAAAACTACCGACAACGGCTGCAACTCCATCAATCTTTACCCTTCCATTTTGCGATTTTTCGATTTTCGCATCAGCTTTTACTTCCTCGATTACTTCATACTGTTGTGCGGTTGACATTTGCCCGGCAAGCAAAACGATTAATAGTAAGAAGTTAATTTTTATTCTCATGGTTATAAATTTCAAATTGTTTGTTCTTGATAGCATCTCTGGTTATATCTGTTTCCAATTTTTTATTGAGTTCGGAAATTCGTTTGTTCAGGACAATCTGCCTGATGGTTTCTCTGATGAAACTCAAGGGGGAAGCATCGTTGCGAATGCGTTTATCTTTAACAAAAATCAAATATACACTTAAAGAATCTTCAAGTTGTGAAAATTGTGATTTTTTTAGAATTTGATCTTTGTTTTCGACAGTTACAGGCGTTATCACATTGATGACATCAACTGCCTTTACCCAAATCGAATCATTAAAATTGTATTTGATAAACTGAATAGATAGTGAATCCAATAGTTTGGAATCATTCTTGTCGTATCTTCGGAATTTCTCAGTCAAAGGCTTGAGTGCAGAGTGGCTTTTGGGTAATTGAATGAAGCGGATTTGAAGGATTTCTTCATTCAGCCGAAAATTATTGATGTTTTTCTGGTAGAAAGAATCCAACGTATTTTCTGAGACGACCGTATCCAATGACTGGCTGATGACTGCCTCTTTATATGCTTTGGTGTACAAATCTTGCCGGTATTGGTTGATGAGATTGTCTAACTCCTGTTGTTTTTCTGTACTTAAATTAATCATGGCAAGATCTATCAACAACTTTTCGGTAGCCCAAAGATTGATGTAGGTTTGCGCCAACTGGGCACTGTCCTCTTTTTTGGTGTCAATGGGAATCAAATTTTTTAAATACGTTGCAGGCAAATACTCATCGTTGACCCGGGCAACAGCATCAAGCGGCTGCTCTTTTTTAAAGTATTGGCAACCAACAGTAAAAATTAAAACCAGAATAAATATATACGCCTTTTTCAATGCTATTTTGTTATTGCTTCTATTGCCTGAACGGCTTTGGGATGTACTTCAACTTCATATTTTACGAAAAGTGCTTTCAACCATTTTTTCTCTACAAATTCTTGATAATCATTGAATACGGTCGAATCGGATGGGTTGAATTCCATTTTCACCGCAGGGATTTCAACAAATTTTACCAGCGCGTAGTTCGAACTTTCGGTGGGGATAATTTCGCCTTCACTAAACTTTGACGCAATCTGTCCGGAATATTTAACTTTACTTCTTAATTCATCTTCTGAAACAGTGGCAAAATTAACCTTTTTAAACAACTTTTTCGATTCTTCGAGATTGGATAACCCTGATATATCTGAATTTTGATAATATTTTAACACTTTTTCCAAGACACTTTTTTTACTACTCTCGGCAACCCAATATCCATATACTTTTTTGGGCAAATATTTTGATTGGTATTTCTCATAAAATTGCTTCATGCCGATGGTATCCTTTTGCGATTTTTTCCATACTTCATTATCCATGATATTGTAAACCAGCAAGCCATCATGGTATTTCTGAACAATGTCTCTGAATTCGGTATTATATTGCTCCAAATGGGTTTCGTGGTATCGCTCGAGTTGAATTTTTAAGTAGTCGGTAAATAATTTATCGAAAGCTAAGTTGTTGGGTTTTTTTAAACTCTCAAAAAAATCTTTGGCAAAATAACTTTTGTCTGCTATTTGAAAAAGGATTTTTTCTTTCAATACTGCATCGGGTTGTATTTGCTCGTTTAACAAATGATTCACTGCAGCCTGTATGACTGTTTTGTTTTTTTCGTAAATCTTGGTTTTATAGTTTGTTTTAAGCCAATCCAAACGGGCATTTTCTATCAATTCGGAGCGATCATCCCGTCTAACATTCGTTTCCAACATGGATTTTTGATCTTCAAACGAAGCAATGGGTTCTCGGTGTATCAATTGAACAATGTGCCAGCCAAACTGCGTCTGAAAAGGTTTTGAATATTTCCCTTCTTTGAGCGCAAAAGCTTCCTCTTCAAACACTTTGGTCTGCAATGTCCCAATGCCAAAAGGTCTCAAAACACCTCCCGACGAAGTAGTCGATTTATCTTCGGAATACTCTTTAGCTAACGAATCAAACGCTACACCTGCCTGAAGTTGTCCGTATATTTTTTGGATTAAATCGGATTTTACTTTGTAAAGCGAATCGTTTTCAGCGGGAACTAACTGTATGTGTTTGACCGTCACCTTTCCATTCGCAGGCCGCCTGTCGGTGACTTGAAGCAAATGATACCCGTATCGAGAGCGAAAAGGTCTTGAAACTTCGCCGACCTTGGTTTTGTAAGCCATTGACTCAAAAGGATAAACCATTTGAAAAACCGTAAAAAAACCTAAGTCTATCTGGCTTTCCGCTATTTGTGGCTCACTGTATTCCATTGCTATGTTGTCAAAATCAGCTCCATTTTGCAGTTTTGTATAGGCTTGCATCAGCCGGTTGTATGCTTTCAATGTGTCTTGCGGACTCGCGTCAACGGGCAATGCAATCAAGATATTTTTTGCACGAATCTCTTCATTAGATCGAATGTAGGCTTCTTCCACCAAACGATTTTCCATTTCCGGGTTTTTAGTGAACGAAGAAATCAGCTGTTTCCGGTAACCTTCATATTCGTTTTTGAAAGCTTGCAATGTGTCATAACCCAAGGCTTTTGCCTCGAGAATCTTCAGTTTATAATTGACAAATAAATCCAAATATTCTTGAACGGAATAGGCTTGGCCTTCTTCCATGTTACTAAGAAACAAGCTTTTAAACTCGTCCAACAAAATCGGCTCTCCTTGGATGGTAAACAAAATATCTTTTTGTTGTGCATTTGCTTGGATGACAATAGAAATCAATAAAAATATTTGAAAAACTTTTTTCATGGTTTTGATAAAATTAAAACTAATAAACGAAAGAATAGCTGGGTTATTTTAAACTTAATAATTTAACAAATTAGGTAAAATGATTGCAAATTTACCCCAATCCTATTTTTTTTTTACCAACTAACCTTTTTTTTTTAATTTAGCTTTTAATAAAAATCATTGTTTCATTTTAAAAAATCCAATTATGAAAAAAATTTATTTTTTTATTGCTTTAATGCTCTCCCTCTCCTCTTATTCGCAAAGCGTTGGAATACTTGGGGACGGTGTTCCCGGACACGGTTTTGCTGATGCCGATTTAAACCTCAACCCCGTAGGAGATGGTGTCAATTTTGTCTTAATGAATGTGACACTAACCACCGCAGCAAACGGCTTAAAATTCAGGCAGGACGATGCTTGGACAACCAATTGGGCAAACACACAATTCCCCAATGGAAGAGGTTTTCTGAGTGGGGTAAATATACCTACAACCGCAGGGACGTATGATATTTATTTCCATATCGACACGTTCAATGGTGGCAACAGCACTTACAGCTTCCAACCTGCGGGAACAATGCCTTCGGTAGGGATTTTAGGTGATGCGGTTGTCGGGCATTCCTTTGCCGGGCCAGACTTGGTTATGACAACCACAGACGGTATCAATTACACTTTGGATGCTGTTGATTTAATAAGCGGTGGAATGAAATTCAGACAAGACGGCAACTGGAACATCAATTGGGGAGGTTCGTCCTTTCCTAATGGAACAGGAGAAATAGATAGTGCAAACAACATCCCTGTCACAACAGCTGGTACTTCCGGAAAATTTGATATCACTTTCAACAGGAACACAAATGAGTTTACTTTTACAGAGTCAACACTTTCTCTTGGTGATTTCACCAACGCCGGCATTCAAGCCCAATTCATAGGCAGCAACTTGGTGGTAAAAGGGCTGAACGAAGAGGCAACAATTTCGGGCTATGATTTACTCGGGCGAAAGTTGTTTAGTTTCAAAAGGGATATGAAAAGTAATTTTCAAGAAAACTTACCTTTGCCGAAGAATCAAATCGGGCTTGTCAGGATAGAAAGCTCTTCTTTCCAAAAGACACTCAAAGTGGTTCCGCAATAATGTGATGCAAACAGAAACGATAAAACTCATTTGGGATTTCAAAGGCGGGGACGCGGCTAAAATCGCCGAGCATCATGCCATTCATCTCAAAGAATTTGCGGAAAAAGAAAATTTAACACTTCAAATAGCCGGAAGCAAAACGATAGATTCGCTTTCGGCTATTGCGTTTTTAGCAGTCACCCGCGAAGAAATGCCACACGTACGTGATTTACTCAAACCCCATCGCGGCGAGTTGTTTATGGACAATTAGTTATTTGCTGATAAAAAATGCTCCCGTCAAAAACCGACGGAAGCATTTTTTATGCAAATAGCCCACTCCTTGTTAAGCGACTTCTGACACTTTCACTACGGATTGCAAATAGCGTTCGGCATCCAACGCTGCCATACATCCGGTGCCGGCAGCTGTGACCGCTTGTCGGTATTCTTTATCTTGAACGTCGCCGGCTGCAAAAACACCAGGTTTGTTGGTGCGAGTCGTTTTCCCGATAGTTTTCAGATAACCGGTTTCGTCCATATCCAATTGCCCTTTGAATATATCGGTATTGGGTTTGTGGCCAATAGCGATGAAAAGCCCGGTGATGCTTATTTCTTCTTTCACTCCGGTTTGGTTGTTCAGAATACGAAGTCCTTCGACAACACTATCTCCCAAAACTTCATCCACTTGAGAATTGAATTTGACAATCAAATTGTGCGTATTCATCACCCGGTGTTGCATCGCTTTGGAAGCTTTTAAAAAGTCTTTTCTGACAAGCATGGTGACGGTTTTGCAAATTTTAGCTAGGTAAGTAGCTTCTTCTCCGGCTGTGTCTCCTCCGCCTACGATGGCTACATCCTGCCCTTTATAAAAGAATCCGTCACAAACAGCACAAGCTGAAACCCCACCACCCCGCAATCTTTGTTCACTTGGCAAGTTGAGATATTTGGCCGTTGCACCCGTGGTAATGATAACACTCTCAGCTTCGATTGTTTTGTTTCCGTCGATGGTGACCTGGTGAATACCGCCTTCTTCACTGCTGAATTTGACCGCTGTCGCCATTCCGATTCGGACATCGGTACCAAAACGCTCGGCTTGTTTTTGGAAGTCAACCATCATGGCCGGCCCGTCGATACCTTCAGGATAACCCGGGAAATTATCAACTTCCGTTGTCGTGGTAAGTTGCCCGCCCGGCTCCATTCCCGTGTACATAACAGGTTTTAAATCAGCTCTTGCCGCGTATATAGCGGCTGTATATCCGGCAGGCCCGGAGCCTAAAATGAGGCATTTAACTCGTTCGATGGATGATGACATTTTGTTTTAATTTAATGGGTTTCAAAGATAAAATTTTTAAATCACATAAATCCTTAAAATTTGATTTGTTCTGTCGAAACTTGCATTTACACATTTGATTTATCACAATGCATTGAGGGTTCTATTTAACAAATAATTGTGCTGTTTAAAACTCAAATTTAATATTTTTATCAAAATTTGTGTTAACAATCTCAACCGGCTGAATATGTATTCTTCTAAAACTTTTTCGATTCTGATTTATTTTATGGTTTTCTCGATTTCGAGTTCTTGCCAATCAAAACTTGCCCAATCTTTTGAAAGTGAAAAACTTGCTTACACACTCGAACCCGTCATCACCAATATGGAAATCCCGTGGGGGATGGCGTTTCTTCCGGACGGAAGCATATTGGCTACTGAAAAGAAAGGCGAGCTGATACACTTCAAAAACGGCAAAAAGATATTCGTAAAAAATGTCCCAAAAGTTTACGCAAAAGGCCAAGGCGGTTTGTTAGATATTGAATTACACCCAAACTACAACAAAAACGGTTGGATTTATATAGGCTATGCATCCTCTGAAGGACAAGGTGAAGGTGGCAACACAGCCATCATTCGTGCAAAACTCAAGGATGACGCACTGATCGATATCCAAAAACTTTACAAAGCGGAGCCCAACACAACCAAAGGACAGCATTTTGGTTCGAGAATAGAATTTGACAATGCCGGATATCTCTATTTCTCGATTGGTGAACGCGGAAATCATCAGCAAAACCCACAAGACCTCACCCGTGACGGCGGCAAAATTTACAGGCTTTATGACGACGGGCGCGTTCCCGAAGACAATCCGTTCGTAGGCGTTGCTAATGCCAAAACCGCCATTTATTCTTATGGGCACCGCAACCCGCAAGGCATTCTCAAACATTACAAAACCGGGAAAATATGGGTACACGAGCACGGCCCGATGGGCGGTGATGAAATTAACATCATCCAAAATGGGAAAAACTACGGTTGGCCACTTGTCACCTATGGAATTGACTATGATGGTAAAAAAATTTCCGATAAAACTTCTGCACCCGGTATTGTTGAACCCATCCACTATTGGTTGCCTTCCATCGCACCCAGCGGGATGACCTTTGTCACCTCCGACAAATACCCGGAGTGGAAAGGAAACCTGTTGGTTGGCTCATTAAAATTTCAGTATTTAGAACGATTGACTATGGAAGGCGAAAAAGTCACCGACCGTGAAAATTTGATAGTAGGTGTCGGCAGACTGCGCAGTGTACGCCAAGCTCCGGATGGCTATTTGTACGTAGGTGTCGAAGGCAAAGGGATTTTTAAGATTGTCCCCAAAAGATAGACGTCAATCTAACTAAATCTATGCTCGATTAATCCTAAATACTTCATTTTGTCTGATTTTAGAATAGGTTTTTGTGTCAAAAACCAGCATTTAGGATTCTAAAACCAATTCTTGTCTTACTGTTTTCTAAATCATTGAAACCACAGCACCCGTTTCGATTTATATCGAGTTAACCGTTTTTACATTCCTTTATAAAAATCTTAATTATATTACCTTGAATTATCGTTTACCCTAATTTTTCGGCCATTTACGATTGAATTTAGGTTTCACTGTTTGCGAAGCACTTTCGGTTTGTTAAGTTGGAAAAAACAAAAACCTGTATTGCCAGCAATCCTGTGTATAAACCAATTTCTTTCCTATTTTGGACTAGTACAATCAATTTAGTTACTCATACCAATTGTTGTGATTTATTAAAAAAATAAAGGCTATTCAACGAAGCTCCTCCACGTCAATAAACCAGCTAAATTGATCCTACTTTTTTCATCCATCCCATAAAAATGTTAACTTTGGAAAGTAAACCACTACTGCCCATGAAACCCAAAAAGAAACCCAATCCAAAGAAAAACACCTTTCGACTCAAAAAAATCGGATTGGCACCTGGCACTTTGCTTTACATGGGTAAAAAACACCATATCCCATTGAATGTAGAAATTTTCCACTACGATTCGGAAAGCTACGAAAGGCAAGCTTCCGCATCGATTGATGATTGCATCCCCTGCAAGACCAAAATGGGTGTCACTTGGCTGAATGTTAATGGTTTGAGTGACTTGGCATCCATCCAAAAAATTGGCAATTTCTACCAATTGCATCCCCTACTCCTCGAAGACTTGGTCAACACCGGACAACGTCCCAAACTCGATGAATATGAAAATTGCATATTTGTTGTTATTAAAATGTTGTCCTATCCGGAAGAAGGCGATATCGTCACGGAACATCTGAGTTTTGTTTTAGGCGACAATTATGTGTTGTCTTTTCAAGAAAATGAAGGCGATGTTTTTGACAGCGTGCGCGATCGGATTGAAACAAAAAAAGGACGTGTTCGCAATTCCGGCGCAGATTATTTGTTGATGGTTTTGATGGATACCCTGATTGATCACTATTTTTTGGTCATCGAGACATTGGGCGAAAAAGTTGAAACACTCGAAAACAGTTTAATCGAAAATCCATCTGAAGATTTGGTGTTTGAAATTCAACATCTCAAAAAAGAAGCGTTGACCATTCGCAGGGCAATTTATCCACTCAGAGAGGTGGTCAATCAGGTTGAAAAATCGGAACTGAAATTCATCCAAAAAGAAACGCTTCATTATTTCAGGGACTTATATGACCACACCATTCAAATCATCGAATCGATTGAGCTCTACCGCGATATGCTCTTCGGGCTAACCGATTTGTACATGTCCGGGCTGAGCAATAAAATGAACAGCGTGATGAAAGTACTCACCATCATCTCTACCATTTTCATCCCCTTGACTTTCATCGTAGGCGTTTACGGCATGAATTTTAAAAACATGCCTGAACTTACTTTTCACAATGGGTATTATGTAGTTCTGGGTGTGATGTTTCTTATTTTTGTACTGATGATCCTGTATTTCAAAAAAAGGAAATGGCTGTAAAATTGATTTATGGTTATTTTTTAAAATCAGTTGGCCGTAAGCTATTGTCTGTTAGCATGTTGGTTTTAAATGATTTAATGTTAAAATAAGTGCTAAAAGCTCCCAAGTCATCGAGTTTAATTTTTCAATTTCTAAAAATTCACGGTAAAACAAAAAATAAAAATATATGCTTTCCGAAGAAATATTTAATTTCCTATCCGATCTCAAGAAAAACAATGTCCGCGAATGGTTTGACGCGCACAAAAACGAATTTAAAACCCACGAAAAAGAAGTTAAAAGTTTTTATCAATCCATTTTCTCAAATCTTCAAAAGCACGATCATTTAGACAGCGTAAAGGTCTATCGCATTTATAGGGATGTGCGGTTTTCTCCGGATAAGACTCCTTTCAAAACTCATTTCGGTGGCGTTTTCAGCCGGGTAAAACCGGATTATCGCGGTGGCTATTACCTACATCTCGAACCAGGAAATACTTTTGTCGGCGGCGGATTTTGGGAACCGTCCAAAGAAGATTTACTCCGCATACGCAAAGAGTTTGAAGCCGACGACACCGAAATTAGAGCCATCCTTTCAAATCCCGTTTTCAAAAAAACCTATGGTACTTTTGAAGGCGAATCGATCAAAACAGCACCCAAAGGATTTGACAAAAACCATCCGGCTATCGATTTGATTCGGTTCAAACAATTTGTTGTCTTCCACAAATTTGACAACAAGGAGGTGTTCTCGGAAGGTTTTGCAGACAAAGTAGCCAATCATTTCATGACACTCCGTCCATTTTTCGACTACATGAGTGAGGTGCTGACTACCGATTTGAATGGAGAGCCTATCTAAAAAATAAGTAAACTACACATCACAAATCAAAACACCTTCTCTTAAAGCGAAAATTTTATCTTCATAAGCCGGGATAAATTCCTGCGCTACATAGCCTTTAAAACCAGTTTCGAGTATGGCACGCATGATAGCCGGATAATTCAATTCCTGAGAGCCGTTGATTTCGTTTCTGCCCGGCACGCCGCCCGTGTGGTAATGCGCGATATAGGAATGATATTTCCGAATGGTTGCAATCACATCGCCTTCCATGATTTGCATGTGGTAGATGTCATACAGCAATTTAAAATTCGGAGAGCCTATTTTGTCAACCAGTGCTACACCCCATTCGGTGTGATCACACTGATAATCAGGGTGATTTACCTTGCTGTTGAGCAACTCCATGATTAATGTGACTCCATGTTTCTCGGCCAATTTCACCAATTTATCTATACCTCGGGCACAGTTTTCTAATCCAAAAGCATCGTTCATCTGACCTCGGTTACCTGAAAAACAAATCACATTTGGCAAGCCATTTTCTGCTGCCTGAATAATGAGCTTTTCATAAGCTTGTTGCAGCCTGAGATGATTAGCGGGATTGTTAAACCCATCCGTGATACTGGCAAAAGTATCTGTGGCTACCGCGCAGGTGAGACCATGTTTTACAGCCGTTTTCCATTGGTCCGGACGCAATAATTCTATCGATGATATGCCCGTATTTTTGGCCTTTTCAGCAAATTCATCGAGTGGTATCGACTCATAACACCAATAGCAAACCGATTGGCGGATGTTGCCTTTCAATTCAAAATTTGGCTTGATTGCATCCAAATTATTTGCCGATAATTTGACCAATGGGCCTACTCCAACCAATCCGGCTCCAAGTACAATGTTTTTAATGGCCTTGCGCCTGCTATTTGAATAATTCATGGTTGCTCTATTTTATCATTATGTAAATTAAATCAATTATTGCCGTAAGTTCGTTAAGATACCTACCTGTTTTGTAGCTTGGCCTACTTCTTTCGGTCAATTACATAATTGACCATCAACAACAACGAATCTCGGTGAGGCGAACTCGGGTAAGTATTGAGAATTTCGAGGGCTTCGTCCCGATACTTCAGCATTTGTGCTACGGCATAATCCAAGCCTCCTTTTTCTATGACAAAATGAATCACTTCCTGCACACGTTTTTTATTTTTGTTTTGATTTTTGATTGAATTTATCAACCACCGTTTATCTTCTAAACTGCTATGGATGAGCACATATATCAGAGGCAGGGTCATTTTTTGTTCTTTGATATCAATTCCGGTTGGTTTCCCAATTTCTTCTTGTCCATAATCGAATAAATCATCTTTGATTTGAAAAGCAATCCCGATTAGTTCGCCAAACTTGCGCATTTTTTCAACATCCTCCGATTCGGGCTTTACCGAACAGGCTCCTAAACTGCAACAAGCTGCTATGAGCGTGGCGGTTTTCTGACGAATAATATTGTAATAAACCGCTTCCGTAATGTCCAAATCTCGTGCTTTTTCGATTTGAAGCAATTCACCTTCGCTCATTTCTCGAACAGCTACGGAAATGATTCGCAACAGGTCGAAATCACCGTTGTCAATCGACAACAACAAGCCTTTTGACAACAAATAATCGCCAACCAACACGGCTATCTTGTTTTTCCAAAGTGCATTGATGGAAAAAAAACCACGCCGCATATTGCTGTCATCAACCACGTCGTCGTGTACCAAAGTGGCCGTATGAATAAGCTCAATCACCGCCGCTCCGCGATAAGTCCGCTCGTTAACTTCTCCTCCCGAAACCATTTTAGAAACCAAAAAAACAAACATCGGACGCATCTGCTTGCCTTTCCGATTTACAATATAATAGGTAATCCGGTTGAGTAAAGCTACTTTTGAAGTCATCGAATCAAAGAACTTCTTCTCGAAAAGTTCCATTTCAGCGACAATCGGCAATTTAATTTGTTCGACTATTTTCATTCCATGTCAAAGATAATTGTAATAATTTGAAAATTTGTCAATTTGCCTATGTGAAAATAGAAAAACAGGTTCAATGATTATTCGGGCAGTAGGTTATTTCAAAATTGATTCAATTTGGCTTAATTCATCCGATGAAAAATGCTTGTTTTCCAATGCGCCTCGTGAATCGTGTAGTTGAGAAACTTTGCTTGCACCAATCAATACCGTGGTGACACGCTCGTCTTTCAGCAACCAAGCCAAGGCCATTTGCGCCAAAGATTGTCCGCGTTTTTGTGCCAATTCGTTGAGTTGTTTTATTTTGTTTACGACTGCTTCACTTACTTCTTCTTTTTTGAGATACCCGTGTTCTAAGGCGGCTCTTGAACCTTCCGGAATACCATGTAGATATTTGTCTGTGAGCAATCCTTGCGCAAGGGGCGAAAATGGAATACATCCCACACCGTTTTTCCCGAGTACGTCCAAAAGCCCGTTTTCGGAATCGCGGACAAACATCGAATATTTAGGTTGATGAATCAAGCAAGGAGTTCCTAAATCCTTGAGTATAATCAATGCGCGTGCGGTTTGCTCGGCGTTGTAATTACTCAATCCGGCATAGAGTGCTTTGCCCGAACGCACAAGGTAGTCAAGCGCACCCATGGTTTCTTCCAGCGGAGTTTCTGGATCCGGCCGATGCGAATAGAAGATGTCGAAATAGTCCAATCCGGTGCGTTTGAGGCTCTGTTCACAACTGGCAATCAAGTATTTGCGCGAACCCCATTCGCCGTAAGGCCCAGACCACATAAGGTAGCCGGCTTTGGAGGAAATAATAAGCTCATCGCGGTATGGCAAAAGATCTTTTTTGAGAATTATGCCGAAATTTTCTTCGGCAGAGCCGGGCGGCGGGCCATAATTGTTGGCTAAATCAAAGTGGGTTATCCCCACGTCAAAAGCAGCCCGGAGAATGGCTCGGTAGTTTTCGAAGGTGTCGACTCCACCGAAATTATGCCACAAGCCCAAAGAGATTTCCGGCAAACGGATTCCACTCTTGCCACAACGGCGATAGGACATTTTTTCGTAACGCGAAGGGTTAGGTGTATAATTCATGGCATCTTAAAAAGTAGGTTTCATTTATATCTTCCTTAAAAGTAATGATTTTTATATCAAAAAAATTGAAATCTAAAAAGCAGATTATAACCACATTATAAATTTAATTTTTTCCAATAAAACCAACGACCATTTCTATCAATTTTTCAGATACGGGCAACTCTTTTTTGTTGTACGACATTTGGTTTTCCATCACATCAGCTTCAATGTTTTTCAAGATATGATTCATATTGTCGATGATTGCCAACTGCGCATCGGTTTTAGCTGCCGCGAGCAATTCGGCATCTTGCACAGAAACTTGTAAATCCTTGTTGCCGTTGACGATTAAAACGGGAATGTTGAGTTTTGCTATCTCGACAGCCGGATTGTATTTGACCCACGAACGCATATACGGCTGAACAGTAGGGCGAAAAAGGGATGCCAAAATTGGGTTTACCGTTTTGATTTCTTTTTTTTCTTTGAGCAAAGTGAAGTTTTGATCTAACTCTGCAACCAAATTGGGTGCTTGCTTGCCGATTTGTTCTTTTAAAATATCGTCAATCGGCCTACCGGCTCCCGAAAGAGAAATAAAACCAACTGCATTTTCTTGGGCTGCCACCATCCCGATGAGTGAACCTTCGCTGTGCCCAATTATAAAAACGCGGGTGAAATCGGGGTGGAAATAGTTTATAACCGCTTGGGCATCGTCTATAAAATCTTCGAAAAGCAAGTCTTCTTCTTTGATGGTATTCAGTTTGATTTGTTTAATAATCCGCTTGTCGTAGCGGAAGGTTGCCATGCCCTTTTTGGATAATCCTTCTGCCAAATATTTCAAAGAATTGTTTTGCAACATCGGTTGATTGCCGTTGCGATCGGTCGGTCCTGAACCTGCAATAAGAATGGCTAAAGGCGGGTTTTGGATTCCATCGGGCAACAACAACGTGCCGTCTATCAGTTCGTTTATGTGTATTTCAACCGTTTGATAAGCCGGATTTTGAGCACGACTCAACGGACAGAAAATCAGAAAAGCAAGAACGACATTTTTTTTCATGATGAGATGTTAGGTTGACTCAAAGATAAGCCAATTTACTGAACATAAAATCAGTTTACCACCGCGATTGCGTCTATTTCTATCTTGACATCGGGGCGGAAAAATGACGAAACGCCAACCAAAGTTGTGGCAGGAGGTTGTTCATTATCTATGAATCGTGACCGTGTTTTCTGGATGATTTCCAATTTTTTGGGCGTGAAGCCAACAACAAATATTTGCATTTTGACCACATCTGCAAAAGTTGCGCCAGCCGTTGCCAATGCCTTTTGGATGTTTTCGTAAACCTGTACGGTTTGCTGTTCGAAATCAGGGCTGATTTTTCCCAAACCATCGATTGGCACTTGCCCCGACAGAAAAATGGTTTTGCCTGGATTGGCCACAACCACTTGAGAAAAACCCACGGGTTTTGTTCCTTCCTTATTTAGGTGTAGTTTTTGGGTTTGGCTCAAAACAGTCGAAACTGTGAGGTTGCAACAAAAGAAGAAGAATATCGATTTTCTGAATTTCATGGTTTTGGTGTTTGAGGTAATAGATAAATCAGGTTATTAAGGGGGACATCATTTAGTACTTTAACCACAATTTTACTAAAAAGAACAAAATATAAAAGTCTCTCTTTGTATTCATTGCGTAATTTCTTCGTGTCCTTTGTGGTTAATGGAAGTAAGAACTAACCAATAGATTGTTAACTTAACATCGTCCTCAAAATCGCCAATAATCAGTCATTGCATCATCAAATCATCACTCCCACAAACTCTTCGGATATACTTGACGGTCGATGAGTTGGTTGATTTGCTGTTGCACCCAAGGTTTGTCTTCCACATAAGTCACGCCAAACCATTCGCTCTCTGTCGGGATGACTTTGAAAGTGGCTTTGTGTTTCTGGATAAGCGATTCCACAAAAAGCGCGATAAAAAACTCGGCTTTGGAGTCGGGTTCAAGTTGCGATAAAAACAGTTTGAATTGCTGCTCAATGTAATCAAAAACATCGGGAGTGAATCCCCAGAAATTCATCGAAACTAAAGTATTTTCCGCAAGCGAAAACTTTTGTTGATTTTCCTCAAAAACGATATTGCCGTCTTGACTGTATATTTTAGTCCGCTCTTTAAATCCTGCGATGTTGTTGTGAGAGTCAAATTCGCAAATACCTCTGGAAACATAGCCAAATTCGGACAGGGTTTTCCCCAAACGAAACCCAACCAAATTGAAGAAATCTGGCCGTGCTTCTCGAATCAAGAATTCCGCCATGACTTCAAAGGTTTCTTTCCCGTAAAAATCATCCGCATTAATGACACAAAAGGGCTCATGAACAACTTCTTTCCCAGCAAGTATCGCGTGAGCTGTACCCCAAGGTTTTTTTCTATCGGGAAAATCAAAACCATATTGCGATACATTCATCGACTGATAGGCATAGTCAAATTCTATTTTCCCTTGGATTTTCGGTTCGATAAAGGCTTTAAATTCGTTTGAAAAATCTTCGCGTATCACGAAAACGACTTTGCCAAATCCAGATCTAACAGCGTCAAAAATACTGTATTCCATGATGGTTTCGCCATTCGGTCCAAAACCGTCCATTTGTTTCAATCCGCCGTATCGACTTCCCATTCCGGCAGCCATAATCAAGAGTGTAGGTTTCATTTTTTTTTAAATTTGGGATTCGCGGTGTACAGCATCTATCGAAAAAGCAGGTTTGCAGATGGCAACATATTTCACGGGTTGGTCAAACGGGTTGGCATATTGTACACGGGTATTTTTGGGAATATAAATCGACTCACCGGCATGCAAAACAATGGTTTCACCATTGATGATAAATTGTTTTTTACCTTCTAAAATTATCGTATATTCATCAAAATCAGGCATTTGAAAAGGTTCGCTCCAGCCCGGAGGTGCTTCCATATAAGCGATGCTCAGGTTTGAATTGCCATCGGAGGCCAAACCGAAATGCTCGGCTATCAATTTGCCGTCATCTGTTGGGACTATGAAGGGTTTTCTTTGGATAAAAGGTTTGTTGACAGACATTTTAATTTTTTTTAAATATGAAATAAACAGCCAAAATCAAAAAAATCATACCAATGAAATGAGTCAACTTAAAGGTTTCGGTTTTGAAAAAAATCATCGAAAAAACCACAAAAACAAGCAGGGTGATAACTTCCTGAATGATTTTCAATTGAAGTAAGGTAAACGGGCCACCGTTTTCTTTAAACCCGATGCGGTTGGCGGGTACTTGAAAAAAATACTCAAACAAAGCAAGCCCCCAACTGATGAATATAATAGCTATCAAACCGAGGTTTTCAAACCACTTTAGTTCCTTAAATTTCAAGTGCCCATACCATGCCAATGTCATAAAGATATTGGACAAAACAAGAAGTAATATGGTGACGAGTCCACGAATTGGCATATTTTAATCGGTTTACCAACTCACATTAAAATATTTGACTTTTGCATTGTCAGGAATTTGTAGTTTGTCGATTTTTGATTTGTTGTCAAATCGCAATTCGTTCGGCAATTCATCCTTGCTGATGACAATGTAAAAATCATATCCCTGAAAGGAAACCATCACATTGTTTATCATGTTTTCGATGCTTGAGATGGTGTATTTTTTTTCAAAATCTTTAAATGTGCTTTTTGATGAAAGCCCTTTTTCGGTTTTGTAACGCTCATCTAAAATTTGAATATAACTAATCCCTTGTCCGTCATCAGCATATTTTGAAGGGGTTATTTCGAGTAATTTTTTTCCGCCCTTTTCATAAATCTGTACCACACCCGGAACATTGGTATTGCTTGCCGCAAACAAATTAACGATAGAATCATTCGGAAACAACGAACCCAACTGTTTGATTTTTGTGTATTTAGTTATTTTCCCAACTTGCCCATTGCGGATGACAAATGTTTCATCTTTTTGGCAAGCAACCAACAGCAACAAGATTGAAAAAAATGGAATAAAAATCTTTTTTAGAGCCCTCATAACTGTTTTTCAGTAATTGTTAAATAAATTGTTTGGCAAACATAGTTAAAATTTAAAACTCAACAGTCCGGTTTTTAGTATTACTTCCGCAAGACTTTTGACAATACCCCAAAAACACCTCTGATAAAGGTTGCACTAGTCAGCAATTTGGTAATGGGGTTTGCTGCGGTCGATCGTCGCCTTGTACCACCGGTTTCATAAGGAAAGGTTGTTCTCCGGTTGTTGGTTTCTTCGCGTCTATTTTCTTCCTCTGCTATTTGCCTTGCCCGGTCTATTTTATCGTTTAAGATTTCGTAAGCGCTTTCCCTGTCGATGGTTTCGTTGTATTTAGCTACCAACTTGGATTGAGCAATCAACCGGCTGATTTCATCCGAAGCCAACACGTCCATCCGGCTTTGAGGAGCTCTGAGCATGGTGGCGGCAAGTGGAGTCGGTATCCCCTTTTCGTTGAGCGCAGATACCAAAGCTTCCCCGATGCCCAACGAGGTGAGTACCTCGTCGGTTTTGTAAAACTCAGAAATCGGATAGTTTTCTGCGGTCAGCTTGATGGCTTTTCGGTCTTTGGCGGTAAACGCTCTGAGCGCGTGCTGAATTTTCAATCCCAATTGGCTCAAAACCGCATCCGGCACATCGGTCGGGTTTTGGGTGACAAAATATAAACCAACTCCTTTGGAGCGGATGAGTTTGACAATATTTTCGATTTGATTGAGCAACGCCCCTGAAGCTTCATTAAAAATCAAATGCGCCTCGTCCAAGAAAATCACCAATTCCGGCCTGCCCGAATCGCCTTGCTCCGGAAAAGTATTGTAAATCTCTGCTAGCAAACTCAACATAAAGGTTGAAAACAACTGTGGGCGGTCTTGGATGTCGGTCAAACGAATGATGTTGACATACCCCCTGCCTTGGTCGTCGATGCGCAACAAATCGTTTACATCAAAAGAACGTTCCCCAAAAAACAAATCTGCTTCCTGTTGTTCAAGTGCAACAATTTCCCGTAAAATAGCACCCGTAGAGGCAGTGGATATCCGCCCGTATTCGCGTTCCAGTTCTGTCTTTCCTTCTTCGGTGGCATATTGCAATACTTTGCGAAGGTCTTTTAGATCGAGTAAAGGCAATTTGTTGTCATCACAATATTTAAAAATTATTGAAATGATTCCGGACTGTGCATCGCTCAAACCCAGTATTTTAGAAAATAACACTGGGCCGAATTCGGAAATTGTGGCGCGCAACCGCACACCAGGTTGTTTGGACAAAGAAAGCAGTTCAACAGGATAACTACTCGCCCGATACGGTATATTGATCGTTTTATGGCGTTCTTCAATTTTTGGATTCGATTCGGCGGCTTGTGCAATTCCGCTCAAATCACCTTTGATATCCATCATCAGGACAGGAATCCCTTTTTCAGACAATTGCTCCGACAAAATCTGTAATGTTTTCGTCTTGCCGGTTCCGGTAGCTCCGGCTATCAAACCGTGCCTGTTTAACGTTTTAAGTGGAACAGAAACCGTAGCTTCCGGATTTGTAACTCCGTCGAGCATCGCTTTTCCCAACACGATGCAATCGCCTTTAAAAAGATATCCACTTTGGATGGTTTGGATAAATTGTTCTTGTCGGTTCATAAAAAAAATTTGCTAAATTTATGTATTATTTTGTGTATATAAAATAAACCTAAAAATTAAACATATGAAATGAGCCATAACAATTTTGGATACCAACCGAAATGTTGATTAGCGAATTACATCTGACCTTTTAAAAAGAAATAAATATCAACAGATGAAATATACATTAATTTTTCTAATTTCGTTTTTATTAAGCTTGATAGTAATCAATTCCATTGCGCATCAATCGGCTACTGTCAATTTTATAAAATCACAGGAACCCAATCGTCAAAACACGCCATATTCAGAGGTGGTCCGAGTCGATAATTTGTTGTTTTTGTCGGGTCAAATCGGACGTAATCAAAACAAAGGCGAATGGGTGGTGGGCGGAATTCAGGTACAAACGCGCCAAACCATAGAAAATATCAAGGCTGTTTTGGAACAAAATCAATCCGGCTTAAGCCATGTCGTTAAATGCACCGTTATACTTTCTGATATTCAAGATTTTGAAGCGTTTAACGAAATTTACAAACAATATTTCCCTAACAAACCCGCAAGGACTACCTTTGTTGCATCCGCGCTCGTTGCCGGAGCACTCATCGAAATAGAGGTTGTCGCTGTGCAACCTTAGCATATTTTTCGATGTATAATTAAAAATTTATTGTGTCTTTTTACCATGAACAAAAAAATAACCATCTTAGGTGCAGGCATTTCGGGATTGACCACCGCCTATTTACTTCAAAAAAAAGGCTTTGATGTGACTGTCATCGAAAAAAACAACCAACCGGGCGGTGCCATGGAATCGGTACACGAGCAAGGCTTTTTGTTTGACCGCGGGCCCAACAGCCTGCTCGAAACCGTTCCGCTCATCGGGCAATTGGTCACTGAACTCGGACTGGAATCGGAGATGATTTATGCCAATGAAGAAGGCAACAAACGATATATATTGCGGAACAATCAATTGCATGCATTGCCGACTTCACTCAAAGGATTTTTGCAAACCAAGCTCTTTTCGGTCGCTGCCAAATTCAGATTGCTCAAAGAACCATTTGTAGGCAGGTCAAATGACGGATACTACCAAAGCATCGCCGATTTTGTCAAACGCAGATTGGGGCAAGAGTTTTTGGACTACGCCATCAATCCCTTTGTAGCAGGTGTCTATGCAGGTAGGCCAGAAAAACTAAGTGTCGCTTCAGCCTTTCCCAAACTGTATGCCTTAGAAGAAAAATACGGTGGCCTGATGATTGGTGCATTCAAGAGTGCCAAAGAACGAAAAAAAAGAGCTGAAGTATCCAAACAAAGTGCCAAGATGTTGTCTTTCAGAAATGGAATGCAAACCTTGCCATTGGCATTGGCAAAGTATCTAGGTAATCATGTGTTGACTGATAGTGAAATCATCTCGGTAGAGAAATCGTCAGATGATAAATTTATTGTGACTTATATGACGGATGGAAAAAAATATACTCTTGTATCGGATGCGGTACTTTCGACCATCCCACCTTATGGCATCAACAAACTACTGTCAAAATTTGATGCAAGCATCGATGCAGTTTTCAGTAAAATCGAATATCCGCCAGTCTTGGTTTGTTATTTGGTTTATCCAAAGGAAGTGATTGGGCAGCCCCTCGACGGTTTTGGTTTTTTGATACCCGAAAAAGAAAAAAAATCTTTCCTCGGTGCAGTTTGGAGTTCGGTTATTTTCACCAATCGATCGGATACCCAACACGCGGCTTTCACGCTTTTTGTCGGAGGCATGCGCAATCCGGAAATCATCAAGGAAGACCGAGAGAAACTCTTTGCCCGTGTTCAGGAAGAATTTGAAAGTATTATGAAAATAAGTGGAAAACCGGTTTTCAAAACAACTCGGTTTTGGGCAAAAGCCATCCCACAATACAATCTTGGTTATGTCGAAACCGAAAAATACTTTGATACGTTTGAAGCCAACAATCCCGGAATTTTCCTTAGCGGCAACTACCGTGGCGGTGTATCGGTAGGTGATTGCATCAAAAATGCCGAACCAACAGCGGAAAAAATTGAAAAGTATTTTGATGATTTGATGATGCAATGATTTGCTCCGATAGCTATCTGAATAGATATTTTTAAAATGATTAAGATGAATAATACCCATTCCATCGCTACTTTTGCAGGAGGTTGTTTTTGGTGTACGGAGGCCGTTTTAAAACGGGTAACAGGCGTGCTTTCGGTAGTGCCGGGATACACGGGCGGGCACATCAAAAACCCTTGTTATCGAGAAGTTTGCAGTGGCCGAACCGGACATGCGGAAGCCGTACAAATAACTTTCGATCCATCTTTGGTTGTCTTTGAATACTTGTTGCAAATCTTTTTTGCCACCCACGACCCAACTGCTCTCAACCGGCAGGGACACGATATCGGGACACAATATCGCTCAGGGGTATTTTATCACGACGAAACACAAAGAAACACAACTTTGGAATATATTCGTCAACTCGAAGAAAACTATGTGTTTAGCCTGCCTATCGTGACTGAAATAACACCTTTTGAGGTTTTTTATCAAGCAGAAAAAGAGCATTTCAACTATTTTGATTTAAACACCGAACAGCCTTATTGCCAATATGTGATCGTGCCTAAAATTGAAAAATTGAATCGGTTGGTGGGAGAAAAACGGAAAAGAGGAGAAGAATCAAATTCATGAATAGACTTTTGAAAAGATTTAAAATGAAACTCAGTTTTTTTTATTTAAAATATTTCACAACAAAATAAAATACATTTCACCGATTTATTCTTTTACTTTCAGCGGATTTTGCTTTACAAAAGCCTCCCACCCGGTATATTTTGCGCCCACATTTTCGTTACCTGAATTGTAAAAATGACAAACCGCAGCAGCCAAACCATCGGTGGAATCCAAATTTTTAGGAAGAGAAGTTAAGGCCAATAAACTTTGCAACATTTTGGCAACTTGCTCTTTGCTCGCGTTTCCATTACCGGTGATTGCCATTTTTATTTTTTTTGGTGAATATTCTGTGATGGGGATTTGCCTTGATAGCCCGGCTGCCATGGCGACCCCTTGGGCACGACCCAACTTGAGCATCGACTGCACGTTTTTTCCAAAAAAAGGAGCTTCTATGGCTATTTCATCCGGGTGATATTGATCGATTAAAGCAATAGTCCGCTCAAAAATTATTTTGAGTTTCAGGTAATGATCATCGTATTTTTTGAGCTGTAACTCGTTCAACTGTAAAAACTTCATTGTCTTTCCGGTCACGGAAATCAATCCGAATCCCATGATGGTTGTTCCCGGGTCTATGCCTAAAATGATGCGTTCGCTTTTCAAAATTTATTTGTATTCAGATGGAATTACACAAACCGGTATCGGATTCATTTTGTGCCGGTTGGCACGGTTGTACTGTTGATAAATCTTAAAAACTTCTTGTTTCCTACCCGAAAATTCTTCCTTCGTTCGGCCATTTTCATCCTGCGCCATTGCCCATTCGAGCTCGTCATAACTTGCCCCGATTTGGTCTTCATCGCTTCGGTCATCGGCAAAAAGCCCGTCGGAGGGCTTGGCTTTCAGAATGGATTCGGGCACGTTGAGATATTTGCCCAAGGCATAGACTTCAGATTTGAGCAAATCTGCAATCGGGCTCACATCCACCCCTCCATCGCCATATTTGGTGTAGAATCCGATACCGAAGTCTTCCACTTTATTGCCCGTTCCGACTACCAAACAGCGGTTCATCCCCGCCAATTGATAAAGCGTCATCATCCGCAAGCGTGAACGGGTGTTAGCCAAGGTATGTTCGTGCAAAGGGTCGTATTCTGAGTGCGAAAAAAGCCCTTTGAATGCTTCAAAAACCGGGGTCAATTCCGCCTTAAAATCACTCACATTCGGATATCTTTCTTTCAGTTGGTTGATGTGTTCCCTTGCTCTGCTCACGTGGCTTTCCGGTTGGTGAATGGGCATTTCCACACAAATTGTAGGTAGGCCTGTTGCCACACAAAGCGAAGAGGTAACTGCCGAATCTATACCGCCGGAAATGCCAATAACAAAACCTTCCACACCCGATTTTTTCACATAATCGATTAACCAATTTTTGATGTATTCTGTAATCTTTTGGGCATTCATGAAAACTTCCGATTTGAGTGGATTATATTTGCATCCAAAGATACGGATTTGTAAAATGAACTTCGGCATTTGGAGTTAACAGTATATTCAATTTTATCAAAATGAAAAAAATTGCACTTTGTTTTTTAATTTTTGCTTGTTTAATTTCCTGCAAAAATGAAGATTCAAACCGGAAAGCCATCGATGCTATCCCCATCGAGCTTCAAATCCATCGATTTGACAGGGAGTTTGCCACTGCAAAGCCTTCTGATATACCTTTCCTCAAAACAAAATATCCGTATTTGTTTCCCAAACAATATCCGGACAGCGTTTGGACAAACAAAATAAAAGACACTCTTTTTCAATCTTTATACAAAAATGTGGACAGTGTTTTTGGGGATTTTGAAATGCAAAAAAAAGAATTGGCCGACTTATACAAACATCGAAAGTTTTATTTTTCTGAAGTAAAAACCCCACAAATTGTCACCGTGATTTCTGAGGTCGATTATACAAACAAAGTCATCCTTACTGACAGCCTTTTGCTCCTATCACTCGACACTTATTTGGGCTCAAAACATCCGTTTTACGAAGGGATTCCAAGGTATTTAAGTTACAACCTGAAGAAAGAAAACCTCTCGGTAGATGTGGCTGCTGAAAACGCACAACGGCTTATCAAACAAAAACCCGATCGTACTTTTCTGTCGCAAATGATTTATTGGGGAAAAGTTTATTATTTAGTTGATTTGTTTTTGCCTGACAAACCGGATGCAACAAAATTGGGTTATCGCAAAGAAGAATTGGAGTGGGCAAAGGAAAATGAAACTTACATTTGGCTGTATTTTATCGATAGGGAAATGTTGTACAGCACAGACAGCACAATAACTGAACGCTTTATAAATCCTGCGCCATTTTCTAAGTTTTATTTGGAAATAGATCAAGATTCGCCCGGGCGGATTGGGCAATACCTCGGTTGGCGGATTGTCGATTCGTTTATGAAAAATAATCCGGTATCTTTGCAGGAATTATTAGACCTCGACGCACAAACCTTGTTTGAAAAATCGAAATTCAAGCCCTTAAAACCATGAACAACACATCCGACATCACCTTATCGATTATTTTGGACGAAAACAAAGTTCCTGACGACATCCGTTGGTCTGCCACAGATGGCGGCATTTATGACCAATCGGCCAAAGCTTTTATCCTGTCTGTTTGGGAACCTAAAGAAAAACAAACCATGCGCATCGATCTTTGGACCAAAGATATGCCCGTCACGGACATGAATATTTTTATTCACCAAACCCTGTTATCGTTAGCAGACACCATACACCGAGCTACTGACAACCACGAAATGTCTGAAAGCCTGAAAGATTTTTCTGAATATTTTGCCGAAAAAGTGGAGATTAAAAAGAAATCGTAGTGTTTTGGGTAATTGCATTGTCAAAGTTTATTCCCATGCATCCAAATACCGTTGTGCGATAATCAAATAGTGGTGTTCTTTTTCGATAAAAGCACGTGCCCGCTTTCCCATCGAGATTATTTCCTCTGGGTTTTCAATCAAGAATGAAAGTTCTTTTACCAATGAACCCACATCCGGAACCGCGTTAACCGCTACTCGCTCCGAGAGCCTATAGTGTTCCATAAACTCCGTTTCTGCACCGGTGAAAACCACTTTCCCCTTTGCCATGGCTTCAAGCGCGTTATAACCTTGATCGTAAGCGTACACTTGATCTAAAACCAGGTGCGCCAAGTTGTATGCATGAATGTAACAGGCATAAGGCAGGCTTTCGGCAACAATAATTTCGATTTGATTGATATATTTTTTCAGAATGATATCGAGTGCTTCTTCAAAATATGAGTTGCCTTTTTTGAGATAGTTTATTCGATTGATTCCGTGAAAAATAACGATTTTACCTTCCATTTTTAAGGTCTCATGCTTTATAACATCCACGTTGACGGGATTCGGAATTAAAAAAGTTTCATAGGCCGTTTGTTTCATTGGAAGCAAATAATCTAAATCAGAAACTATCATCTTATTGACGCTTTTCTGAACAAAAGTGAACAAGTCGCGATAAGGTTTGGTTACATATTTGAGGCTGTATTTGAATTTATTTTTTATTTCAGGATTTTCCAAAACAGGTGTCAATGCAGAACGTTTCAGTTTGTTTTGCAGTTGTATTTCCACCACGGGCGTTTCGTCTCCACAGATGAGCAAGAAGATTTTTTTATTTTGCTTAAATAGTCTTTTATAAAGCTTGATTTGCCAACCGGGGAATGTTTCAATGGCGTTTGAATTGACGAGTTGCACACAGTCAAAATCTTTGAGTTTGGGCAACAACAACCAAAAACGAATCGCAGTTTCGAGCATGGACAAATCGATTCCCGTCAATCTGAAAACCACTTTTTTCAAAACCACAAAAAAAATATTTTGGGAAAACAACACCGGCGCATACGAAAAGTCGGATGGATAATTCTTAAAGTTGTCACCCGCCGAAACAAGCACCACTTCCTGTCCCAATCGAAGCAATCCCTCTTTGAGTGAGTTGTGCAACCTGCTGTATTCGCCGACCAAGAGTATCCGCATTACGCCTTGTTTAGTATCTTTGACCAAATATACAGACAAATTGGCTGACCGTTATCAAACATCCGATTTAGAAATTTTGGTTTCCACCCAAAACCAAACCGATTTTTCGTTTTTGGAACGGATGTTTCCGTTTGCGCCCTATCAACAATTTAATATTTTGATAATCAACCAAACATCCGTAAAGCAGGATTTAATTTCGGGCTTCTCAACTATCCGCGTCATCAATTCGGCAGAAAAAGGCTTGTCGAAAAGCAGGAACTTGGCCCTGAAAAACGCCGTCAAAAAAATTGTCCTGATTGCTGATGATGATGTGGTTTACAAAGCAGGTTTTGATGCGAAAATTGTGGAGACGTTCAATAAAAACCCTGATGCTTCCGTGCTGAATTTCCGAACAGAAACTACCGAAGGCAAATTGTTTTGGGACTATCCAAAGACACAAAATAAACTAAAAATCAAACAATTAACAAAAGTGCTATCCATCGAAGTTGCTTTCAAAACAGCCGATATCAGAAAATCTCAATTGTGCTACAACGAACATTTTGGCTTGGGTGCGCAATTTGAAGATTCAGAGACATTTTTCTTTTTGCGCGCGGCTTTTCACAAGAAATTGAGTGTACTTTTCCATCCGGAAACCATCGTGATCCACGCATCGGTTACTTCAAGCGATGAACTAGAATCTGACCGCAAAATTTATGCAAAAATGGCTGGCCATCAAAAGCGGTTTGGTATTTTTTCCTATGTTTTATTAGTTAAATATATTTTCTTTTTGAGTCGGAAGAAATTTATCTCATTGAAAGAAATAAAACCTAAATTTATCATCGGATTGAATGGAATCAGAGACTATCAAACCATTTCAAATGAATTTTCAGACCAAAAATATGACTGAAACTTATCTCAACGGACTTGTTAAAAGCATCGAACTTCCCAAAATACATGACCCGCGAGGAAATATTTCTGTCGTGGAAAAAAACATCATCCCCTTTGACTGCAAAAGGGTCTATTACCTCTACGATGTGCCAAGCGGAGCTACCCGAGGTGGCCATGCACATCAAGAACAACTCGAAATTTTAATTGCCGTATCCGGGAGTTTTGATGTGGTCTTGAACGATGGACAAGAACAAGTGAAAATTCATCTGAACCGTCCCAATTTCGGTTTGTTGATCCGACAAGGGGTTTGGCGCGAATTGGAAAACTTTTCTTCCGGCTCGGTTTGCTTAGTTTTGGCTTCCGAAATTTTTGAGGAAGCTGATTACATACGTGATTTCGAATCGTTTAAATCATTTAAAAACCGAGTTTCCTAAACCAAACTGAGCTGCTGCATTTTTCAATAGAACAAACAGGCTTAACACCGTAACCGGCAATTTTAAAATGATTTTTCTTTTTAAACTCAAATTTTCAACATCAATTTTTTCTATGGTCTTCGCGAAGGCTTCATTGTCTCCGATAAGCCTCTGTTTAACTGCCATCGAAAAGCGGTTGTAATCCAAGAATTTATTCAGCAAACGATTTGACTTTTCATCTGCTTCAAACTTTTTAAAATCGGTCAGCAAATGATAGTTTTTGGACTGATGAGACAAACTTTGAGAGTCGAGAACATAAGTTGCCAATGGCATATTCAAAAAAACAACTTTATTTTCTAAGCCGATGCGTATCCACATATCGGTATCCTCTGCGTTTTTTATTGTCTCATCAAAAACACCCACTTTTTTAAACACTTTTTGATGAAAAACTGCCGATGAGCTACTCAAGACAGTATGTTTCATACTGGCTTTGAAATAGTTAACCACAGTTAATTTATCCTTGTTATCAATCGAATACCGGGCTGTAAAAACACGTCGCGGAGTTTTTAATTTAATCGCCGATGCAAAAACATTTTGATCTGGAAAAGATTCAATAAGCTGTTTCATCTGATTCAGAAAATCTGCATCCCAAAAATCGTCAGCATCGATAAAGGCGATATAGCATGTTTTGGATTGATTAATTCCAAAATTCCTTGCTGCTGAAACGCCCTCATTTTTTTTTAAAAAATAACGTATTCTTTGGTCTGAAAAAGATTGGACAATCGCTTCGCTCCGGTCTGTAGAACCATCGTTGATAATCAGCAACTCAAAATCACCAAAAGACTGGTTCAGGACACTTTCTATTGTTCTTTTGATAAACTTTTCTTTGTTGTACAGCGGAATGATGACTGAAAAAAAAGGCATAGGTTTTAATAATATATATTACAAAAATATCCCAACCGGTATAAATCAAACAGTAGCAAGGATGGGTTTTTTCCCAATAGATTCTTTTCCAATTGTTTTCGATTGATACAAAACACAAAGTCAACCCACTTGATCATTCTTAACTTTTTAACTGTCAGAAAAGTGTGGTATAATTTATTTTGAGATTTAAAATCCGGGTTGTTTTGGTAAAACAGTAAAAGCGATTCAATGGCTTCCCTGCTTTTCTTGAGAAAAACTTTGTTGTTTTCTAAGCCTAAATGAATCGCCGGATTGTCAATGTGCAAAATTGGGGTTTTATGTTTTAAAAATTCAGAAGCTATCAAATTATCCGAGCCGTAAGACGGTGTTTTTAGTTGTGACAACAAATCAATGTAAACCGCTTTCCGGATAAGATAATTGGCCGAAATAAAAACCCGGTACGGAAACCGGTTTCGTTCACGCGCCGAGACAGATTCGCGCTTTCTGCCAAATTCCCAACGCAGCGAAAATTGACTCTCCGGTTTAGCTTGCGGATATGAAAATCCACCCATTACCACATCAAAAAATTGACTGAAATAAATCAGGTAACGGTTTAAAAAATGTTCACCAGCCGGAAGCACATCTGCATCTAAAAACAGTAGCCACGGGTATTGAGCCGAGGCGGCCAAACGATTTCGGGTAGCGAGCCGGCCACTGTTTTCGGAGTTTTCCAAATAAACAACCTTTTCCAAATTTGCCACATTCCGATTCAAACTTAAAAGTTTTTCATCCGTTGAGCCATCATCGCAAACGATGATTTCGAAATCTACAGCAAGCAATTTTGCCTGTTTGTGCAATAGCTGGACAAGGGGTAAAACATCGACATTATAGACCGGGATCAAGACGGAAAACATAGGTTGCGGATTGTGATACCTCAAAAGTAAGAAAGTCGATGCAGAGAACAACTACGCTTTACAAAATCTAATAAAACTGAGCCTTGGCTTAAAAATCAAATTTATAGGCCGCACCGGCCATCACCTGAATTCCCTGCACTTCAAAATTGGTGAATCGTTCGTAATCTTGCCCGGTTAAGTTATTGATCTTCCCGAAAAAAGAAAGTTGCGAGCTGTATTGATAATTGCCTCGAAGATTGATATCTAAGTAGCTGTCTAAGGTGATTTTTTGAGTCGGAAAGTTTACGTCTTTGGATTGAAACAAATCAAATCGTTCACCCACGTAAAATATTTCCGCGCCAAATTTCCATTTGGTGTCAAACTGATAATCTCCTTTAAAAGTGATTTTTACATCGGGTAAATTCCATGCTTCTTGTTCTCTATCGGTCGAATAATCGAGAAATTCAGCTTGCAAAAGCAAATTAAACGGTTTCCAATCGGCTTGCAAAGCTCCCGAGAAAGTAAAAGTTTCAATATTATCATAAACCACCTCAAACGAATTGCCGTATTGGTAGCCTTCGGTTGGGTCGATAGAGTTCAGTTGATTGAGCCTATACAAAGCTTTGTCGTGGTCTTTTCGGTAAGCTGCTTTGACGTTATACGAAATTTGCGAGGTAACTTTTCCTTTCAATCCCGCGTATAAATCATACCGATTGTCGGTCGGTTTGATAATCAGGGTTGGAGAAACGAAGAAATTGTTTTGCACGAATTGATAATAACTGTTTTGATGCAATCCGCCTTCCAAACCGCCATAAAGCCAGATAATATCACCGGCAGGGCGGTAAGATGCCCTGATTTTCGGGTAAATGTAAAAACTGTTGTCGTTGTTGTCGGTATCGGTACTATAGAAAAGGGACAGACCCAATTCGGCTGAAACATTGCCAAAATCGTATTGATAAGTTGGTGTGTACCCAATGTTAACGATGTTGTAAGAAAGCTCGGTGGTATTGTCGAAATTGCGGTCGAAACTTCCGTTCAAATAATCCAAAACCACCCGGTGATGCAAAAGATAATCGGACACATGCAGGTTAAAATCAATGGAGCCTTTCAGGTTGTGTTCCGAACTGCTAAAATCGTCAAAAAAACCTTGGTAAGCGGCATTGATTTTTTCAATAGGAGATTCGCTGTAAAGTAATTCACCTCCGGCAGCGATGCCAAAATAGGTATGCGATTCGTCAATCGTGTCGATGGCTTCGGAAGGCAAAGTCAGATTTGGCAATCCATACCAATTGTAGTTTTGGTGTTGCACTTTGAAATAAGCCGATTGCGTGCGGTCGCGTTCTTCATTGATAAAATCGGCTCCAATTTGGGTATCATAAAATTTATCATCCAATTTGATACCGCTGATGCCTCCCTGCGAAGAAAGATGGTTTAGGTAATAAGACAAACTCTGTTGCCTGCTCAAATCCCAATTTCCGTAGAAATTGCCATCCACATTGCCAAAACTCCCGATGCCCAACGAGGCAAAATGGCTGTAAAGTTTCTCGCGTTTGGGTCTGGGCGGAGCAGTCGGCTTGGCTTTGGCAGGAACAAAAGTAGAAGCCACAGGAAAGTTTAGGAATTGGTATAAAATCTTTCTTTTTTCGATTTTCATCGAGTCAGAAACAGGCAACTCGCGAAGTTTGGTGACTTCCTGAAGCGTGGGTACATAGGGTTTTTCTACCCGGATGATTTCGGTTTCCATGTTCTTTTTCTCTTCCGGTTTGACTTGTGCAAAAGTCAACGTCGTGCAAAAAATGAATATAATCAGGCCGTAAAAAACGTGTCGGGTCATCATGGATAGTCTGTTAGTTTTTTTCGTTTTCGATAGAGGAATTCCTTTCTTCTTCTTTTTTCTTGATGGAATCGAGCAAGGATTTTGCTTCATTGACCGCAACAGGATAATCAGCAAAATTTTGAATCACATTTTCGAGTATGAAAGTTGCCTGAAAAGCATCGTTGAGTGCATCAAAATTTTTTGCCATCAAGATCAATCCTTTCACACCGGTTTCTTTATATCCGGCATAGTCTTTCGCCAACTTTTGGATAAGTTTGTTGGATGCCTCATATTGCTTGTCTTTATTTTTATAGAAAGCGGCTACATACAAAGCTTCCGATGCCACCGAGCCCGATTTGGAATTTTCCAATTCTGTAAAATATTTTTTTGCCAAATCATCCTTTCCGGTTGCAAAAGCGTTTCTGGCCAGCAAAATTTTTGCATCGGTTTTGGCGTTTGCATCTGCTTTGCTGTTTTCTAATACTTTGTTTGCATAGTTTAGTGCTTCCTGCGTATTGCCTAAGGACATTGCCGCTTTCATGATGTTTGCTTGGGCAAAAATAATATTGTCAGAAGTTTGCGCCGAAGTCTCTAATTTTTTAAGGTTTTCGAGAGCCTTGCTCCAATCTGATTGTTCTAAATATCCCTTTGAGAGTTTGGCCAGCGCATCTTCTGTAAATTCATTTTGCCCTTTGTTGATTATGTTTTGAAAAAACGGGACAGATTTAAGAAACTCCTTTTTCTCGTAAAAATAATCAGCCAAACGCGCGTTGGCTCTCAGAGCGTGGATTCCATTCGGAAAACGGCTCAAATAGGACGCATACGCATCCATCGCCTTTGGATAATTTTGATCTGCAAATCGTTTTTCAGCCGATTCGAACAGCGTGTTTTCGATTTCCATATCAGACAGATTGACAAAATTGAGTGTCTTGGCCCAATCGGTGTATTCGGCACCTCTTCCCAACTCAACATAAGCCAATCTGGCACCGGAAACCGCTTGTTGTGCTTCGGGCGTATTTGGAAAATCGGTTGCTATCTTTTTATAAACTGCGATTGCTTTTTCATTCTGTTGATTATTGAAATAAATCAAAGCTTTTTTGAGCATGGCTTTTGGGACATAACTGCTCATCCGGTAACCAGAAATCAACAAATCGTAAGTTTCGATGGCGGAATCAGTTTGTTTGGTATTCAAATATATATTGCCGAGTTCGTACATCGCATCATCTCGCAAAACGGATTTGGGGTATGAATTGATGATTTTTAGCAAGGATTCTATTTTGCTGTCATTCCTATCGAGCAATCCGTAACTCAGTGCTTTGTGAAATTCAGCCACATCAGTATCCGGTATGTTAAGCGCGATGGCTTGGTTGTATTGCTCCAAAGCCAACCAATATTTGGTAAGCGCGTAGTAGCTGTCGCCCAAACGAAGGTGCGCATCGCCCTTTTTGTCAGCATCCAAACCGCTTTGCGACAGGTATTTCAAGAGATTTTCTGCGGCATTCTCATAGTTTTTTAATTGAAAATAAGCATACCCGATTTGGTAATAGATATTATTAAATTCGGGGGTTAGATTGGCCTGCGGAAGTACTGAAAATTTGAGATAACCGTCCAAAGCGGCATCCCATTTGCGGTTCAGGTAGTCAGATTCGGCTTTCCAAAAAACAGCTCTGGCCAGATAAACCGGGTCGCGCGACTCGCCGATGGATTGATTGAAAAGTTCGTAGGCTTGTGGCAACTTATTTTCATTAAATAATTCAACTCCGTGCAAAAAAGTAACTTTCTGATACACCACGCGGGTTTCTGCTTTGTTGTTTTTCTTTAAAAAATTGAGTGCATCCACATAATTCTTCGAAGTAACGTACGAATCCAAAAGCAACAATTCCATTTCTTTGGTTTCGGGATGTTTGGGATATTGATTGATAAAATCTGCCAAAACCTGTTGTACATTTTGGTAAATATTTCCGATATCATAACTCAATTTAGCGTAATTTAAGGTAGACTCTTCACGGATTTTCGGATTAAAATTCATGTTGCTTGCCGACTGGAATGCGTTACGTGCTTCTTGCTTTTTATCGAGTTTCAGATAGGCTTGCGCCAAGTGATAATAGGCATTTTGTGCGACCGCGTTTTTGCCTTCTATGATTTTATTAAACTGATTGATGGCATTTTCATAATCGTTTTGCTTGAAATAGGCAAAACCCAATTGATACCAATCGGTGTTGCTGAACTTGCGGTTTTTCCCCTTGTAGCCATTCAAATAGGGAATAGCTTGTCCATATTGTTTCAGATTGAAGTAGCTTTCTCCAATGATTTTAGAAAGCTCCGATTTCTCGACCGGAGTTGAACGTGGCAATTGACTGACTGCCAGATCAATCGCTTTTTGAAAATTGCCCAACTTAAAGTTCATATCCGCTTCAAAATAGTTGAGCTTTTGCTTGTAATTAGGGTCATTTTCAATTTTAGAAAATTGAGAAGAAGCCTCGGCATAATTTTCATTTTCGTATGCGATGTAACCCACATAATACGAAGCTTGGTTGCCATACTCGGACGATTGCATAATCTTTTTGAAAGCACTCTCAGCTTGGCTGTATTTTTTTGCAGCAAAATTCGTGTATCCTACTTTGAAGAAATAGATATCCCGATCATTGGGATTGACCATGCTTGGGTCTGTTTTGTTAAACCATTTGAGCGCATACGAAAAACGTGCGTTGTCGAAATAATAATTTGCCGCATCTAAATAGGCTTGGTCACGTTTGACACTCGAAGGATGTTTGGCTACAAATGCCTCAATTAATTCCCCTGCATTCTGCCTGTCAAGACGAACAGCACAATTGGCGATGTAATAATCACATTCGGCAGCGATTTCTTCTGGTGGATCTGTTCGTATTATACTTCTAAACAAAGATTGAGCAGCCGCATATTGTGAATGTCCATACAAAGCCTTGGCTCTTTCAAATCGAAACAATTCATCGGTGTAGGAAATAGATTGTTGAGCAGAAAGTGCCAAAAAAAACAACAGAAGCAATGGCAGGAAAATCTGTACTTTAGATAATTTCATAGTGTCGTTTAGTATGTCCAAAGATAAATAGATGCACCTACCTATAACGACAAAGATTTGCTATAATTATGTTAAAGAATGATAAAATATGAAGTTTTGAGTTTTGAAACTTGAAACTTGTTAATCGAAATCTTTTATCTTTAGCCTGAAAATTTATCCGATATGTTGCAACTCCTCCGAAAAAAATCCGGGCTTATACTCGGTCCGTTGGTATTTATTCTCATTCAACTTTTTTTCAAACCCGAAGGATTGAGCCCGCAAGGCATAGCCGTGTTGGCTTGCACATTATGGATTGCGGTTTGGTGGATAACAGAAGCCATCCCGATTGCAGTTACTTCTATGTTGCCCGTAATTCTATTTCCGCTTACCGGGGCAATGAATATCCAAGACACAACTTCCTCCTTTGGGGATAAATACATTTTCTTGTACATCGGCGGATTTATCTTATCAATTGCCATCGAAAAATGGAGTTTACACAAACGCATCGCGCTAAACATCATCAATACCATCGGAACCAACAGCAGCAGCATCGTCTTGGGCTTTATGATTGCCACCGGATTTTTGTCAATGTGGATTTCAAACACGGCAACCGCCGTGATGATGATGCCCATCGGTTTGGCCATCGTCAAGCAGTTTGAAGATCATCCGGACACCAGGGAAAACGAAAACCTGATTTTCGGAAAAGCTTTGATGCTTGCCATTGCATACAGCGCTTCGATTGGCGGAATCTGCACATTGATTGGGACACCGCCCAATGTAATCTTTGCTGGCGTAATCCAAAAATTTTATCATGTGGAAATTTCTTTTATGCAGTGGTTCAAAATCGGATTTCCGGTAGCCGTCGTGTTGATGGCTTTTTGTTGGTTCTATTTGGTCAAAATCGCATTCAAGTTAAACAAACAAAGTTTTCCCGGTGGAAAAGCTGAGATTCAAAGGCAATTACACCATTTGGGGGCAATAAAATTCGAAGAAAAAGTAATTTTTATTGTGTTTATTTTGACTGCTTTGGCATGGATTACGCGGGGTTTTGTCTTGTCTAAACTTATTCCCGGCATCGATGACACCATCATAGCCATGGTGGCTGCCATTGTCTTGTTTTTGATTCCTTCCAACAAAGAAAAAGGGCAAAGGTTGTTGACTTGGAAAGAAGCCGAGCGGCTTCCATGGGGGATTTTGTTGCTGTTCGGTGGCGGGCTTGCTATAGCCGGTGGTTTCGAATCGTCCGGATTGGCAAGTTGGATTGGCAACCAGATTACCATATTTCATGGAGTCACCCTGTTGGTATTGCTGATAATCATTGTCACCATGGTCAATTTTTTGACTGAAATCACGTCCAACTTGGCCACTACCGCCATGTTGCTTCCCGTGTTGGTGCCGGTGGCTGCGGTGCTCAACGAAAGCCCATATGTGTTGATGGTTGGTGCAACGCTGGCTGCTTCTTGTGCTTTTATGCTTCCGGTTGCTACACCGCCCAATGCCGTAGTTTTCGGTTCGGGCTATCTGCGTATTCCCGACATGATCCGCAAAGGCTTTGTGATGAATCTCTTCTCTATCATTGTCATCGTTTTTTTTGTTTATTTTATCGTTCCATATCTTTGGAAGGGATAAGTTTTAGAAACTATGGATTCTTTTAGAATATGAAAAAATATTGAAGTCAAAATACAAAATATCAATCTTTTGGGAAATATTTGTTAGGCTTTGACCATTCATTAAACTGTTTTGTTAAAAATTTTTACTAAACTTGTTCGATTTTTAAAAAATCATCTTATGCAGCCAAATCTCTTTAAACTTGTTCTCTTTTTATTGTTTCCGGCTCTACTCTTTTCCCAACAGAAAGATTTCTCTCTCGAAGAAATATGGTCGGGTGCGTTTCGAACCCAATCCATGCAGTCGCTCAACTCGCTCAACGATGGTCAGCACTACTCCGTTTTGGAATACAATCGGGCATCTCGTGCCTCCAAAATTGTCGTTTTTGATTATTTGACGGGTAGTCAAACAAGGGTTTTGATTGACGGGAAAGACTATCCCGAAGTGAAAGCTTTCGAGGATTACACTTTTAGTAAAGACGAAAAAAAATTGTTGCTCAGCACCGATTCCGAGCCCATTTTCAGAAGATCTTCAAAAGGCATTTATTGGGTATTTGATACCGATTTGCGAAAATTGTTTCCCGTATCGGACAAACCCATTCAAGAACCTACTTTTTCGCCCGACGGAACCCAAGTTGCTTATGTGTATGAAAACAACCTATTTGTAAAAGAAATCGCTACAGGAAAAGTAACGCAAATCACTTTTGACGGCAAAAAAAACAGAATCATCAACGGTCTGACAGATTGGGTATATGAAGAAGAATTATCATTTGTGCGTGCTTTCGATTGGAACCAAACCGGCGATAAAATTGCCTTTATCCGCTTTGACGAATCGGAAGTACCCGAGTTTTCGATGAGTGTTTTTGGGAAAGAATTGTACCCACAGGTGGAAACTTTCAAATATCCGAAAGCCGGGGAAAGAAACGCAACTGTTTCACTTCATATTTATGACCGCAACAACCAAAAAACATCTCAAGTCGATTTGATCGATTACCACGATTTTTATATCGCGCGAATTGGCTGGACCAAAGAAGATAACACCTTGGCAGCCTTGATACTAAACCGCCACCAAAACCAAATCGATTTGCTTTTTGTGGATGGCAATACGGCACAGAAAAAACTTATTTTGAGCGAAACCGATAAGGCTTATATAGAGCAACCCGAAATGCCACCTTTTTTGGACGATAACAGCTTTATCTGGAAGAGTGAACGCGACGGATTTAACCATTTGTATCACTTCGACAAAACCGGAAAACTTCTCAACAAAATCACCGAAGGCAATTGGGACGAGACTTCCTTTTATGGTTTCGACCCAAAATCTAAACGAGTTTTTTATCAATCAGTGGAAAATGGGAGTATCAACAGAGATATTTATTCCATAAAACTCAACGGCAAAAACAAACTGCGGTTGTCATCCGAAACAGGAAGCAGCGATGCTGATTTTAGTGCGGATTTTTCGTATTTCATTCAAACCTTCACCAACAGCACCACACCGCCCCGATACTCGCTTCACAGTGGTAAAGACGGCAAAAAACTGAAAGACATCAAAAACAATCAGGCTTTAGCGGACAAACTCAAAAACTACAACTTACCCACCAAAGAATTTTCTACCCTCAAAGTGGACGATTACGATTTGAATATGTGGATGATCAAACCCGTGGATTTTGACCCCAAAAAAAAATATCCGGTATTCATGTACCAATATTCCGGACCGGGCTCGCAGATGGTTTCAAACGTTTGGAACAGCACGAATGACTATTGGTATTTCATGCTTGCACAACAAGGTTATATCGTGGCTTGTGTGGATGGCAGGGGAACGGGTATGCGCGGCGCGGACTTCAAAAAAATGACGTACAAAGAACTCGGAAAATACGAATTGGATGACCAAATCAACTCCGCTATCGAGCTGGGAAAAAGACCTTATATTGATGCATCCCGCATGGGTATTTGGGGCTGGAGTTTCGGCGGTTTTATGGCTTCAAACGCGATTTTTCAGGGTGCAGATGTATTCAAAATGGCCATTGCAGTAGCCCCGGTCACCAGTTGGCGGTTTTACGATACTATCTATACGGAGCGCTACATGCAAACCCCACAGGAAAACCCCGGAGGCTACGACAACAATTCGCCCATCAACCATGTGGACAAGTTGAAAGGTGCGTTTTTGCTCGTTCACGGCTCGGCAGACGACAATGTGCATGTGCAAAACTCCATGCAGATGATAGAAGCGCTCATTCAGGCAAACAAACAATTTGACTGGGCGATATATCCGGATAAAAATCATGGGATTTTCGGCGGAAACACCCGGCTTCAGCTCTATCAAAAAATGACCCATTTTATCAAAGATAATTTGTAGCATTATGCATTTGGTTTCCATTCAAAATAAAACATACGAAATCAATGGAATCAGTGTGATGCTCGATTTTGATTTGGCAGAACTTTATGAAGTCGAAACCAGAGTTTTAAATCAAGCCATAAAAAGAAACATAGACAGCTTCCCCGAAGATTTTATGTTTAGGTTGACCAAGGAACAATGGAATGAAATCATGTCATCACAAATTGTGATGACATCTAAAAGACCCAAAAGTGCTTTGCCTTACGCGTTTACCGAACATGGCGTAACCATGTTGGCGAGTGTCTTGAAAAGCCCAAAAGCCCGAAAAATGAATATCGCCATTGTCAGAGCATTTGTCGCTTTGAGAAAAACGCTTTTAAACATCGAAAATCTTAAAACTCATATTCAAGAATTGGAAACAAAATACGATAAGCAATTTGCGGATGTGTTTGATGCAATAAAATTTTTAATTACTGAAAATCAAAACGACGACAACAAAACAGAAAGAGTAAGAATAGGTTATAAAAAATAACAACCCCAATTTGTAGGAAACTTAACAAGCAAATTATACAAACCCAAACAATCATTAAACTTATGGCATCAAATACAGCGAACATCCAAAGAAAAGAATTATTTGGCCATCCGGTCGGTTTATACATATTGTTCTTTACTGAAATGTGGGAACGCTTTTCCTATTATGGGATGCGTGCCTTGTTGGTTTTGTATCTGGTAACTCAAACGACCGAAAAAAATGCGGGGCTTGGTTGGACAAATTCAGAAGCGTTGGTACTTTACGGCTGGTACACCATGTTGGTTTACGTTGCTTCGATTCCCGGTGGAATCATCGCGGACAGAATTTTAGGGCAAAAAAAGTCGGTTGTTGTGGGAGCGATTCTTTTGGTCATCGGACACAGCATTTTAGCCATTGATTTGATGTGGGCATTCTATACCGGATTGGGCTTTATCATTGCCGGTGTGGGCATGTTAAAACCCAATATTTCGACTATGGTCGGCGGGCTCTATCGAAAAGGTGATATCAGAAGAGACAAAGGTTTTACCATCTTTTACATCGGCATCAATTTAGGTGCCTTTCTCTCCAGTCTAATTGTGGGTTATGTAGGTGAAGTATATGGCTGGCATTACGGTTTCGGATTAGCCGGAATCTGTATGCTCTTCGGATTGGTTCAGTTTATTTTAGGCCAAAAACATCTCGAGGGAGTTGGTGACTATTTGGGTACATCAAAGAATGAAGAAGACAGGGAAACGATGAAAAGACCTCTATCAAAAATAGAAAAAGACCGTGTGGTCGTTCTGATACTTTCTTTTCTAATGGTTATTGTTTTTTTTGGTGCTTTTGAACAGGCAGGCGGATTGATGAATATCTATGCAAAAGATTATACCAACCGGATTCTTTTGGGTTGGGAAGTTCCCGCATCGTGGTTTCAATCTCTTAACGCGTTCTTTATCATCACCTTAGGAACTCTTGTTGCAGCCTATTGGGCGAATCGGAAATTAAAAGGGAAAGAAGCTTCTTCCCTATTCAAAATGATTATGGGTCTTATCATCATGGGCGCTGGCTTCCTCTTTATGTCTGCCGCCGCCGTAGAATATCAAAGTTCGGGATCCTCAGCTATGTATTGGTTAGTCTTTGCCTATTTATTTCATACCGTTGGCGAATTGAGTTTATCTCCGGTTTCTTTATCCTTCGTAACAAAACTGGCACCTGCCAAATATGCTTCACTCATGATGGGGCTATATTTTTCAACCACCGGGCTGGGAAATAAAGTTGCCGGATTGTTGGGTGAGTCGGCTTCTAACTTAGGCGAATTGACTGTATTTACCGGTATTGCCATATTTTGCATCCTCTTTGGGCTTTTAATATATGTGTTTATTAAAAAATTGAAAGCATTGACACACGGAGCTGAAGACAACGAAATCTAAGAACCAAATTCAAAATAAACCATGACCGCAAACACCACCGACCAGTTTTTTAAATCCACTGTTTTGGGGCATCCTTCAGGATTGTTTGTCCTGTTTTTTACTGAGATGTGGGAACGGTTTTCGTTTTACGGAATGCGTTCCCTGTTGATTTTATTCCTTACCACTTCGTTAACTGACAATGGTTGGGGCTGGACAAGAGAGAACGCCTCTGCCCTATTTGGGTCGTATGTGGGTTTGGTCTATCTGTCAACCATGTTGGGTGGTTATTTTGCAGATAAAATCATCGGATTCAGATGGGCAGTTGTGGTCGGTGCCTTTTTGATGACACTCGGGCACGCTTCCATGGCAGTCGAATCTCATTTTTCCATCTATCTTGGGCTTGTTTTATTGGTTTTCGGAAACGGGTTTTTCAAACCCAACATGACTTCCATTATCTCCGAAATGTACAAAGACCGCACCGACAAAAAAGACGGAGCTTATACACTTTTTTACATGGGTGTCAATGCGGGTGCATTCTTCGGCATACTGCTTTGTGGGTATTTGGGTGAAAAAGTCGGCTGGAGTTACGGATTCGGTTTAGCCGGAATTTTCATGTTTTTCGGAACGCTTCAATTTTGGTTGTCTCAAAATATTTTTGGCGACATTGGACTCAAACCTACCAAAGAAAGTAAATCCAAATCGGAAGCGTCAGATACCGACAAAAGAAATCCTTTTACGAATTGGCAGTTGGTGCTCATCGCTGTATCAGCTCTTCTTGGTTTGCTTTGGATTTTGAACGATCCCGCAACTAAAATTTCGGGCGGTAAAATTAATATTTTCAGCTTTTTAGGTGAAAACGGAAACAATATGGCTGTCCTGACTGCTCTCTTGGTTTTCGTAGTACTGCTGTTTTACCGGTTTACACAATATTCAAAAATCACTCGTGAAAAGTTGATAGCGGTTACTTTTTTTGCACTGTTAACCGTATTCTTTTGGGCAATCTTCGAACAAGCACCAAACAGTTTGACCATTTTTGCCAAATCATACACCAACCGTGTGCTGGTGGACAATTGGAGTGTGGTGTTTTTAGTTGTGAACTCACTCATGACAATTTTGCCCTTGGCTATCATCACCTGGGTGCTTTATTTACTGTTCAAACAAACTTTTAAAACCTATGCAATTGCCAATGTAATTTTGAGTACCAGTTTTGTCATCATCTGGATAATCGCCTTTTGGATGTTAGCTAAAGATTACTACACTGCCGGTTACCTTTCGCTATCTGACAGTACTTTAGGTTTTCTGAAAATTGAAAAAGTGACCGTTGCACTGACCGAAGTTCCTGCAACTTGGTTCAACACTTTAAATTCACTTTTCATCATCTCACTTGCTCCGCTGTTTTCCAAATGGTGGGAAAGCAAGTACAACCCAACTGCTAATTTAAAATATGGCATTGGAATGTTTCTCTTGGCACTCGGAATGGCTTGTGTGGCATTCGGGTCTTCAGGCATAGAGCCTGGCGCACAAACTGCATCGGCAAGCATGATATGGCTCATTTTGGTTTATCTTTTCCATACCATGGGTGAGCTTTGCATTTCCCCTGTAGGGCTTTCTTATGTAAGTAAATTAGTGCCTGCCCGCATGATTGCATTTATGTTTGGGGTTTGGTATCTGGCTGTTGCCATTGGCATGAAAGGAGCCGGTATGTTTGGTGAAAACATTGATAAAATAGCCAACGAACACGGCTTGAGCTATTTCTTTTGGATGCTGACTTTGGTCTCGGTAACCGTTGGAATAATTTCGATTATCTTCCAACCTGTCATTAAAAAACTGATGCATGGCGTTCGTTGATTTTATTTGTAAGCAACTTTAAAAATCCTCGACTAATCGCGCGATATGAAAAATATAGTTTTAATTCTCTTGTTACTGCCCTCAGCCTTGATTGCGCAGGAAATCAAATGGATGAGTTTGTCAGAGGCTTTGGAAGCTCAAAAAAAAGAGCCTCGCAAAATCATGATGGATGTTTACACCAATTGGTGCGGGCCATGCAAAATGATGGACAAGCACACCTTTCAGAACAAGGATGTTGCTGAGTACGTCAGTAAAAATTATTATGCTGTGAAGTTCAATGCAGAAGGCAACGAAATTATCAATTACAAGGGAAAAAAGTTTGAAAATCCGCAATACGACCCCGATCGATCCGAAAAGCGGAATGCGGCTCACGAGTTTATGATTTACATGCAAGTCCCTGGTTTTCCGACTGTCGTTTTTATGAATGAAAAAGGTGATTTTATTACCCCTGTGACCGGCTATCGAACAGCCAAGCAATTTGAGATGTATTTAAAAGTTTTCAAAGACGATACCTACAAAAAAATAACAACTTCTGCCGACTGGCAAACCTATCAGCAAAATTTCGTTTCAAAATTTAATTAAAACTTCCCTGCCCCTTTAAGATTGCTTAATTAAGCATATTGATACAATAATTGTATGGATATGTTTTTTTTTGCAATTGGTTTTGTGAATGGTCAACTTCTATATTTTCCAAAACAGCAAAGCCTTTTCGTGGTTATTTTTTAAATGATTTAAGGTTAAATAATACCCCAAAATATGGTATTTTAGCACCTCAATCACCAAAAAATGACAGACTGTTTGCGCAGAGGAATCATCTTTCTTTTCTTATTTCCTTTCTGGCAACTGAGCTTTGCGCAAGAAACCCGAGCCAACGGCGGGCTTAGCCTGAAAGCAGAATTTGTTTTCGGAAGCCAAAACCAGCAGTTTAAAGTAGGTGCGTATGCTTTCGGTGCCGTCAACATCGGCAATTTTGGTGTGGAAAGCGGTGCCGATGCCAGCTTGTATCTATTTGTCAAGCGAAACGGCGTACGCATGACGGGAATCGGGTATGCACATGAATTTTTCGGTATGGTCGGTTGGGGAAAAAATACCAATTTGCTCGGGTCAACCATTGCCCTGCTACCTACTGAGTCCGTTTACAACCCGAAGGGTGAAGGCGGTTTTGGAGGCTTTGGTTTTGGTGTGAACAAAGATTTTCTTCCCGGAAATCTGCGAAAATTTAACTCACGTCGTGGGAATTTCCTTTTGCGATACAGCAACAGTAACTATGCGTTCAACCTGAATTTTTCAAACGACATGAATGCCGGACCGCTGAAAGGGCAAGGCACAGATTTGGGCGCAACCGGTAGCCTGATCATCACGGCTGTCGAAATCAGAAGATATGAATTGCGCAGGCTCGGCGTAGGCTTGGATGTTTTTACCCCGGAAGCAGATTATCTGCAAGTTCCCCGAAATTCTAAAAATTCAGATGATGGCTGGCGAAATGTGTGGTTTAATAGCAATCCGTTTGAAGACTTATTTCACGCCAATTTGTATGTCGATGTACGCTTCCAAAACAACACCTACGCGTGGGCAGGAAAAGTGGGAGTTGACAGCCCGAAAATCGGAGCTTATGTACAAAACAGCATACACGACAGCTTTGGTTTGTATCCCCGGTTTTCTTGGCCGGTACAACAAAAAGCAAGGTTGTTTTATGAATTTACAGCCAACCTAAACGCAACCATCACCAACGATTTTAACCACCTCCAAGAATGAAAACAAACCGGATTTTATCGCATGTTACTTTGCCGTTGGCTGCCGGAATGCTTTTTTGTGTGCTGATGTTTTCGTGCAAAACATTTAAAACTTACTATGGAAACACTTTTCAGAATATTGATAATCAAAAAATTAAGCGCACGTTTCGATTAGATTTAAGCAATCAAAAACTAAGCAAACTACCCAACAAAATTGCAGAATTAAAAGAACTCCGAATGATTAATCTTTCGGGCAACACCAAACTCAATTTAGAAAAGACGTTTGAAATACTGTCCAGTTTACCCAAACTCGAAGTGATACTTTTAGATAGTTTAGACCTGGTCAATTTGCCGGATAATTTCAAGGATTTGAAAAAAATTAAACATGTCTCCTTGGTAAATAATCCCCATTTAAACTTTGCCCACGTTTTCGAATTGTTGAGAGATTTCGATTTAGAATTTCTTAACCTCAGCCATAACAACCTGACTGAATTACCCGAAGAAATCGGTAAAATAAGTAGATTGCGCGATCTGAAACTCTCCTATAACCGACTGCAATTATCTGAGCTTTTTTTGATTTTAGCCGATTTACCCAAACTGCGCTCGCTGTGGCTGAATAACAACGAAATACAAACTTTGCCGACAGAAATAGTGGCCATTCGCAGGATCACTTATTTTTATTTAGATGACAACCGACTATCTGATTTTCCCAAAGAAATGAGACAAATGGACAAGTTGTTAGTCCTGCACGCTGCCGGAAACAACTTTCGGGAACTTCCTGTCGAGTTGACATATTCGCCGCACCTTATGTTTGCTATTTTGTCCAATAACCCAATCGAAACGATTCCGCCCGAATTCAGACGGAAAGATTATTCACTATTGGCATTGGTGATAGACGGGAACAAATTGGACGAGGCTGAAAAACGGTTTGCCAAGAAAATGTTCAGACGGTTTTTTATTTTTTCAGCTCGTTAGGTTACAGTTTTTTCTCTAACACAAAATCATCCATAAAAAAATCATTCCCAATAGGTATTTTTTCCTCTTTGACTAATTCAAACCCTATTTTTTCATAAAAATGTGTTGCTTTATTGAACTTGTTCACGTTTAAAATCAAGGAAGAATTGTTGTTTAGTATGGCCTGTTCTGCAGCAAAATTAATTAGTTTCGTCCCCAAACCCAATCCCTGCTTTTCCGGCAAAACATATATTTTGTGGATTTTGGTTTTTTTTGAACTTTGATAATCAAATTCAACCGACATAAAACCAACAGCTGTTTTTTCTTCTTTGAGAAAAAAAAAACGATGTCTGAACTTGCTCATTTGCTTAGAAAGTGATTCTTCGGAATACATCATATCAAGCATGTAAGCAATCTGCTCAAGTGATAAAATATCTTTAAAAGTTGACGGCCAAATTCGGTAAGCCAATTCCTTTATGGTTTTGATATCACATTCGGCGGCTTGAATTACAAGAAAAGAATCCGATTTTTGCATGCGGTTTGTTTTAACAATATTACAATTAAAATGTTAATTTATCCAACCTATTTATGCTCAATCGACACAATTTAAAACACATTTTTGATAACCTAAATTTATAAAAATAACAATAACTTTGTCTCCGAAAAACTTTCATTGATAGACATAAATTCATTTTTATTGAAATTTACAGATTTATTCAATCTCAATATGAAAAAAACAAACAACTATTTATGGGTTGGTTTTCTGTGCCTATTTTTATTCCAAAATACTTTAGCACAGTCTGATAGCTTAAAGAAAGTAGATTCACTAAATGCGCAAATTTTACAAGAATACAATAACCGGTTAATCTTAATTGAGCAACAGCGAAAAACGGATTCAATCAAAAAAATTGACTTAGAAACTCAGTTGCTCTCTTTGAAAACCACTGATAATCTAAAGAAAGAAGACCTTCAAAAACAATTAGAAGAATTAAGTAACCAGGAGACAAGGCGTATTGCTGCAAAAAAAAGCCAGATAAATTCGTTGCGGGAATCAGCCAAGTCATTCCCTGTGAACGGTTTTTTTGGCGACACCCTTTTTTATATTTACAGCAATTTGGGGAGTTTTTCGGCTCGTGACAGAGCAGAAGCCATCTCAAACAGAATTGAGAACTTTGCAGATGATTACAACTTCACCCCCGACTCGCTAAAAATAAGCAAGGCCGAGACAACTTTTGACCTTTTGTATGGTAAAAAGATTATTCTAAGCGTTTCGGAAAATGATGCGATATGGAACAACTTATCTCAATTTGAATTAACAAATAAATACAAAGAAATAATCGAAGCGGAAGTTTTAAAGTACAAGGCTGAAACCAGCTTTAAAACATTGGCAAAATCCATTGGATTGGCGTTATTGGTTTTGCTAATCTTCAGCTTAATGATTTATTATTTAGGTAAACTTTTCAAATGGACGCAAAGAAAAATTGAGTCTCAGGAAAACAAACTCATCAAAGGTGTCAAAATTAAAAACTACTCCTTGTTAGATGCCAAAAGGCAGATAAATGCTATACTTACGATTAATTCAGTCTTTAAATGGGTGCTGATTTTTCTCGCCATTTATATAGCGCTACCCATCTTGTTTGGCATTTTCCCTTGGACAAAAAACTTTGCGGAAATACTGTTCGGATATGTCTTGAATCCACTTAAAAAAATTGCTGAAGGATTGTGGGGTTACCTCCCCGATTTAATCACCATTCTTGTGATTGTTATCGTTTTCAGGTATGCCACAAAAGGATTAAAATTCTTTAAAGATGAAATTGAAAGAGGAAACTTGACCATTCCCGGTTTTTTTCCGGATTGGGCAAACCCAACCTATCAAATCGTTCGGGTTATTATATGGGCATTCATGTTGGTGGTCATCTTTCCTTACTTGCCCGGAAGTGATTCGCCGGTTTTTCAGGGCGTTTCGGTATTCCTCGGCTTTCTCTTTACCTTCGGGTCAGCCGGGTCGCTTTCAAATGTTATCGCCGGTTTGGTATTGACCTATATGCGACTTTTCAAAATTGGTGATCGGGTAAAAATTGGTGAAGTTGTGGGCGATGTCATCGAAAAATCGCTTTTGGTAACCAGAATCAGAACTATCAAAAACGAAATAATTTCGATTCCTAATTCGGCCGTAATGAACAGCCACACTATCAATTACAGCAGTGACACGGTCGACAAAGGGTTGATAATGCATACTAGTGTTACCATTGGTTACGACGTTCCTTGGAAAAAAATTCACCAAGCCTTGTTAGATGCAGCCGACAGAACCGAATTTTTACTTAAAGAACCCAAACCATTTGTCTTACAGACTAGTTTGGAAGATTTTTATGTAGCCTATCAATTGAATGCATACACCAAAGAGGCCAACAAACAAGCAAACATCTATTCTCAGCTTCATGCCAATATACAAGATTGTTGCAATGAAGTGGGAATAGAAATCCTTTCGCCACATTACCGAGCCGCCAGAGATGGCAATATGAGTACCATTCCAACGGATTATTTATCCAATGATTACAAGGCTCCAGGTTTTAAGGTGAACGTTTACAAATCTTAAAAATCTAGCAAAAACAAAGAAAATGAATAAATATTTAGATTATAACTTGCTGTCTATCGAAAAATATCAGCTGAAAGTAAGCTCCATTATTTTTTTGTTGCTATTCATTTTCATGGTTTTTATCTTACTCAAAATCATAAAAAAAAGTATTTACAGAATTAACCGCTTCGAAATTTCAAAAAAGTACTCGCTTTATAATTTGATGAAATATTTTATCATTGTCTTGGCGGTGGGCATATCCTTGCAAATTTTGGATTTTAATCTTTCTGTATTAATTGCCGGGTCAGCCGCTCTGCTGGTTGGATTAGGATTAGGGCTTCAAAATCTGTTTAGCGATTATGTCTCAGGAATTATCATTCTATTTGATTCAACTGTAAAAGTTGGCGATGTTATTGAAATAAACGGCTTAGTCTGCAAAGTAGAAGAAATCAATTTGCGAACTACAACAGTACTTACCCGAAACGATAAATACATTATTCTTCCCAACACCGACCTTACCCGAAATCAACTGATAAATTGGACACACAGCGACATTGCTTCCCGTTTTGAAGTCAATGTAGGTGTTGATTATTCCTCAGATGTAAAATTGGTCATGAAAATTCTATTTGAAGCCGCAATAAATCAGCCGGGGGTTTTAAAGAACCCAAAACCTTTTACAAGATTCACGGATTTTGGAGAATCCTCTTTAAATTTTTCTATTATTTTCTGGTCCGAAGATGTTTTCAGGGTGGAAAACATCAAAAGTGAACTTCGCGTAAAAATTTTTGACAAACTGAATGAAAATAACATTACAATTCCTTTCCCGCAAAGAGTTGTTCATACCAAACAATCATCCTAATGGAGGATCAAATACAAAAATTGTTATTCAACCCCTTGATAGGAAAAATAACCACCATTCTCATTGGTGTAGCCATAATATGGATTGTTATAAAAACACTTCAGAAAAATATATTTATAAAAATCAAAGACAACCAAAATCGGTATCGTGCAAAAAAAGCCGGCAACTTTGCGGGTTATGTCCTGACAATCATATTATTGACAATCGTATTTAGCGATAAGCTGGGCGGGTTTACGGTCGCTTTGGGAGTCGCGGGTGCCGGTATAGCTTTTGCTTTGCAAGAAGTAATAGCCAGTGTTGCAGGATGGGTCACTATTTTATTTGGCGGATTTTACAAAACCGGCGATCGCGTACAATTAGGCGGAATCAAAGGAGATGTCATGGATATTGGGATTCTGCGAACCACCATCATGGAAACCGGACAATGGGTCGATGGCGATTTGTACAATGGCAGGATTGTCTTGATTGCCAATAGTTTTGTATTTAAAGAGCCTGTTTTCAACTACTCAGGCGAATTTCCATTTTTATGGGATGAAATAAAAATTCCCATTCAATATGGAAGCAACTATGATAAAACCAAACAAATTTTGCTCAAAATTGGCCAAGGAATAGCCGAAGAACTAACAGAAACTTCACGAGCCAAATGGCAAGAATTACAAAACAAATATAGATTAGAAGATGCTATAACCAATCCGGTGGTTTCACTAGTTGCAAATGATAACTGGGTCGAATTTACGTTGCGCTATGTGGTAGGCTATAAAAAAAGAAGAGCAACCAAAACCGAGTTATTTACACAATTACTTAAAGAAATTGAAGCTACCAATGGGGAGATCAAGTTTGCTTCCGCTACTTTCCATTTGGTAGATGCTCCGGATTTCAATGTCAACCTGAAAAAGTAAAACTTCCTTTTTTTACAACAAATTTTGAGATGCTAAAACCTTATACCCGAGAATTTAGATACAATCTGAAACTCGCCTATCCGGTAATGATAGGCCAATTGGGGCATGTGTTGGTTGGTTTTGCAGACAACCTCATGGTAGGCCAATTGGGGCCGGCTTCTTTGGCGGCTGTTTCCTTGGGCAATAGTTTTATTTTTATAGCGCTGTCTTTAGGTATCGGTTTTTCTTATGCCATCACACCTTTAATAGCTGAATCCGACGGAAGCAACGACCTCGATTCGGGACGAAAATATATGCGTCACGGGATTCTTTTGTGTGCGCTCAACGGTCTTTTAATGTGGGCAATGCTGGTATTGTCAAAACCCCTGCTCAGTATGCTTAACCAACCGGAAGAAGTAGCAACTTTGGCGATTCCTTATCTCGAAATAGTTGCATTTTCTATGTTCCCGCTGATGATTTTCCAAGGATTAAAACAGTTTTCAGACGGACTTTCGCTGACCAAATTTGCCATGATTGCAACTTTAGCAGCCAACATCATCAATGTGTTTTTTAACTATCTGTTGATTTATGGGAAATGGGGATTCCCACGCCTCGAAGTGGCCGGTGCCGCTTGGGGAACTGCCATCTCACGTGTTTTCATGCTACTTTTGATGTTCGGATTGTTGCTCAAACACCCAAAACTGCATCGCTATTTTGAAAGTTTTAGAGAAATAAAATTAAGCAAAAAAATATTTCTGAAAATTTTCCGCTTAGCCATTCCGACGGCACTACAAATGTTTTTTGAAGTTGCCATTTTTTCGGCTACTATCTTGTTGGCAGGTACTTTGGGTACGCTGTCACAAGCTTCCAATCAAATTGCACTCAACCTGGCTTCGATGACATTTATGATAGCCGTAGGACTGGGTGTTACAGCAACCATCCGAGTAGGAAACCAGAAAGGAAGGTCGGATTTTGTGACTTTGCGCAGAGTCGGTCATTCCGTGTTTCTGTTGGTTTTGTTAATAGAAGTTGTTTTTGCGTTGTTCTTTTTCGCTTTCAGGAATTTATTGCCGGAAGTCTATCTCAATTTAGACAACCAACTTCAGTTGGCAGATAACTTACAAGTCATCCGGGAGGCTTCTTTTCTGATTGTCATCGCAGGTTTTTTTCAGTTGTCGGATGGCTTGCAAGTAGTGGTCTTGGGCGCATTGCGTGGTTTGCAGGACGTTAAAATACCAACTTACATCACTTTTATTGCTTATTGGCTGATTGGTTTCCCAATCTCATATTTCCTCGGAAAACAAGAAGTTTTTGGCAGCATCGGTATTTGGATTGGCTTATTTTCCGGGCTTACAGCTGCCGCAGGCTTGTTATATCTCCGATTTAATTATTTGACCAAAAAATTGGTTCGGCAATCAATCATTTCGTAATTTTAAAAAAAAAATAAAAATATGCAAATCCCTAAATTCCTCTCAGGCGACAACACCGATTGCCCGGAAGATATCTTCATCATCCACACCCAATATCCGGTTTTTATTGTCAATTTATCCAATGACGACATCGAGATTCTCGAAGAAGTGGAGGATGCCGACACTCCTGAATTCAGAGAAGAATTGGAAAATTTGGTGGTAGCTGCCAACGCTTTTTACGACCGAGAAATCAGTCGATACATCGAGTGATGCTTGAATCTATCCGACATGCCGATGAACAACTATTTTTGTTTCTGAACAATCTCGGAAGCGAGCCGCAAGACGGGTTTTGGCTGTTTATTACCAATAAATGGAGTGCCGTCCCCATCTACTTTTTATTGGCTTACTTAATCTTAAAATCCTTTAGGTTAAAAGGATTAATCTATTTTTTGATACTCGCTTCACTGATGATTTTAGCCACAGACCAAACTTCCAATCTCTTTAAATTTAGTGTCGAACGTTTGCGACCCTGCCATTCACCTTGGTTAGACGGAATGTATCGGTTGGTTGCCAGCCGCTGCGGTGGGCAATACGGCTTTTTCTCAGCCCATGCTGCCAACATCACCGCATTGGCTGTTTTAGCAGGAAAAACACTTGCAAAATCCTATAAATTTGTCTTCCCACTAATATTGGTTTGGGCGCTGTTGGTTGCTTACAGCCGGATCTACGTAGGCGTGCATTTCCCCGGAGACGTACTTTTTGGTATGTTTGTAGGTGGGTTTTACGGGTTTATTTTTTTTAATACTTGGAAATATATCCACGCAAAATTGCAAGAATAAATTGCAAGGCTAAGAATATAAAACGCAATTGTATGCAATTACTTAAATTTGATCAATTTATAAAACATGTCACTATTGAATTTTGAAATATTGAACCGGGTCAACGAATGGCTTTCCGAGCCATTTGACCAAGCTACTCAAGAGGAAGTGTTGCGGATGATAACGGATGATACTGTCAATCTCGCAGAATCATTTTACAAAAACCTTGAATTCGGCACTGGCGGCATGCGCGGGGTCATGGGGGTTGGATCCAACAAAATCAACCGCTATACATTGGGAAAAAACACCCAAGGCATTGCCAACTATATGAAAAGCTCTTTTCCCAATCAAAAACACAAAGTGGCTATTGCTTATGACTGCCGCCACAACAGCAGCAAGCTTGCCAAAGTGGTCGCTGATGTTTTTTCTGCCAACGAAATTGACGTGTATTTGTTTTCTGATATGCGGCCTACCCCCGAATTATCTTTTGCCTTAAAGTATTTGAAATGCCAATGTGGCATTGTCCTTACAGCCTCTCATAATCCGCCGGAATACAATGGCTATAAGGTGTATTGGGAAGATGGCGGACAATTGGTACCTCCTCAAGACGAGGAAATTATCGCAGAAATCGATGCTTTGAAATACGATGCCATCCGCTTTGATGCCAATGAAAATTTGATACACTTCATCGACAAAGCAATCGACGACGCCTTTTACAAATCGACACTCGAAAACGCGAGTTTCAACACGCCAAAGATTGACAAAGAAAATCTAAAACTTGTTTTCACTTCTCTACACGGGACATCTATCAAATTAATTCCCGAAACCCTTGCACGTGCCGGGTACACACAGGTCTCTATCGTATCTGAACAAGCTGAACCCAACGGGGATTTCCCAACCGTAAAATCACCCAATCCGGAAGAACCCGAAGCACTTACCATGGCATTGACATTGGCTGAAAAAGTGAAAGCAGATTTGGTCATCGGTACTGACCCGGACTCAGACCGTCTGGGTGTGGCTATCCGCAACGCAAATGGAGAAATGATTTTGCTCAACGGCAATCAAACCATGGTTTTGATGACTCACTTTTTGTTGGAGCAATGGAAAAAACAAGGCAAAATCACCGGAAAGGAATTTATTGGGACAACCATCGTCTCGACTCCGATGATGCTCGAATTGGCAACTGACTTTGGGGTAGAATGCAAAGTCGGGCTGACCGGTTTCAAATGGATAGCCAAAATGATTAAAGACTTCCCCGAATGCAAATTTATTGGTGGTGGCGAAGAGAGCTTTGGTTTTATGGTAGGTGATGCCGTCCGCGACAAGGATGCCGTCAGTGCAACTTTGCTCATTTGTGAAATTGCCGCACAGGCTAAATCCATAGGCAGTTCACTCTTTGACGAATTGTTGAAACTATACGTAAAATATGGTTTTTACAAAGAAAAACTGATTTCCATCACCAAAAAAGGCATTGAAGGTGCCCAAGAAATCAAACAGATGATGATCGATTTACGTGAAAAACCGCTAAAGGAAATCAACGGTCAACGGGTAGTTTGCATTGAAGATTATCAGAACGCTACTGCACGCAATTTAATTTCGGGAGAAACCGAAGAATTAAACATTCCCCAATCGAATGTTCTGATTTATTATTTGGAAGACAGCAGTAAAATCTGTGCCCGGCCGAGCGGGACAGAGCCTAAAATCAAGTTTTATTTTAGCGTCAATGCTCCGCTTGATAAAGTTGAAAATTATAAAACAGTTGAAGGGATTTTGGATAAAAAAATAATTACTATCGTTTCGGAACTCAAATTAAACTAAATGACCTATTTCAGAAAAATTTTCCGATTTGCCAAACCCTACAAAAGATTTGCCTACCTGAATATCTTTTTTAACATCCTCTACGCGCTTTTCGGCACCTTGTCTTTTATCTCTTTAATTCCGATGCTTACGGTGCTTTTTGGAGAAGCAGAGCGTATTACAGTAGCACCGGTTTATACCGATTTGGCTCATGCACAAAAATATCTTGAAGAATACCTGAACTATTTTATCACCACTTCACAAGGCAATCAAGGCTCGCAATACACCCTTTCGATTATGGTGGTGGTTATCATTACTTTGTTTTTGTTAAAAAATTTCAGCAACTACTTGGCAATGTATTTTATAACTTTCCTTCGGAATGGCATTTTGAGAGACATCCGCAATGCGATGTACAAAAAAGTAGTCGATTTGCCTCTCGCTTTCTTCTCCGAAAAACGCAAAGGAGACGTGATGGCTCGCATGTCGTCAGATGTGTTGGAAATTCAACACTCTTTTTTATCAATTTTAGAACTTATCGTCCGAGAACCATTGACCATCCTTTTCACCATCATCGCCATGTTTATGTTGAGTGTCAAACTCACGCTTTTTGTGTTTCTTTTTATCCCTGTTTCGGGTTTTATCATTTCTTACATCGGCAAATCGTTGAAACGAAAATCGGATAAAGCACAACAAGAACAAGGTTATTTTTTGTCAGTCATCGAAGAAACACTCTCAGGGCTCAAGGTGATTAAAGGATTCAATGCCGAGCCTTATTTCAATCAAAAATTTCAGGAGTCGACCCGCCGATTCTTCAGAATTTCCAATAAAATATTAAACAAACAAAATTTATCGGCTCCGGCAAGTGAGTTTTTGGGCATCGTGGTTATTGCTATCTTGTTGTGGTATGGAGGGAAAATGGTGCTGATTGATCACACATTTACGGGCGCAAAGTTCATCGCCTACATGGGATTAGCTTATAACATACTCACACCTGCCAAACAAATCTCTAAGGCATCCTACAACGTCAAAAAAGGGAATGCGGCAGCAGATAGAGTCCTTCAAATCTTAGAAGAAACCAACCCGATTGTAAATACGAGCGGAGCGATTCAAAAGACCGATTTTAATGAAAAAATATCCATTGAAAATGTTTCTTTTAAATACGAAGAAGAGTGGGTGCTCCGCAATTTTTCGTTAGATATTCCGAAAGGCAAAACCGTCGCTTTGGTGGGGCAATCCGGCAGTGGAAAGAGCACCATAGCCAATTTACTTTTGAGGTTTTACGATGTCAACGAAGGCGCAATAGCTATCGATGGCGTAAAAATCAAGGACTTAAACCTTCACTCCCTACGTGGATTGATGGGTTTGGTCACCCAAGATTCCATCCTGTTTAACGACAGTGTGAAAGCCAATGTGGCATTGGGAAAAACGGAGGTTTCAGACGAAGCAGTCATAGAAGCCCTAACGGTAGCCAACGCCTACGAATTTGTAAAAGATTTGCCAGAAGCAATCCATACCAACATTGGTGACAGTGGAAACAAATTGTCCGGTGGTCAAAAACAACGCCTGTCTATTGCTCGTGCGGTACTCAAAAACCCGCCGATTATGGTACTTGATGAGGCCACTTCCGCTTTAGACACAGAAAGTGAACAGTTAGTCCAATCAGCCTTAGAAAACATGATGCAAAACCGCACTTCAATTGTGATTGCCCACCGCCTATCGACCATTCAAAAAGCCGATTTGATTGTGGTGATGCACAAGGGCGAAATTGTGGAACAAGGTACTCATGAAGAACTCATCGCACAAAAAAATATTTATCACAAGTTGGTGAACATGCAGAGTCTGGATACTTAGCCCACATGGGTTAACATCTATATCTTTTAAATTTATTCATAAAAAAAGAACATGCAAAAAGATAAAATATTCAATTGGTTTTACAATTTCTTGATTTCAAAAGAAATCCACGCAGACTATGCGATTTACTTAAATTTACTACTTAATCTTATGTTCATAATCGTGATTATTTTGATTGTGGATTTTATCACCCGAAAAATAATTATCACGGCTTTCAATCAGTTTGCATCGAAGACAAAAACCAATTTCGACGATTATTTAATCCAAAATAAAGCACCAAAATACTTGGCTCACTTGGTGCCTGTTTTTTTTGTCCTCATAACCATTCCATATATTCTCAAAGACTTCCCGAAAATGCTGTCTTACTCCGACTATGCTTTTCAAATTTATTTTGTAATCTTAAGTTTATGGCTCATCCGTAGCTTGCTTAAGACTCTGAAAGATTATCTAAAATCACTTGAAAATTTTAGGGACAAACCCATCGATAGCTACATTCAGGTGTTTATGATTTTCGCATGGATTATCGGCGTTTTGGTTATTTTTTCCATACTTACACAAAAATCTGTTTGGTCTTTTATCGGTGCGTTTGGTGCTGTTTCGGCCGTTGTCGTGTTGATTTTCAAAGACACCATTTTGGGTTTTGTGGCAAGTATTCAGGTTTCTATCAACGACATAGTCCGTATAGGCGATTGGATTACGATGGAAAAATATGGTGCAGACGGCAATGTTTTGGAAATAAATCTGGCGACGGTAAAAGTCCAAAATTTTGATAACACCACCACCACCATTCCGACCTATTACCTGATTTCGGATTCTTTTAAAAACTGGCGGGGTATGCAAGATTCGAACGGGAGGCGCATCAAAAGAGCCTTGCTGATACGCATAAACAGCGTTCGTTTTATCCGCGAGGAGGAAATCCAAAAATTCAAAAAAATACAACATCTGACAGCTTACATTAACCACAGACAGAGCGACATAGACCGTCATAATCGTCAAAACGAAGCCGACAAAAGCCTGCTCATCAACGGTCGGAACCTAACCAATTTGGGGCTTTTCAGAAAATATATTGACCAATATATCGGAAGCCACCCGGCTATCAACAAAGATATGATGATTATGACGCGCCACCTTGCGCCGACTCCTCAAGGCATTCCCGTCGAAATATATGCGTTCGCAAAAGACAAAAGATGGGAAAATTTCGAACACATCACAGCGGACATTTTCGATCATTTGTTGGCTGCTGTACCCTATTTTGATTTGGAATGTTTTGAGCTTCCTAGCACAACGGATTTTAGAAATTCAGAGTTAATTGACTCTCCTGCCAAAAAAACTATCAGAGCAAAAAAAAATTGAAGTTTTTATCTAAAAACATTAGTCAAACAAATTTGAAGATAAATACCGGTCTCCTCGGTCGCATACAATAGACACCACCAAACCACTTTCGAGTTCTTCACAAAGCCGAAGGGCGGAAATGGCCGCTCCCCCGCTGCTCACACCTGCAAAAATACCTTCATCCTTCGCCAGACGACGTGTCATTTGGACGGCATCGGTTTCGGAAACTTCAAGGATACGGTCAACTTTGGCCGGATTAAAGATTTTGGGAAGATAAGCCACAGGCCATTTTCGGATACCTGGAATACTGGATCCGTCCGTGGGTTGTACCCCTACTATTTGGATTTCTGGATTTTTTTTCTTCAAAAAAGTAGAAGTCCCCATGATGGTTCCGGTGGTTCCCATCGAAGACACAAAATGCGTAATTTTCCCGTCGGTATCTCTCCAAATTTCAGGCCCGGTAGTTTTGTAATGCGCCTTCCAATTGTCGGGATTTGCAAATTGATTAATCATAAAAGCACCTGTTTTTTCAACCACCTCATCCGCGTAGTCCCGAGCTCCTTCTATGCCTCGGTCGGCAGAGGTGAGCGTCACTTTGGCACCATAAGCGCGCATGGTTTGTACCCGTTCACGCGTAGAATTTCCGGGCATTATCAGCTCAATATTAAGCCTGAAAATTCCCGCTATCATAGCCAAAGCAATGCCGGTATTGCCACTGGTTGCTTCTACAAGTTGGGAGTTCTGAGTGATGTCGCCTCTTTCGAGTGCGCTTTTAATCATGTAGAGTGCTGCGCGATCTTTGACACTTCCGCCGGGATTGTTGCCCTCTAATTTATAATATAGTTGTAAGTTGGGATTTTTCACCAAACGTGATTTCACCAGAGGGGTATTGCCTATTAAATCGAGGATTGATTCGTTCATGTGGTAACGGGTTTAATTTTTACGGTAGCGGTATTCGACACCATAGAATTTTCGGGTATTGAAGAAGTAATCCAAGTGTTTCCACCAATGATACTATTGGCTCCGATGATGGTATCGCCACCCAAAATAGTTGCATTGGCATAAATGGTCACGTTGCCTTCGATGGTCGGATGCCTTTTGATGTTGCGCATGTCTCGATTGACGGAAAGCGCACCCAATGTGACACCTTGATATATTTTGACGTGATTTTTGATGATGGCTGTTTCACCGATGACTACGCCTGTTGCGTGGTCAATAAAAAAAGCATCGCCTATTTTCGCACCCGGATTGATGTCAACACCGGTCAATTTGTGGGCATATTCGGTCATCAAACGAGGTACTAAGGGCAAGCCGAACATGTAGAGTTCGTGGCTCAACCGATAGATGGCGATGGCATAGAATCCGGGATAAGACAGGTAGACCTCTTCGATAGAATTGGCTGCCGGATCGTTTTCTGCGATGGCTTGTGCATCTAAATTTAATTTTTTTAAGATGGCAGGCAGTTTACTGCAATACAATTGCCAAATTTCTCCACAACTTTTGTTGGGATCCCAACACACCAAAGTCGCCAGTTCATCAAACAGAACGGCTAATTTATGCATATTTTTTTCTACGGGAGTTTCGGCATCAAACAAGGTATAAAACAACAATTCTGTGAAAGTCTCCGTCCTTTCTTTTATTGTGAATTTGAGGTTCGGATGTTGTTTTTGTTCGATAATTTCCAGTATGACAGCTTCTCGATTTTTCATTTGCGTTAGTTTGTATGTGGTGGTGTTGGTCGTAAGATGCAGAAGACTAATAAACCTTCTCTTATAATCAAACAAAAGTACATGACTTTTTTAGAAAGAAAGATTCTAAAAAGTTTAAAAAAATCACAAAAAAACCCGAAGAAAAGATGCTTCGAGTTTTATATATTCAGCATGTCATTTGCGTTCTAATTGCCCTTTGCTTTTGCTTCTTGAATCATCTTTTCATTGGCAACGATAGCAAACTCGACTCGTCTGTTTTTTGAACGGCCTTCAGGCGAAGTGTTGTCATACTTGGGTTCGGTTTCCCCATAACCTTTGGTTGTGAAACGATTGGAAGAGATTCCTTTTGAAACTAAATAGTTTTCAACCGCTTTCGCTCTGTTTTCAGAAAGGGTTTGGTTGTAGGCATCGCTGCCGGTATCATCGGTGTGGCCTTCTATCAAAATGTTGGTATCCGGATAATCGCCAAAAACGATTGACAACCTGTCTAAGGTTTGTAGGGAAGTCGCTGTGATGTTGTATTTATTGGTATCAAAATAAATACCGCTTTTTTCATCAAAAACCACGTTGATGCCCTCACCTACCCGAGTCACTTCTGCATCGGGCAAAGCTTGTTGGATTTGCTCGGCCTGCCTGTCCATCTTATCACCTATGACTCCGCCTACCACGCCTCCTACTGCTGCGCCCAATATAGCACCAACGGCTGTATTGCTTTTTTTGCCGACATTATTACCTATAATACCGCCAATCACCGCTCCGGAGGTTGCTCCAATCACCGCTCCTCGTTGTTTGTTGTTGCTGTTTTGATAAGCCGAACAACCCGATAAAACAGCAAACGAGACAACTATTCCCAAGGTTTTATAAAGCGTTTTTTTCATGTTTTTATTGATTTAAAATGTTATTTTAGAAAATTGATACACCAAAGTGATGGGTTTTCCCTCTACTTGAAGTTGCGACCGGAGAATCATCGTACTGCCGTCTAATTGAGATACATCTAAACGGTATCCTGCATTGTTCATTGTTGAATTCCTTTTCGTGTCGGTCGGTTTGATTTGCAAGGCATAAGTGCCGCCATATCCATCTACAAAAGACCAGATAAAATTCCGTTGACCTGTGGCGCAGTCAGATTTTGTAATGGCATAAGTGCCGTTGCTGTTGTTGGCTCTGAAAAACCATTCACTTCCCTTAAAACACTCGTCCGAAGCATCCCCGAAAATCACGCTCGAAAAACGGCCTTGCGCTCCTTCATACCGAATGTCTGTCAGTTGCCAACTGCCATTGAGTGTAGTGCGAATGGAACGGTTGTCTTTTTTTAGTGAACAAGAACTGAAAAAAAAGACAAGCGTCAATACCGCCAAAAATTGAATTGCATTATGTTTCATATGAAATTGGTTTTTGTCGTAAAGGTAATGAAAAAGAGCGATAGTCTTATAACTATCAGTAGTTCATCAATTCTATCAATACCTTTTCTAATTTTGCCTTTGCCATAAATTGATCTTCTAACTTTTTAGCAAACGGAATTGGCGTATCCAAGCTTCCCAACCTTCTGACGGATGCATCCAAATATTCAAAACAATTTTCCGAAATCAGAGCGGAAATATCCGATGCAAAACCGCCCGTCAATGTATCTTCATGTACGATTAAAACTTTACCAGTTTTTTTTACTGAGGCAAAAATGGTTTCCGTGTCTAAAGGAACTAAAGTTCTCAAATCAATCAAATCTGCATCTATTTCCGGATGGCTTTCCAAGACTTCCAAACACCAATGTACCGCCATTCCATAGCTGATAACGCTCAACTGGATGCCTGTTTTCAACACATTTGCTTTTCCGAAAGGCAAAGTGTAATACCCACTCGGCACAGCCTGTGAAATAAGCCTATACAATCCTTTGTGTTCGAAAAAGAGTACCGGATTAGGGTCATTTATCGCGGTTGCCAACAAGCCTTTTGCATCTGATGGAAACGCGGGGTAAACAACTTTCAGCCCGGGTGTTTTGACAAACCAAGCCTCGTTGGTCTGCGAATGAAAAGGACCGGCTTGCATGCCCCCTCCGCAAGGCATCCGGATCACCACATCGGCTGGCTCACCCCAACGATAATGCACTTTGGCTAAATAATTGACAATGGGGTTGAATCCGGTGGAAACAAAATCAGCAAACTGCATTTCTACCACGCTTTTATAACCGTTAATGCAGAGCCCCATAGCAGTCGAAACAATGCCTGACTCACAAAGTGGCGTGTTTCGCACCCGCTCTTTTCCAAATTTTTCAACAAAACCTTGGGTGATTTTGAAAGCTCCGCCATATTCGGCGATGTCTTGTCCCATTAAAACCAAATTAGGATGCCGCTCCATCGATTGATATAAAGATTGAGAAATTGCATCGATAAAACGGATATTTTCAGCATTACCGTTGGGTTGAACTGAGGTTTCTTCAAACGGCGCATAGACCTCTCCCAATTCAGTATCTTCATTGGAATTAAGGGGTGGCTCTTCATTTGCCCGATGCCAATCGGTATCGATGATATGTGCATATTCATCCCTGAATATTTGCTCTTCTACATCCGATAGTATTTTGTTCTCAATCAAAAATTCTTTAAAATTTTGAATCGGATCACGCGCATGCCAATACTGCATCAATTCGTCCGGCACATATTTTGTGCCACTCGCCTCTTCATGCCCGCGCATGCGGAATGTTTTGCACTCCAATAGCACAGGTTTAGGGTTTTGGCGCATGGATGCTGTCAATTCGGAAACCATTTGATAAACTTCCAAGATATTGTTTCCGTCCACTTGATGCGCCTCCATTCCGTAACCTATTCCTTTATCAATTAAATCTTTACACCGATATTGCTCGTTCGTCGGTGTAGAAAGGCCATAGCCGTTGTTTTCAATAATAAAAAGCACGGGAAGTTGCCAAACTGCTGCGATATTGAGTGCTTCGTGAAAATCACCTTGGCTTGTGGCTCCTTCGCCGGTAAAAACCGCTGTAACCCACGATTCGTTTTTGAGTTTATGCGCTAAGGCAATACCATCAGCTACACCTAATTGTGGCCCGAGATGCGAAATCATCCCGATGATTTTATATTCTTGTGTACCGAAATGAAAAGAGCGGTCGCGGCCTTTGGTAAAACCGGAAGCTTTTCCCTGCCATTGTGCGAATAGACAGTAGAGGGGAATTTCACGTGAAGTAAACACGCCCAAATTTCGGTGCATGGGCAAAATGTACTCATCTACGTGTAAAGCCGCAGTAATTCCGACTGAAATCGCCTCCTGTCCTATACCCGAAAACCATTTTGACACTTTCCCTTGCCGGAGCAGTATCAACATTTTTTCTTCAATCATGCGGGGTTTGAGCATCAAAAAATAAAGCTTTTTCAATTGCTCGTCCGTCAAATCGCTTCGGTGAAAAATTATCTTTTGCGTTTCGGTTTCCATGGGTCTTGTGAGGATAAATTCTCTCTCAAAAGTAGAAATAAGTTTTTGACTGATGAAATGTATTTGTTTAGAAATATAACAATTCGCGGTTTTTGCAAATAGAAATGTAACGAACTGTTGGAGTTGCTGATTACATGCCTATTGTCATTGAAAACAAAAAATTGATTATATTTATTAGTTGTAAAACATACTAAAAAAAATCATCTTAGTAAAAATTAACTTCAAAATTTTGAAAATAGTAACTTTTAAGTTACTTTTGTCGTAATGGAAAGAGTTAGACAAGTAATACAATACAAGCATTATTTTGAAGAGTTCCTTATTGCTCAACCGAAGAAGATTCAGGACAAAATATTTAAGGTCATTGAAATAATCGAAACCTATCAGCACGTGCCGAAAACTTATTTGGCACCAATGAAAACGCACAAAGGACTATTTGAAGCCCGGATAAAATTAGGCTCGAATATTTGGCGGGTTTTTTGCTTCTTCGACAAAGGTAAGTTAGTTATACTCTTGAACGGATTTACAAAAAAGACACAGAAAACACCAAAAAATGAAATCGACAAAGCTGTCCGACTAATGAAAGAGTATTACGAAGAAAAAAACAAATAATATGGAAACTAAAAGCTGGAAAGACATTAAGGATACCGTTTACGGTAAAAAAGGAACGGAACGCAGAGACGAACTTGAAAGAGACTTTGAATCTTTTAAAATTGGACTTCTTTTACGAAACGCAAGAGAAGACAAAAATCTGACCCAAGAACAATTAGGCGAACTCATTGACAAAAAACGGACATATATCTCGCGAGTTGAGAATAATGGTAGTAATTTGACATTAAAAACCTTATTTGACATTGTTGAAAAAGGACTTGGCGGAAAAGTAAATATTTCCATTAAAGTATAGAAAGTACGTTTTACAACAGCGTGTATAAGAAATAGCGGGTTTAGTGCTAAATCAAAGTTCTGTGCTTTTAATAAAAGTCAGAGCCAATCTGAAAGTGAAGTGCTTGTTAATCCGCTACTTCTCATACACGCAAAACGTTGTCAAACATATAAAGCTATGAAACTCCAAAAACCAAAAACAACTATAAAAGGAATATTTGGAACAATTATTTTAATTGGAATATTGTTTTTATTTTTCAAAAGTTGTTTCAATTCGGAAACACCAGTTAAAGAACAAAAAGAGGAAAAAATTACACATGTTATAGGATTTGAATCTTTACCAAGAGTAATGATTGGAAATGGTTCTATGGGTGCATTAGCAGGAATTGTTCACGGTTGGAAAGAAGAAAATTGGGATTTAATGACAAAGTATATTTCTGAAAAAGATAGAATAGGTACAGAAATAGAAGAATCTGAATTTCTTGAAAGCATTTTAAAAAGTAAGAAATTAATTGGTTTTAAGATTGGAGAAATTGACAAAAGAAGCCCTTTCAATAATGAATACAAGAATTGTAAATGGACTATTATAAATGAAAAAAAAGACACAATATCTTTTATAACAACGGAAAGAATGTTTGCGGAAAAAGGAAATCAATCAGAATGGTGCACATATTTTAGTCCATTGAATTATGTCGGAAAAAAATAAAATACGTTTGCCGACAAAGTATAGCTCATTTCGGATGAAGTGCTTAACCCAAAGTTAGTTTTTTTTTCTAACTTTTCTGATAGACCGAATATACTCGCTATTTTTATGCGCAACGAGCTATACACGAGACACGTTTGCACTAATTTTACGGAGAAAACATTTTAATATGACAGCAATCGCTAATTGGATAAATAAAGAATCTACTGATTATCATTCCATATGGTCAATTGGAGATTCGAAGGTTACAGATAAAAATTCCGGAACAACACTAACATTAGAGAACAGTAAAGTCTTTGAGAATCCAATTTCAGTTATTGATTTAAGTTCTCATCCAGAAAAAAGATTTAAGTATTTTAATCACAGCATAGGTTTTTCTTATGCAGGTAGCACTTTAATTGGTTTAAATTGTTTTGCCACACTATCTACTATGCTGTTAAATCTTGGAGGAATAAACGGAGTAATTCCCGATTTGAAAAATATTTCATCTTTAGCATCCAAGGTGATTGACTACTATAGTAAATCTATCTCCAATCTATACAATCCTTTTGAGGCAATAATCTACGGATATTGTCATTTTAATAAACGCTTAGAAAGATATTCGATTTCGAAAAAAGAAATTAACGGAGAATTATTTTACGTACCTGATAATATTTCTGAAGAAACTATATTCTTATTAGGCGATAAAAAGACTGAAATTTTAGAGCAAATAAATAACAATCAAAAATTAATACTTGACAAAAACAGCCAAGATTACTGGAGAAGTCCATTGAAAACTTTGAGTAACATTACGACTTCTAATTTATATGAAAGCATTGGAGGCGGAACCCAATTAAATATTGCAAATCAATTTGGATGTAATCCATACCAAGCTGTTGGTGAACGAGAAGATTCGTCAATGAAATTTCGAAATATCGATATTGATTTAGATATTGGAAGTCAATTAGGTGATTCATTAGTTCGAATATCAATTCCAGGATTGTACTATAACTTTAAAAACGAGAAGAAAAACTAGCACTACATCGACTATAAGTAATTGATGTTTAAGATTTTAAATGAAAGTAAATGGATAAATCAAACGTCCGTTCTAATCCAAAAAGTTTGGGTGTAAAATCCCCAACTGCTCATAGCCGAGACAGTACCAAATCAAAATTTGAACAATATTCCTATGAGAAATTGTTAGTTCAATTTATTGTAGTAACTTTGTAATTACATTTAATACTGTCATTATGGAATTATCAGTTATACAAATAGGAAATTCAAAGGGTTTTAGGCTCAGCAAGACTTTGATTGAAAAATACAATATCAAAGACAAAGTGGAACTTATTCTTGAAAAAGGCCATATCATAATAAAACCAATTTCATCACCGAGAAAAGGTTGGGAAAAGGCCTTTAAAGAAATGAACGAGAATGGTGACGACCAATTATTATTCGACGATATTTTTGAAAATGAAAATCCGGAAGAATGGAGTTAAGCCAATATCAAATTGTCTTAGTGAACTTAGACCCTACAGTCGGTAGCGAAATAAAAAAGACCAGGCCTTGCGTCATTATTTCGCCAAATGAAATGAATAAATACCTCCAGACAATAGTTATTGCTCCAATGACAACTACTTCAAAAAAATATCCAACCCGAATCGAGGTAAAACACGACAGGAAAATCGGTTGGATTGTAATTGATCAAATCCGGACAATTGACAAGCAAAGAATTATCAAAATTTTAGGCCGACTTTCAAAACCCGAGATAAAAGAAGTCAAATCAGTAATGAAAGAAACTTTTATTGATTGATTTATAGAAATATTGGAGTTGTTTGTTGCTAGTCTCTGGTTGCTAGTTGCTGGTTTGACAATTAGCGATTGTAGATGAATGATTTAAGATAGAATTTTAACACTTAAATCTTCTCCGCTTCACAATCAAAACAACCCTTTTGCCTTAATTTCCAAATATTTATTGATGGCATTGACCGTTAAGTTTTTTGGTGCTGTCAGGATGGTTTGGATGTTGTGTTTCTGCAAAGTGGAGACCATCAATTTTTTGTCGGATTCAAACTTTTCAGCGATGGTTTTTTCATAGACATCCCAAAGATTTTCGGAGGGCTTTTCGGTAAGGCTGGTCAACTCGGTATTTTTAAAAATTACCACAACCAATAAGTGCCTTCGTGCAATCGCTGCCAAATAAGGCAATTGCCTGTTGAGTGCAGATAAATGTTCAAAATTGGTATAAAGAATCAGCAAACTCCGCTGGTTGAGTTGATATTTCAATGCAGCGTGCAAAGCGCCAAAGTCGGAGTCAGAAAATTGGGTATCGATGTTGTACAAGCGTTCCATAATTGCCTGCATGTGTGCAGCACGACTCGATGCGGGCAAGCTGTTGTCAACCGTTTTTGAAAAGGTCATCAAACCGGCTTTGTCTTTCTTTAAAATAGCAACCTTTGAAAATGCCAAAGAAGCATTGATGGCATAATCGAGGAGTTTTAAACCTTCAAAAGGCATCTTCATCACGCGTCCCACATCGATAATGGAATAAATGGGCTGGGAGGTTTCGTCCTGGTACTGATTGACCATGTACCGGGAAGTTTTGGCAGTTGCCTTCCAATTGATGGTCCTGAAATCATCGCCGACCACATAATCTTTGATTTGCTCGAACTCCAAGGTATGACCGATGCGTCTGATTTTTTTCAATCCATACGATTGGGGTAGTTTGCTGACTGCCAAAAACTCGTATTTCCGTAGTTGGACAAAAGAAGGGTAGCATGCTACTTGTCGTGCATGGCCAAAAGTATATTTCCGTTTGATCAGTTTGAAATAGCCGATTGCAAATACATTCAAATTGCCAAAAATATACTCGCCCCTATCAACGGGTTTTACAAAATAACTGAATTCGTTTTTGCCTAAAGCTTCGATTTTCAAACGGTACAAAAAGTCTCGTTTTTGAAACTGAACGGGCAACTCATCGATGACTTCGCAATCTATTTTAAAGCGATACAGGCTTTTTAAATGAATGTTTATTTGATTCTCATCGCCGTTGGAAAGCCTTTCGGGGACTGTTCTTTTTGCAAGTAACACAGTGTCTTTTTGATAAAGAACAAAAAGGTCAAAAAAAGTGATGAGTAGAAAAGCAATCAATAAAAATTGTGCGAATTCAAATAAAAAAGCAAACCAAAACGAGACAAAAAAAACAAACGTCACTGCTGCCAAAATCCAAAAAAAGGAAGCAGTCAGGTAAACAGATTTCATTTTAATTAAAAAGTTCATATAATTTTCCCGTCTTTCATGGTCAATTTTCGATCTGCCATATCGGCGAGTTTTTCGTTGTGTGTGACTATGACAAAAGTCTGCCCGAATTGGCCACGTAAGTCAAAAAACAATTGGTGGAGGTTTTGTGCCGCCGCCGAATCCAAATTCCCGCTGGGTTCGTCTGCAAAGATCACTTCGGGTTTGTTGACCAACGCACGCGCCACGGCAACCCGTTGCTGTTCGCCACCCGAAAGTTGACCCGGTTTGTGGTGTATGCGATCTGAAAGTCCGAGGAAATCTAACAAACGAGCGGCTTCAGTTTCCACTTCTTTTTTGGGCTTGTTGGCAATAAATCCCGGGATACAAACATTCTCGAGTGCTGAAAATTCAGGGAGAAGTTGATGAAACTGGAAGACAAACCCCAAATGTTGGTTTCTGAATTGTGCCAATCCTTTTCTGCTCAGCGAAAGCACATTGGATCCATTGATAAAAAGGGATGCATTTTGGGGATTGGAAACCGTATCTAAAGTTCCTAAGATTTGCAACAAGGTAGTTTTTCCTGCTCCCGAAGCACCGACTATGGAAATGACCTCTCCTTTTTCGACCTTGATGTCCACTCCTTTAAGCACTTCCAAAGAGCCGTAGTTTTTATGCAAATTTGCCGCCTCTATCATGATTTATTTTCTTGGATGCTAAGATAAGTTTTTGTTTGGTTTGAATCGCATTTTAGTAATTAATGTGAATCTCAAAAACGTCCACCCTTTGATTTGCAATATCCACCTGTTGAGTCCACTCTTTATGGGTCGAAACATGTGAATAATGTAACTTTTCATTATAAACATGTAATACTTTAAATATTAAATAGTTGTTTTTTTGTTAAATAAGGAGTCTCAAATCATTTGATTTCACTGCATGTAAACTACAACCAACAAATATATTAACTCATGGAGCATCAAAAACCACCGCTTCTTAATCCTAATATGTGGCACGACCTATATTTTGCCTATCTTTTTAATTACACCGTAGTCAGGGTAAGTGATAAGGAAATTTCTAAGGACTTGGTGCAAGAAACATTTTTTTCAGCACTAAAAGCCATTGATAATTTCAAAGGAAAATCATCTGAAAGAACTTGGCTCATCGCAATTTTAAAAAGGAAAATCATTGATTATTACCGCAAAAAAAATACGAAAAAGGGAAAGTCAGAAATAAAAATCGCTTTCAATGATGATAGAAAAAATGAAGCAGATTGGTTAGAAGAATGCGTTGCCGATTGCGATTTAATCAGCAATGCAGAATCTATGATGGTGAATGCGGAACTTGGCACTACCATCAATAAATGTATTGGCCTACTCCCAGAAAAACAAGCTGTCATTTTTAGAATGAAATTTATCGAATGTTTTGAAACTGATATGATTTGTGAATTGTTGGGAATCACGCGTTCAAATCTTTGGGTATCACTGCATCGCGCAAAGTTTCAGCTTAGAAATCATTTAGAAAAAAGCCGGTATGCTTAAAAATATATTCCAATGTAAAAACTGGCAAAAAATACACAATCTCGATTAACAAATTGCAACTAAATAACCTCTAAATAATTTTTAAAATTAGTTTCGTTGCAATACGTTTAATTTGATACTTGACCAAACTTAAAATTCTAAAAACAGAAATAGTTTCATAATTAATACTAATTAACATATACACCTAAATTTTTGTTAATCTGTAAGTTATGTTGTAAATAAAGGACGATTAGACTGTAATTTTGTTGAAAAGTTTAACCGGATTTTCCATGCCAGATTACATCGACTTTAACCTCTTAATCTTAGCCTTATGTCACCACACTTTTTGTTTGTAGCAGCGGAAAATGACGGCATTGCAAATTGTAAAGCCGGCGGAATGGCAGATGTCGTTCGCGATGTCCCCATGGAAATCGCAAAAAATAATCATCGTGTATCGGTGATAACCCCCTCATACGGTCGTTTGCAGAAGAACGCTCGATTTCTCAAGGAATTTGAAATCGAATTCAGAGGAAAAACAACGAATGTAACAATTCTCGAAGCGGAAGCAAAAGTAAAACATGAAAACATCACGCATTACATCCTTCATCATCCGGACATAACATCCGGTAGCATTGCTCAAATCTACCACCACGATGCCGAAGAACCTTTTGCGACCGACGCAGATAAATTTGCACTTTTCTGCAAAGCTGTTGCCACCCTGATAAAAGACAATTTTTTTGGCAACTTAGACTGTGTGCATTTGCATGATTGGCACACAACTTTGATTCTGGCTTTGCGTCAATTTGACAAAAACTTCGAAGCCTTAAAACCAATCCGGTTTGTATATACCATCCACAATTTGGCCTTGCAGGGAATTCGGCCAATTGCAAACAACACCTCTTCTTTAAAAGCTTGGTATCCCGAACTAAATTTTAATCAAAAAATTATTCAAGACCCGCGTTATCTCGATTGTGTCAACCTGATGGCCGTGGGTATCCGTTTGGCTGATGCCGTACACACGGTTTCTCCTTCCTACAAAAAAGACATCCTCATGCCAAGCGAGCCTCCTATTTTTATTGGCGGCGAAGGTTTGGAGGCTGACTTGAGAGCAGCTGACAAAAATGGAAAATTACATGGCATACTGAATGGAATCAGTTATGACGAAAAGAAGTGCAAGAATGAAAAATCACTGTTGGAAACTTGTATGATTGCTGTTTTTGAATGGATTACGACCGAACAGAAATACCAAAAATCTGAATTTTTAAATCATACCGGGAAAAAACTCATTCATATGTTAAGCAGCCAACCTACCTTTTGGGTTACCAGCGTGGCTCGGTTAACCGACCAAAAATTTTATTTTTTCCTCAAATACCCGGAGATGTTGGATCGCATCTTAGAAAAGTTAGCCACCTTCAAAGGCGCGTATGTCTTGCTTGGAACCGGTGCAGAAGAATATGAAGAATTGTTTCGGGAAATGAGCTACAAACACGATAATTTTGTTTTCATCAACGGGCAATCGGACGAGGTGGTGTCTGCGCTTTATTCTAAAGCCAACTTATATCTGATGCCGAGCCTATTCGAGCCTTGTGGCATCAGCCAAATGCTTGCCATGCGATGCGGGCAACCTTGCCTTGCCCACCGGACGGGCGGTTTGCGCGATACAGTCGGGCATCTGATAAACGGGTTTTGTTTTGACGGAAAATCGATTTACGACAAGGCAAACAACATGGTGGAAGTGTTCGTGGAAGCCATTCGTTTGTTCTTTGAAAACCCGCCCGAAGAATGGAATGAAATTGTGCAAAACGCTTTAGCTGCTCGTTTTGAATGGAGTTCGTCCGTGTCCGACTACTATCATTATCTCTACAAAATCGGTTTTACTTCGAATATCCAAATTAAAAACCAAGAAAAATCAAGCTATTCCTTGTTGAATAACTGAGGAGGAAATCGCTTCCATTAAAAATCAAGTTTTTTTGTGTTCATGCTTTTTCTGTTAAGAAATTGACATGATTTCATAAAAGATCATTTAGGGATTTAGAATTAATATCTTTAGACTGTCTTTCAGGCGACATTTTAATTTTTCTCTAAAAGTTACATTCGCCTTACTAAACAGCAATGAATGGATTTTGAAACTAAATATTGGCATCTTTCTCAATTTCAACTATCAAAAAGATTGAGCAGAAATGAAATGATAAATATGTGCAACTCTTTGGTAATGAAACGTTTTAAAAGAGGGTTGCAAATCGGATTTGAAAACAATGCCACAAAAAATGTTTATTTTCTTAAAAAAGGCACCATCAAAATTGTCAGTCTTTGCAGCAACGGGGAGGAACTGATTAAAGACATCATAAAGAAAGGTGATATTTTCGGAATTTTAGGTTTACTACATGTTGAAAACGAAGACGATTATGCTGTTGCCATGGAAGATACGGTCGTTTGTGTAATCGATGCTGAGACACTCCAAATGATGATGGCCGAAAACCAAAATCTCAACAATTATATTTTTAAACTCGCGGGAATTCGAATAAAAAAATTAGAAAGAAGACTCGAATCGCTGGTTTATAAAGATGCTAAAACTCGAATTCAGGAATATATTTTTGACTATATAAATGAATTCGGAATCGAATCCGGAGAATTTATTGTAGTAGATATTCTATTAACCAATAATGATATTGGAAGATTAACGTCAACTTCACGACAAACGGTAAATAAAACACTCAATCATTTAAAAACAAAAGAAATCATCGATTTTGATAACAACACATTAAAGATTAGGAAATCCTCGTCTTATTTTAAAAAACCAAACTAAATTTCACTAAATGCAGTACGATCTTATTATTATAGGAACCGGTGCCGGCGGTGGCACATTGGCCGCCAACTTAGCTCCTACCAGAAAAAAAATCCTTATCCTCGAACGCGGCGATTACATTCCTAAAGAAAAAGAAAATTGGGATACCGAAGAGGTGTTTATCAAAGCACGTTACAAAGCCAAAGAAACCTGGCTCGACAAAAACAACAAAGAATTCCATCCTGGCATCCACTATTGTGTGGGCGGCAATACCAAAATGTATGGTGCGGCTTTGTTGCGGCTTCGGGAAAAAGATTTTGAAGAAATTCAGCACCACGGTGGCATTTCGCCCGCTTGGCCTATTTCGTATGAGAATTTAAAACCTTATTATCTGGAAGCCGAAAAAATGTACCACGTACACGGGCTTCGTGGATCCGACCCTACTGAGCCGGAAGAAAACCAACCCTATCCGCTCGATCCACTGCCACACGAACCACGCATTCAAGAATTGTATAATGATATTGAAAAATTAGGGCTAAAACCTTTTCCTCTTCCCATCGGGGTAAAAAGTCCCGAAAAAGGCGATGCACCCTTGGTGCTCGATCGTTTTGACGGTTTTCCGGACCCTACCGAATCCAAAGGCGATTCGCATGTAATGGGCATCAAAGAAGCTTTGAAATATCCCAATGTTACGCTGCTTACCAATGCACTAGTCGAAAAACTGAATACCGATGCAACAGGTAAAAAAATAAGCGAAGTGGTGGTTACTGTGGATGGTAATCAGGAAATTTTTACAGCTGATCTAGTCGTGGTTGCTTGTGGTGCCATCAATTCGGCAGCCTTGTTGTTGAAATCGGCCAACCCAAATCATCCCAAGGGTTTAGGTAACAGTTCAGATGTGGTAGGACGAAACTACATGGCACACAACAACTCGGCCTTGTTAGCCATCTCCAAAAAACCCAACCTCACCAAATTCGGAAAAACCTTTGCGGTAAATGATTATTATTTTGGAGCGGATGACTTTAAGTTTCCTCTAGGTCACATCCAAATGCTGGGGAAATCGGATCCGGTGATGTACAAAGAAGATGCTCCAGCTATCGCACCCGGATTTGCCTTGGAACTAATGGCCAACCATGCCCTCGATTTTTGGATGACCTCGGAAGATTTGCCCAATCCTGAAAACCGTGTTACATTGACCAAAGACGGTCAAATAAAACTAATTTACAAAGAAAATAATCTGGAAGGTCACCAACGCCTTCAGAAAAAATTAAAATGGATGGTAGAACATGCAGGCTGCGAATCGCATCTTTTCCCAAGCAATCTCTATTTGGGTAAAAAAATTCCGTTGGCAGGCACAGCCCATCAATGTGGTACCATACGTTTTGGCACCGATCCCAAAACCTCCGCCTTGGATATTTGGTGCCGGTCGCATGAGGTAGAAAACCTTTTTGTGGTGGATGGTAGTTTTTTTCCATCAAGTTCGGCAGTCAATCCCGGACTGACCATTATCGCAATGGCACTTCGGGTGGGAGATTTTATCAAAAAAGAAATTTTTGCTAACTCGACGTCAAACTAATGTATAGTCAAAAACCATTTGTATCGCTTTTTGTTGCAGTATTTATTGCTTTTACCGCATTAAACACCTTCTCACAAACTGCCAAACGGATTAGTGAAATTACGGTTACCGTAAGCGATTTACATAAAGCCCTTCCTTTTTATACCCAAGTGTTACCGTTTAAAGTTTTGGATTCGTTTTCAATGGATTCCAAATCTTCGATGTTGCTATACAACCTACCCTACAACCAAGCCGCTGCTAAAATGGTGCGCTTGAAATTGGGTGAACAAACTTTTGTCTTGCAAGAGTTTCCGAATATTGACCACCAAAATGGTATTCCCGAAGATTCCAAAAGCAACGATTTGTGGTTTCAGCATATCGCCATTGTGGTTTCAGATATGGAAAAAGCCTATGAAATTCTTCGGAAAAACAGGGTGGCGCACGTGTCAACGTCACCTCAAACTTTACCCGATTATATCACAGCAGCAGCCGGTATCAAAGCATTTTATTTTAAGGATCCAGACGGGCATAATTTGGAAATCATTTACTTTCCTCCGGGAAAAGGCAATCCAAAATGGCAGCACAACAACACGGCAATTTTTCTAGGCATAGACCATTCTGCCATCGGCGTTTCCAATACGCCAAAGCAACAAGCATTCTATGAATCGCTGGGGTTAAAACTTGTTGGGAAAAGTGAAAATTACGGTTCGGAACAAGAACACCTAAACCAAATTTTTGGCGCACGATTGGAAATTTCCGGACTCGTGGCGCAACAAGGTATCGGCATCGAATTTTTGGAATACATCGCGCCGCCCGGCGGCAGAACATATCCCGAAAACAGCAAGGCTACAGACCTTTGGCATTGGCATTCCTCTATAGAAGTGTCCAATTTGGATGTGCTGTATCAACAATTAAAAAACCTGAATATCGAAATCATTTCCAAGGAAATCGTCAACCTTAAAAACACCAAACTCGGCGCATCAAGAGGGTTGTTAATCCGCGATTTAGATGGGCATGCTATTTTAATTTATGAGCAATAATCAAACATTAAATATTTAAACAATAAAATTATACAGATGGTACAAAAACCCAACAAACGACTTTTAGGCCAAACGGCTATCATTACAGGTGCAAATTCAGGAATTGGCGTTGCTATTGCTAAATCTTTAGGCATGGAAGGCGCAAATATTATTATTAATTATATTGTAAATCTGGAAGCCGCCGAAGAAGTAGCACATTCCATTTGCAAAGACGACCTCTGTGGCCGCGCCATCACTTTCAAAGCCGATGTGAGCAAAGAAGACCAAGTACAAGCCATGTTTCAAACCGCCATCAAGGAATTTGGTACAGTTGATATCGTGGTTCCCAACGCCGGGATTCAACGGGATTATCCTTTGCACGAAATGCCTTTAAGTGAATGGCAAAAAGTAATGGATGTAAACCTCACCGGACATTTTCTGTGTGCACGAGAAGGCTTAAAGGAATTTATTCGCCGCGGACACCGCCCGGAAGTTTCTAAAGCCTTGGGGAAAATCATTCATATCAGTTCCGTACACGAAGTTATTCCTTGGGCAGGGCATGCCAATTATGCAGCCTCTAAAGGTGCTATTGTAATGCTCATGCAGAGTATCGCTCAGGAATATGCGCCTATGAAAGTTCGCGCCAACAGCATTGCGCCAGGAGCCATTAAAACGCCTATCAATAAAGAAGCTTGGGACACACCCGAAGCCCTAGAAAAACTAAACCATTTGATTCCGTATAAACGCATTGGCGAACCGGAAGATATCGGTTCGGCTGCCGTGTGGTTAGCCTCCGACGAATCGGATTACATCAACGGAACGACCATTTTTATCGATGGTGCCATGACCTGTTATCCCGGTTTCACCACAAACGGTTAATTCAATTTTTGAATATCATACAAACAATAATAAAGCAATTAGTTGCATAAATAGCACAAGAAATGAACAAGGAACAAGAACGTTTGGATTCCCACTACAAAGAAGGGAAAAATTGGCTAAAATGGGGTCCATACCTCAGTGAACGCCAATGGGGCACGGTTCGCGAAGATTACAGCGAACACGGTGAAGCATGGGATTATTTTCCACACGACCATGCTCGCAGTCGGGTCTATCGCTGGGGTGAAGATGGCATTGCCGGCATAACCGACAGCCTTAACCGCCTTAACTTTGCCGTGGCACTTTGGAACGGCAAAGATCCCATCATCAAAGAACGTCTTTTTGGGCTTACAGGTCCGCAAGGCAATCACGCCGAAGATGTTAAGGAGTTGTACTATTATCTGGATAGCACGCCCACCCATTCCTACATGAAGCATTTGTACAAATATCCGCATGCTGCTTTTCCGTATGAACAATTGGTGCAAACGAACCGAAATCGTTCTAAACAGGAAACCGAATTTGAAATCCTAGATACGGGTGTGTTCGACAATCAAAAATATTTTGATGTTTATACCGAATACGCCAAAGCCGATGAAGAGGATTTACTTATCAAAATAAGCGTTTACAACCGAAGCGATGAAGAGGCACCTATTTCGGTTTTACCCAATTTTTGGTTTACCAATTTGTGGAGCTTCGGCTTGCAAAAGGAAAAACCCGTTTTAGAATTGCTAAAAACGGAAAAAGATTTTTCTGAAGTGAAAGCGCATCATTCCAAATTAGGAGATTATTTTTTCTATTTTGAAAATCCAGATCGGACACTTTTCGCTGAAAATGAAACCAATACCGAACGGCTCTACGGCCAGCCTAACAGCACTGACCGACCCAAAGATGCGATTAATGATGCCGTTATCTCTGGCCATTATACTAAGTTTGATGAGATAACCCAAGGCACCAAATTTTCTCCACTCTATGAAAGGGTTGTGCCTGCTGGAAAATCGGTGGTATTTAAGTTTAAATTGACAAAAAAACAAGCGAAAACAAATCCCTTAAAGGCAACTTTTGATAAAGTATTTAAAGAAAGACTTCAAGAGGCTGATGAATTTTACAAAACATTCACCAATCCGGAAACACATCCCGATTTGGCCAACATTCAACGCCAAGCTTTTGCAGGAATGTTGTGGTCCAAGCAGTACTACTACATAGACATCCCGCAGTGGCTCAACGGTGATAAAGGACAAGTACCTCCTCCTGAAGGTCGAAAAAAGGGACGCAATTCCAACTGGAAAACACTCAACAATCAAGACATCATTTCCATGCCCGACAAATGGGAATATCCCTGGTATGCAGCTTGGGACTTGGCTTTTCACTGTGTGCCTTTGGCTATGGTCGATGCTAATTTTGCCAAAGAACAACTCGTTTTATTTCTGCGTGAGTGGTACATGAAACCCAACGGGCAACTGCCTGCTTATGAATGGGCTTTTGGCGATGTGAATCCGCCCGTACATGCTTGGGGTTGTTTGCAAGTCTATCGTTTAGATAAAGAAAAAACTGGAAAAGGCGATGTGAATTTCCTTAAAAAAGTATTTCAAAAACTGCTTATCAATTTCACTTGGTGGGTTAACCGAAAGGATTATAAAGACAACAATATTTTTGAAGGCGGATTTTTGGGATTGGACAACATTGGAGTGTTCGACCGCAGTTCGGCCATTCCTGGTGGTGGCCATTTAGAACAAGCCGATGGCACGAGTTGGATGGCGATGTACAGTTTGAATATGCTGGATATGGCACTCGAGATTGCCCAAGAAGACCCGATTGGTTTCGAGGATGTAGCTACCAAATTTTTGGAACATTTTGTCTATATCGCAGAGGCTTTAAATCAACGTTCAGAGGAATGGACTGGTTCTTGGGACGAGGAAGACGGTTTTTTCTATGATGTGCTTGGGTTGCCCGACGGAAATTATATTCCTCTAAAAGTGAGATCACTAGTGGGTTTGAGTACGCTTTTCGCCACCTTGGTTGTGGATAATGAGCGGTTGGAAAAACTACCTGATTTTAAGAGACGGCTTTTATGGTTTAAAAAATACCAACGTGAAAATGCCAAACATTTGGTCATGGATACCTTTAATGATGGTGGCGATATGCTGCTTTCTCTGGTGCCAAAAGAGCGTTTGGAGCGCGTGTTGAAAAGTTTGCTTTCTCAGGATGAATTTTTTTCTCCGTTCGGTATTCGGGCCGTATCCAAAAAACATGAAACTCCATATGTGGTGAACATTGAAGGGCAAGATTTTGGATTGACTTACGAACCTGCGGAGTCAACAACTAGCTTATTCGGTGGGAACTCGAACTGGCGCGGCCCTATCTGGATGCCCATGAATTATTTGCTCATTCAATCGCTGAAAGAATTGGATCGGTTTTATAATGGTGAAATGCACGTTTCCTGCCCTACCGATCAAGGAAATCTATGCCGATTGGGAGGCGTTGCCGATGATATTTCTGCGAACCTCATCAAAATATTTGAAAAAGACGACACTGGAAAACGTCCTGCACATGCGCTTCACGATATGTATGAAAAAGATCCGTATTTTAAGGAATTGGTGCTCTTTTACGAATATTTCCACGGCGATAATGGCCGTGGTGTGGGTGCCTCACATCAAACCGGATGGACAGGATTGGTAGCCGAGCTCATTGCAGGTAAACTAAATAAAGAAAACAAATGATCAATTTTGTAAACCCAAAATACGAATCGCTTGCAAACAAAGAATGGATTGTAACCAACGGATTGGGCGGTTATGCCTCTGGCTCACTTTCGGGTGCCAACACGCGCCGCTATCACGGTTTGTTGGTGGCATCGCTAAATCCGCCTACCCAACGGGTGCTGCTGGTTTCAAAAGTAGAAGAAACAGTCGAAGTCAATAATCAAACTTTTGAGCTTTCGTCCAATAAATTTGAACATGCCGTGAATCCGAAAGGCTATCAATACCTTACCAATTTTGAACGGTTTCCTTTCCCGAAAGCCGTTTATGCAAGTCCGGAATTTTCGCTATCTAAAACCGTTTTTATGGTGTATGGAGAAAATACTACCGTGGTGGAATACGAAAACACAGGTAAACAATCTATTGGTATTCGTGTTGCTATTTTCTTAAATCACAGAGATTATCACGGCAATATGCGGGAAAATCAACACACCAATTTCTACACCGAATCGCAGGAAGGTTTCTTGAAAACGTATGCCTATTTTGGTGCCAACCCACTATTCACAAAACACGATGGAATTTTTGTGAGCCAACCCAATTGGTATAAAAATTTCGTTTACGAAAAAGAACAAAGCCGCGGTTTAGACCCAATTGAAGATACCTTTAAAATTGGGTTTGTGGAAATTCAACTCAAACCCGGTCAGATAACCCAGCTAATTTTTTCTACGGATGAAGCTATAGTTCATGCCGACGGCACCAAACTAAAAGCATCAGCAATAGAAAGATATGAATCCCTTCGACTCACAGACGATTGCTTTCTGAACGATTTGCTCGTGTCTGGAGATCAGTTTATCGTGGAGCGGAAATCGACCGAAAGTCATTCCATCATTGCCGGCTATCACTGGTTTACCGATTGGGGGCGCGATTCAATGATTGCTATGCGCGGTTTGTGCATCGATACCGGTAAACAGGATGTTTGTAAATCCATTTTAAAAACGTTTCTCAACCATATCGATGAAGGCATGTTGCCCAACCGCTTTCCCGATTCGCCCAACGATGAAGTGGAATACAACACCATCGATGCAACACTATGGCTTTTTGTGGTGCTTTACGAATACCATCAAAAATTCAAGGATGATGAATTGATTCGAAATGCTTTCGACAAACTGACAGAAATCATCCATTACCACAAAACCCAAACCCGCTACAACATCCATGAAACCCCCGAAGGTTTCATTTACGGAGGCGAAGGCATTGCACAATTGACTTGGATGGATGCACGCATTGGAGATTTCGTCGTAACAGCCCGGCACGGTTGCCCAGTGGAGATTCAGGCGTTGTGGTACAATGTCTTGAAAATCTATCACTATTTTCAATCCAGCTTAAATTTGAATGATGAACTTATAACCTCGGTTAATGACAGCATCACCAAGTTTGAATCGAATTTTGCACCGTTCTTTTTCAACGAAAAGGGATACTTGAACGATGTGGTTTTACCCACAACTTCGGTTGATGATTCTTTGCGATGCAACCAGATTTATGCGGTGAGTCTGCCGTTTACGGTTTTGAATCACGAGCAACAGCAAAAAGTACTGGATGTGGTGAGTGAAAAACTATTAACCCCTTTCGGATTGCGGACGCTCGACCCCGGACATTCCGATTTTAAACCTACTTATGGCGGTGATGTTTGGTCTCGCGATTTGGCCTATCACCAAGGAACGGTTTGGCCTTTTTTGATGAGTGAGTATGCCGAGGCCTTTCTTAAGGTATATGGTAAAAATCCCCAAAGTAACGCCCGCATAGAATCATTGCTTGGTACTTTGAAGCGGCATTTCTACAACGAAAATTGTTTTGGTGGCATCTCTGAAGTTTTTGATGGTTTAGAACCGAACCAAGGCAAAGGCACCATCCAGCAGGCGTGGTCTGTGTCGGCACTAATTAGAATGATGTATATGCTTCAAAAACAGTAAACTTTGGAAAAAACAAAACAAGTAATAGCCATCTATTTGGGGGGCTTTATGACCGGCGTGGCATTGGTGCTTTTTCCGGCAGCAGGAAGCATCTTAACAAGTGTTGAACATCACGGATTTTCGAGCAGTCAGTTCGGTAGTATTTTTACGCCTCAAATTATCATGGCGATTCTTTCATCTTTGTATGCATCGAAATTGGCAGACAAAATCGGCATGAAAAAAGTATTGCTCTACGGATTGTTTGCTTTGGTGCTTTCAACAGCTTTGCTAACCGCCAGCCAAGGTTTAGAAGGCAATGTTACTGCCGCTTTTGTGATGGTATTAGTGGCTACTGGATTTTTGGGAATCGGTTTTGGGTTTAGTCTTACGGCACTCAATCCTTTTGCTTACCAGTTATTCGTTGGTAAAGAAACTTCTGCACTTACGGCACTGCATTTTTTCTTGGGAATAGGCACGGCCACTTCACCCTTGCTCATTAGCTATTTTACTTCCTTAGAAATGTGGTGGGGTGCTTCTTTAGTTACTTCTATAATTTTGTTGCTTCTATTAATTTTCACTTGGCGATTACCTCTAAAATTAGAGACAGAAACTGCTGAAATGGAAGTTTCGGCAGATACTGTAAGGTTCAAAATTTCTGGCAGACTGTGGTGGTACATTACCGCTGTATTTTTTTACGGTGCGTGTGAGGCTACTTTTGGAAGTTGGGGTTCGGTTTTCTTAGAGAAACAAGGCGGACTTTCCATAGCCAAGGCATCGCTTGGATTGTCCCTTTTTTGGGGCTCGGTTGCCGTTGGTAGAATACTATTTGCCCTGTTGGCACTCAAGTTTAAAACCAATTGGCTATACGTATCTGCACCCTTTGTGTTGGCATTGTTGTTCTATTTGTTGCCACTGGCCAATTCCGAAGTGCTTTATCTTTGCGCCATGGCGTTGGGCGGTTTGGTAATTTCGTTTATGTTGCCTAAATCGTTCAGCAATGCTACTGCTGACTTCCCAAAAAATGCTGCTCTTGTATCTGGATTTTTGGTAGCTGCCTTGCAATTGGGAACCGGTTTTAGTGCCAATGTCATCGGTTTTTTGAATGCAGATTATTCTCTCTCTGCCCTATTTCAATTTTCGACCGTCTATGCTTTTATTTTCGGCGGGACTCTATTGTATCTCTACAAAGGATTTCACAAAATCTAAAAGCTAAATTTATGACATTTTTAAGCTACTTATTAGTCCATAAATAGCATTATTTTTTGTAAGTTCGCAATACACTCTTTTTATTTAACAATAAATCATTTTTTATGTCAAATATTGCTACCATTGAAATCAATGGAAAAAAATATGAACTTCCCATCGTTTTGGGATCCGAAAACGAAATAGCCATCGATATTAGTAAATTTAGAGATCTCTCGGGAGCTATCACAATTGACCCTGGTTTTAAAAACACCGGGGCATGCTATAGCGACATAACTTTTTTGGACGGGGAAAAGGGAATTCTTCGCTACCGGGGTTATTCGATTGAAGAATTAGCCGAAAAAGCCGATTTCCTCGAAGTTTGTTATTTGCTTATTTTTGGCGAATTGCCGACCTATTCTCAATTAGAAAAATTTCACAACGACATCCGCGAGCAATCTATCATTGCCGAGGATATGAAAAAAATATTGGACGGCTTTCCTCAATCCGCCCATCCGATGGGTGTTTTATCTTCACTGACAAGTGCACTCATTGCTTTTAATCCTTCTTCTGTCAATGTTACTTCAGAAGAAGCTATCTACAAAGCCATCGTGAAAATTTTAGGTAAGTTTCCCGTGTTGGTAGCTTGGACGCATCGCAAACATCAGGGTTTGCCACTCGAATATGGAGATGAAGATTTGGGCTATGTGGAAAACATTGCAAAGATGATGTTCAAAAAACCAAACAAAGAATACAAAGTAAATCCGGTTGTGGTCAACGCTTTGGATAAATTATTAATCTTGCATGCCGACCACGAGCAAAACTGTTCAACTTCAACCGTCCGCATAGTCGGTTCATCACACGCTGGTTTGTTTGCTTCCTTATCTGCGGGTATTTCAGCTCTCTGGGGACCACTTCACGGGGGTGCTAACCAAGCAGTAATAGAAATGTTAGAAGCCATCAAAGAAGACGGAGGCGATACCAAAAAATACATGGCAAAAGCCAAAGACAAAGAAGACCCGTTTCGCTTGATGGGCTTTGGTCACCGAGTTTACAAAAACTTTGATCCCCGCGCCAAAATTATCAAGAAAGCGGCTGACGAGGTGTTGATGAGCTTAGGCATTAACGATCCAGTCTTAGAAATCGCAAAAGGCCTTGAGAAAGAAGCATTGGAAGATCCCTATTTTGTAGAGAGAAAACTCTATCCGAATGTCGATTTTTACTCAGGAATTATATATCGCAGCTTGGGAATCCCAACAAATATGTTTACTGTTATGTTTGCTTTGGGCCGGCTACCGGGCTGGATTGCACAATGGCGAGAAATGCGTTTGAGAAAAGAACCCATCGGAAGGCCAAGGCAAATTTATACCGGGCACACCCTTAGGCCCTTTGTATCCGTTGATAAACGTTAATTATTATTTTACTAATCTTAACATAAAGCTCTTCTTACGGTAGAGCTTTTTTGGTTATTTTTGATTGAGAAAAACATTTATGATAACACTCAACATTCAAGACGAAACTTCCAAACTTTTGGCAGTCGTTTTAGGAACGGCCGAAAAAAACGGTTCGGTTCCTACCGCCGAAGCTGCTTACGACCCCAAATCACTGGAACATATATTGTCGGGAACTTATCCCAATGAAGATGATATGACTCAGGAAATGAATGCCTTTGAAACGGTTTTGAAAAAATACGGCGTTACCGTTTATCGTCCGAAAATCATTCCAAATTTGAATCAAATTTTCACCAGGGATATTGCATTTGTAATCAATGATGTACTTGTCAAATCGAATATTTTACCCGATCGGGAAAATGAAATTGAAGCTATTCAATTTGTATTGAGCCAAATCAATCCGAAGAATATAATCGAGGCTCCTCAAGACACCCATTTTGAAGGTGGAGATGTGATGCTGTGGAATGATTTCGTTTTTGTCGGCACCTACAAAGGGGAAGATTACCCACAACAGATTACGGCACGGACAAACATGAAAGGTGTCCAATTTTTGAAGGATCTCTTTCCTCGGAAAAAAATCAAAGAATTTGACTTGAACAAATCAAAGACGAATGCGCGCGACAATGCCCTGCACTTGGATTGTTGCTTTCAGCCTGTGGGCAAGAATCATGGTATCATCCACCGAGAAGGCTTCAGTAACCAAGCAGATTACGCGTTTTTAACCAACCTGTTTGGTAAAGAAAACCTTTTTCACATTGATAAAAACGAAATGTACGAAATGTGCAGCAATGTGTTTTCCATCGATACGAATGTGGTGGTATCGGAACAAAATTTCACCCGATTGAACGCTTGGCTTGAAAAGCAAGGATTTACCGTAGAGAAAATACCTTATGCAGAAATTGGCAAACAGGAAGGTTTATTGCGCTGTTCAACTTTGCCGTTAGTGAGAAAATCCTGATTGTTGCAATCTATTATTCCACATAGTCCAAATCCTTGTTGTGGGTTTCAGGGATGGTGAGGGTTGCGTAAATCCCCAATCCGAAAGCAACGACACCAACCAGTGTGGCTGAAGCAACTACTCCGTATGGTACTTTCAAAAAATCAAAACTCAAGATCATAGGCACGAGCATACCGCGAACCATGTTAGGAATCGTGGTTGCAGCCGTACTGCGGATATTGGTGCCAAACTGCTCCGCGCCAACTGTGACAAACATCGCCCAATAGCCGGTGCCCATACCGAGCCAAGCACAGTAGAAATAATACATATTTTCGGAACGTGTGCCACCATATAACATCAGACTTACACCAATGATGGTAAAAAGCATCATGTAAAAAATAGCTTTTTTACGAGATTTCAGCCAATGCGAAATAAATCCGCTGGCCAAATCACCGGCAGAAATACCGATGTATGCCCACATGATGGCTTTGCCCGGATTGACTTCTTTGATGCCAAACGCGGGTGCAAATTGATTTCCCATCACTGCCAATATCCCGATGCAAAACCACGTAGGGAGTCCTATGGCTATACATTTCAAGTATTTTACAAAACGCTCAGAATTGTTGAAGAACATTAAAAAATTACCTTTTTGAATATGCACCCGCTGTTGAATATCTGTGTAAATTCCGGACTCAACCACACCGATTCGCAATAGCAACAAGAGCAATCCCAATCCTCCGCCAATAAAGTAGGCAATAGTCCAATCACCGGACAATTCGACCGTCAATTGAGCTACTACTGCGCCTAAGAGGCCAAATCCGGCCACAATCGAAGTGCCAATGGCACGGAGTTCTTTGGGTAAAGATTCGCTAACCAAGGTGATGCCGGCACCCAATTCGCCAGCCAAACCGATTCCGGCTATGAATCGCAGCCATGCATAAACCATGGTTTTGTCTTCAAAAGAAAATTGAGGCAAAAAACCACAAGCAATATTTGCCGCTGAATAAACAAATATAGAACCAAAAAGAACAGAAAGCCGTCCCTTTTTATCTCCTAAAATCCCCCAAAGCATCCCGCCAATCAGCAAGCCAACCATTTGATGATTGAGAATAATCGAACCTGCCACGTCTACATTTAAACCTAAGTCTTTTAAACTGGGAACACGAACAATCCCAAATAACAACAAATCGTAGATATCGACAAAATACCCCAATGCGGCTACAACTACAGGAAGAGAAAAAAGATGATTGAGTTTTTGTCGGGTTGTAAAGATTTGCATGAGCAAATGAGTTTATTCAAAATTAGTAAAAGCATCAAATAAATCAACTCTTCTTTATAATTCCTGCCAAAAGTTTTTTGGCGCGCAGCAGTTTTATTTTGACGTTGTTGATTGGTTCTTGCAGATTTGCCGCGATTTCTAAATAACTCATTTCTTGAAAATACCGCAGATGAATGACTTCTTGGTAAGCAGGTTTGAGTTTTTTGATGAGGGACAAAAGTTCGGCTAAATTTTGTTCGCGTATCAATTCGTCTTCTTGGGAAAGTGTCTCATCGATGATTTTGTGCATTTCCGATTCTTCGGTTTGTCGAATGTCAAGACTCGACAATGCGTTTTTCTTTCTTAAAAAATCAATATATACGTTTTTAGAAATAGCAATCAACCATGTTTTGAATACATACTGCTCATCAAAAGTCTCTATTTTGTCAAAAGCCTTCGAAAAAGTTTGGATAACAATATCTTCCGCATCATTTTCGTTCAAGTTTCTTTTTAAGTGATAAAAAAGCACCTCATTCCAATGCATATCCAACAACAAGCTAAATGCCTGTTGATTTCCTTCTTTGGCAAGTTTGACAAGTTCTAATGTTGTAAGTTTGGATTTGGACAAAGCGATTGTATCAAGTTACCAAATATAGTAAAATTACAAGCTTTTAATGCAACTTTAATCAATTACAAATTCCAAAAGAAACTATTATAAAGTCGGTAGCTGAGCGGAGTCGAAGCCACAAATAAAGCCGGGAGTGAGAAACGGGGAAAAAAAATTAACTGCGGACTCCTGAATTCTGACTTCCAGCCAAACAAATATTTGAATAAAAAGTTAGCTCGAAAGCACGTCATATATTATTCCACCACCCGCACTTTTATGGGAACATCAGCATACGGCCACTCTTGGCTGTCTGCTTTTACCATCGAAATCTTGTCCGCCACATTCAAACCTTTGGTGACACGGCCAAAAACAGTGTGTTCGCCATCTAAATGATGTGCTCCTTTTTGGGCAATCACTATAAAAAATTCGTAGGGTTTAGACAATCTCCGCGGATTGTCTTCATAATAACGTGCCATTGAAACTGCCCCGCGATTGTGGTTGTGCCTCATCTCGGGATACAACAAATATTCTCCGATTCGGCTGCGCTTGATGGAGGTTTCGGTGTCATCGTTGTTGCCACCTTGGATCACAAAATCCGGTGCAACCCGATAGAAAAGCGTGTTGTCAAAATAGTGCTGTTTGGCTAAAAAAATAAAATTAGCACGGTGCAGGGGCGTATCTTTGAAAAGTTGAATTTCAATGTTCCCGAAAGAAGTTTCGATGATGGTTTTGGTTTCAGTATTTTCCTTACCGTAATCGAGCAGAAAAGTTTTGGCACTGTCGAGCGCCCTTGAAATCAGTGGTTTTTCTTCGATGACTTTCGGTTTTTCCTTTTCTATTACTTTTTTGGGCTGTGCACTGTCTATTTCTTTTTTATGAATATCTTTATTTTTGGATGGATTAGAATGTTTATTTTCACAACCCAATAATAGCATTAAAAATAAAAACATCGGATAAACAAATCTCATAAGTATGTATTTTGATGAATTTTTAGAACGAATTCCAAAGTTAGAAAAAATCCCATTGACCGGGGTGGTTTCTCACTTGAAATTGGCACCTTTAGAACGCTTTAATTCATTAATCAATATGTCGATAGACAAACAAAAAGTTCGTTCAGCTGCCGTGTTGTCATTGGTTTATAAAAATGAAAACGGTGAAGCCTCCCTGGTTTTGACCAAACGAAGGGCTTATACAGGCATTCATTCCAATCAAATTTCGTTTCCGGGCGGTAAAGCCGAGAAACACGATTCAGGCCTGCAAGCTACAGCCATTCGTGAAACGGAAGAGGAAATCGGGATTCAGAAAAACAAAATAGAATTGATTAGGCAACTGACAGATGTTTACATACCTCCGAGTAATTTTTTGGTTTCTCCTTTTTTGGGTTATACAAATTCCATTCCGCATTTTATAAAACAAGATTCCGAAGTCGAAAGCATTATTGCGGTCAGAATAAAAGATTTGATGTCTGATGAATATTTAACCCGAAGGTTGATAGACACATCATACGCCACAAAAATTGATGTCCCAGCTTTTGATTTTGACGGACAAATCGTGTGGGGCGCAACAGCCATGATGCTCAGCGAAATCAAAGATTTGTTGAAAAATACGCTTTAATTTTAAGAATTGATATATTTGCATTTCAATCTAAACCATGCCTTTACTTAAAAAATCGCCCTTTGGGCAATATTTGTTTGTCAAAAAATTTCTCATCAGGTTTTTCGGATTGTTGACACATCGCCGTTACCGGGGTTTTAATGAATTGCAGATAGAAGGCTCAGAAATCATCAAAGAATTGCCCGAAACAGGGGTGCTTTTTGTTTCCAATCACCAAACATATTTTGCAGATGTGGTGGCGATGCAACATGTTTTTAACGCGAGTTTGAGTGGCCGGACCGATTCCATTAAAAACATTGGATATATTTGGCAACCCAAACTCAACATCTATTCAGTCGCCGCCAAAGAAACCATCAAAAAAGGTGTTTTACCGCGCATTTTAGCCTACGCCGGTGTGATTCCGGTCGATCGGACTTGGCGAGAAGCCGGAAAGGAAATTCACCGAGATGTCAATCTTGAAGACGCAAAAAATATCGGAATTGCCCTGAAAGATGGTTGGGTCATCACCTTTCCGCAAGGCACAACTACTCCATTCAAACCCATCCGAAAAGGGACGGCACATATCATCAAACAGTTTAGGCCTATTGTCATTCCCATCGTGATAGACGGTTTCAGACGGTCGTTTGACAAGAAAGGCATCCGGCTGAAAAAAAGAGGTATCCTCCAATCGATGGTCATCAAAGAGCCACTCACTATTGATTATGAATATGATAGCATCGAAGAGATTGTGGAAAAAATAGAGTACGCGATTGAGCAGCACCCTTCCTTTCTGAAAGTTGTCTCGCTGGAAGAAATTGCCGAACTCGAACGACTCAACGAAAAACGAAGATGGAGCTATGACGAAGAAAAAGATCAGGAAGAATGTTAATCCATCATCTTTTTCAATTCCTTGTAATTTTTGTTAAGCCTGCGGAGCAAGATTCCGTAAATCAATTTATAGAACAACCACAGCAATAGGAGAAATACAACGCCAATCACTATTTGAGCGATAAAGAAATATTTCATAAACTTGGCCGGATCTGATATCTTTCCATACGATTTTTCCATAAAAGCCAAAATCACGTCTTGATTGAAAAAATATTCAATGTTGAAAAACAGAAAAATCAATCCCATCACCGTCAGGTTATAAATAACGTAGAATTTGACGATTTTTCGAGTTCGGACAATATTGTTCATAAAATCAAACACACTGTCGGTTGCTTTGATAGACTGGTAATTTTTATAAAAACGGTAAATAAAATAGAGGATGATGGCGTAATGAACAACATTAATTGCCCAAATGGCCGATATCAGATTGAGCTGGCTAAATAGAACCCAATTTTCTTTGGGTGTAAACAGGCTGATGACAGGCCAAAAAACGAGTTCGGCAATACTGATGTAGAAGAGCCATTTCACAATGTTTGACGAGCGGCGGTGCAAAAGCGATTGCAATTCATATTGCCCGAATTTCTCGAAGTTGGCTTCGGGTTTATTCCAATCCTTTTTTAATAAATCTAAGGGGTTACTCATTGTTTTAAGGATTTAAAATAGCTTTGAGTTTGTTTTTGATTCTGTTCATTTTCACGCGTGCATTTACTACCGAAATACCTATCAATTCTGCAATTTCCCGATAATCTTTGTCTTCCAGATAGAGGAATACCAACCCTTTTTCGATGTCTGACAAATGGTCGATGGCTTGATAGATGAGTTTTAGTTGTTGGGTTTCTGTGTCGTCATATTCTTTGTATTCCAATTTGTTTTGATACAAATCGACATCTTGTGTATGATGGTGTTTTTTGTTTTTCCTGTATAAAGTGATGGCAGTATTCAAGGCAACTTTATACATCCATGTGGTAAACTTGGCATCACCACGAAAATTTTTATAGGACTTCCATAACTGAATACTAATCTCCTGAAACAAATCCTTGTGACTGTCCTTGTCATTCGTATAAATCCGGCAAACCTTGTGAATCAGGTTTTGGTTGGCATCCAATAATTCGATAAAGTTATTTTCCAAAACAGGTTTTATTCAGATTTTTCAAAAATGTTAGTATTTTCATTAACACATCTAATTATTTTTTTCCACTATCGGATGTTTAAACAAGATTAAACCAAATAATAGGGCAAAAATCAGATATACAATACCAATTACCAAAAAAATTAACGGTAAATCAGAATTGGAAATTATACTTTTTATTAATGCAAGCCCCGCTATAAAAAAATGGCTAAAATTAGCGACTGCTATCGGACGGTTATAAATCCCGCCTATAAGACTCGCTTTACTCATCCAATTTAGCATTCCGAAGGCAAAATAAAGAGCTCCCAAAATTTGTACGAGCAAGACGAGCATTCTACTCATTTCTAAACTAAAATAGCCTAAGACTGCTTCCGGTACAAAAGTCATAATAATTCCTGCCGTACCTAAGGCAATCGCGCTTGCACTCATTGTTAATTTTGTCATCACCATTTAATTTTTTTACTCAACATTTTCGTGAATACCTTATACAGCTCGCTTTTTATTACTCTACTTAAGCTGATGAATAAGTATCTACTGATCTAAAAATGTTACACTTTCATAAAATTTAATAAAAAAGAAAGGAAAACAACTAAATTACTACTATCTTGTAAATAATCTTTATATAGATGAATATACCCAAAACAAGTTTGCCCCGCGTAGTCATTATCGGCGGTGGCTTTGCAGGCATCTCTTTAGCAAGGCAACTTGCCAACAAAGAACTCCAAGTAGTACTTTTGGACAGACACAACTACCATACATTTCAGCCACTTCTTTACCAAGTATCGACGGGTGGCCTCGAACCCGATTCAATTGCTTATCCAATACGTAAAGTGCTGACTGATTTTCCTAATTTTCACTTCCGATTGGCTCATGTGGACGAGATTATACCGGAAAAAAACACAGTACACGCTGACATCGGTAAATTAAAATATGACTATTTGATTGTTGCCACAGGTTCCAAAACCAATTTTTTCGGTAACAAACAAATCGAAAAATATGCCATGCCGATGAAAACCGTACCCGAATCGCTGAATCTCAGAAGCATGATTTTGGAAAATTTTGAACAAGCCTTGCTCACTTCCGACATCAACGAACGCAATGCCTTGATGAATTTTGTCATTGTAGGCGGCGGTCCTACAGGTGTGGAATTGGCGGGCGCTTTGGCAGAAATAAAAAAAGGGATTTTGCCCAAAGACTACCCGGATTTAGACATCCGGCAGATGCAGATCAACCTCGTGCAAGGCGGTAACCGCTTGCTCGATGTCATGAGCGAAAATGCCTCTAAAAAGGCTGAAGAATTTTTACAAAAATTAGGTGTTAACATTTGGAAGGGCAGCCACATCACAGACTATGATGGATTTGAGGCAAAAACCAATTCTGAACTTTGTTTTGAAACGGCCACGCTCATCTGGGCTGCCGGTGTGATGGGCAATGTGCCCAAAGGATTGGATGGCAAAGATTTGATTGCCAAAGGCAACCGGGTCAAAGTCAATGAGTTTAGCCAAGTGATAGGCTATGATAATATTTTTGCCATCGGCGATATGGCAGTGATGCAATCGGAAGAATTCCCAAATGGACATCCGATGATGGTGCAAGCCGCTATGCAACAGGGCTTTGCCGTTGGAGACAATTTGGTCAGGAAAATCAAAGGCAATCCCATGAAACCGTTTGTCTACAAAAACAAAGGTTCAATGGCAACCATTGGGCGCAACAAAGCGGTAGTTGACTTGCCAAAGATCAGGTTTCAAGGCGTGTTTGCTTGGTTTGTTTGGATGTACATCCACCTGTATTACCTGATTGGTTTTCGCAACCGCATGGTAGTGTTTATCAATTGGGTCTATAATTACATCCGCTTTGACCGCGAAGCCCGGCTCATCATCCGCCCGTTTAAGAAAAACAGGACTCTGGTGGAAGTTGAGTGATTTTGTATATTTACAAAGTCATAAATTCTTGGATATGAAAGCAGTATCAACTTACTTGATTTTATTATTATGTTTTCAAACCAATTTAAAGGCACAGGAAAGCAATGAGAATGGAGTGGCCGTTAATTCTAAAAAAGATCCGGAATTATGGATGTCATTGGAGGAAAACAGCCAATTTTTAGAAGCTGCAAGCTACCTGCTCTATAAAGTCCAATCTGACTCAACGAGAAATAAACACGCTGATTATTGGCATATTGGGCGAATGTACGGGTATTTAAATGATTATGAAAAAGCTATATTTTACTTATCCAAATCAACAGAAAATATAAATCCTAATGATGATGAACAGTGGTGGTGGTATTTTTATGGAACCATTACTTTTCTGGAAAGGGACAAAGAAGCCTTACTTAAATACATGACTAAATTGAACATAGGACATACGCAGTACTACGAACCTAATGCAAAGACATTAGTATCTCTTTATAAAAATTTCGAGAAAGGTTATAGGGAGGCTTCCCTTTGGAAATAATTTTCAAAGAGATCAATCCCCCAGATAATTGTCCTTCAAAGAGCCAACTCCATCTTGATATTCCCGCGATTGTAAATACAGTTATTTTTCAAGGGAACTTCGATAAAACCGGATTTTCGGTAAAGATAAATCGCGTTTTCTAATCGTGTATTGAAGTAGAGCACGAGTATTTTCCAATGGTGTTTTTCGGCGAAAACCACGGCGTGGCTGAGCATCTTTGTAACATCACCCAACCGGATGAAATTGGGATGACCATCCAAAGAGAATTGCTAAATCCGGTCGATTTGATTCAAAAAATTAAGGGTTTTGTAGTTGAAATGCACCCTTAATCAGATGAAAAATCGAGTCAGCGCGTGATAGCTGCTTCATTAACTTTTTGACACAAAGATAAGTTGCACTCAAAACCCAAACCTTTGAATTTGTTGCGACGCATAAAACTTCGCAAAAAGCTTCATTTTTTAACGTTCAAATCTTTTTTGAAACCTCCGGCGATTCCCAAACAACAGCGTCCAAAGCTTCAAACTTCCGAATCCCGTAAGGGGTCACTTTGATGTGTTTTGTTCGGGTATATTTCCGGATTTTTTTGTTCAACTTGATGGATTCTTGGGTTTTGTAACTGCGCTCGTGGTCGAGGTGCAGGCAGATGGCACTGTACCGGATTTGCTTGCCTTTGATGCCTAAATTTTTAAGCCTTTCGCCCATTTCGCGGTCTTGCCCGCCGTACTGCATCCGCTCGTCGAAACCGTTCACCGCCAAGATGTCTTCTCGCCAACCCGAGGCATTGTGTCCGTTCCAAGTTGCCTTGGAAGGCGTAAAACTATTCAGAAATTCTTCTTTGATACCTTCAGCGTTCAGTTTGTTATTTTTAAAAGATTTGCTCAAGCCGTTTTTGAGCAGCCATTTCAGTTCAAAACAACGTCCCAAATCAATATCTTCTTTCGATATCAATTTTGAAATAGACATCGGTAGTTTGTAATAACCACCTGAAAGAAACCTCCCTTTTTTTCTTTTTTTAAGGTGTTTGGCCACAAAATCCTTCCGCACGATGCAATCGCCGTCGCTCATAATGATGTAATCTGTGCGGCACGCCAAGATGGCTTTATTCAATATTTTAGTCTTTTGAAAACCCGCGTCTTCCTGCCAAACATGAATGACCGGAAAAGTGGCCTTTACTTTGAAATCGGCAATCAGTTTGGCTGTTTCGGCTCCCGATCCGTCATCGGCAATGATGAGTTCAAACGATTCTACGGTTTGCCGGGCATAGCTCCAAAGTACTTTTTCGAGCCATTCGACAGCGTTGTAAGTGCTGATAATAACCGATGTTTTCATGTTTAGTTTCATTTAGTTTAATGCTAAACTACTACTTAATGTTTAACTTTGTACCGAGTTAACCTTAATTTGATGAAAACACAAAACAGGCCTAAAATAAGCGCTTTGATTATCACCTATAATGAGATTTTACACATCAGAGAAGTGCTTCAAAACTTGTCTTTTGCCGATGAAGTCATCGTGGTAGATTCGTTCAGTACGGATGGGACAGTAGAAGTTATCAAGGAATTTAAAGAGGTGAAACTGGTGCAAAGAAAATTTAAAAATTTCACGGATCAACGAAATTTTGCTTGCACTTTAGCTTCATATTCTTGGGTATTGTTTATCGATGCAGATGAACGCATGTCACAAAAATTAATAGGTGAAGTGCTTGAGGTTGTTTCTGACCCGAATGCCGTATCAGCCTATTTTATGAAACGCATTATTTTTTTTAATGGCAAGCAGCTTCGTTTTGGAGGTCGCCAAAAGGATAAAATTCATCGTTTGTTCCAAAAAGATAAAGCTTTTTACCGATTGGGTTTGCTGGTGCATGAAAAGCTCGAAGTTACAGGGCTTACGAAAGTCCTAAACAATCCTTTAGTTCATTTTCCTTACCAAAATTTTGCGCATTACGAGAGTAAAAGAAAACACTATGCGAAATTGAAGGCACAGGAACTTTTCGATAAAAAAGTAAATCCATTCTCTTTTCATTTTTATGTTAAGCCAATCTTTAAGTTTTTCCAACACTACTTGCTCAAATTGGGTTTTTTGGATGGACATTCGGGACTGGTTTTGAGTTGGCTTAACGCAAAATACGTTTACAAAAGATATGTTTATTTAAAAGAAATAAAAGATGGAAATCCACCAGGAAATTGAAAATACGCTAAAAATTCTTCAACAAGGCGGTATCATTCTCTACCCGGCCGACACCATTTGGGGTATCGGTTGTGATGCGACCAATCCGGAAGCGGTGTCAAAAATTTACAAACTCAAAACGCGCTCCGAAACCAAAAGCATGATTTGCTTGGTCAGCGGTGAGCGCATGCTTTATCAAATATTTGACCGAATCCCGGAAACGGCTTGGCAAATCATGGAACTTTCCGAAAAACCGACCACATTGATTCTGGACAAACCAAAAAACGTAGCCGGAAATCTCATAACTGATGACAACACGCTGGGTGTCAGGATAGTCAAAGAGCCATTTTGCTTCAAGCTGATAGAGCAGCTCAAAAAACCTTTGGTTTCCACCTCGGCTAACCTGTCCGGTGCATCTACCCCATATTCCTTCCAAGAAATTAGCACCGAAATTTTAAAAGGGGTGGACTATGTTGTAAATTTGCGCCGCGATAAAATTTGCAAACAAGCTTCCACCATCATCAAATTAACTTTAGATAATCAGGTGAAAATTATTAGAAAATGATTTTGATTGAGGTAATTTTTTTGACAAGGAAATAAATAAAAACGGAACCTGAAATCCTTTAAATTTTTCGCACTTTGTGCACTATGTGGCTTTGTGGTGAAAATATTTGAACAATTAGAATTTCTTTCTCGTGAGATGGAAACCTCCATATGAAACTGAAAACAATTAAATGAAATATTATACAGAAGCTCTTTATCACCCCGTTTTCAAGATTATCTCTGAGTCAGCATCCGCGTTGGGTGTAGATTCTTATGTGATAGGTGGTTTTGTACGCGATTATTTATTACAGAGAAATATTCCGAAAGACATCGATGTGGTTGCCATAGGCAGTGGCATCGATTTGGCGCAGCGAGTTGCTTCCAAACTTTCCGGAAAGCCAAAGGTGCAGGTTTTTAAAAACTTTGGCACGGCGATGATTAAAACTGCCGATTTGGAAATCGAATTTGTCGGTGCACGAAAAGAAAGTTATGACCGGAGCAGCCGCAAACCCGCGATAGAAGACGGTACACTCGAAGATGATCAACTTCGCCGTGATTTTACCGTGAATGCGATGGCATTTTCGTTGAACAAAAGAAATTTTGGAGAATTGCTTGACCCTTTTTCCGGAATTACAGATTTGAAAACCAAAACATTGCGGACACCGGCCGATTCGGATATTACATTTTCCGATGATCCGCTGCGTATGATGCGTGCCGTCCGGTTTGCTTCGCAACTCCATTTTGAGATAAACACTGAGGCTTTTCAAGCCATCAAAAGAAATGCTGAACGTATCCGGATTGTATCGAAGGAACGGATTGTTGATGAGTTAAATAAAATTTTATTGACAGAAAAACCTTCCGTTGGCTTTTTATTGATGTACGATGCCGGTTTATTGCCGATTATTTTACCCGAACTGACAGCACTTCAAGGAATAGAAGAGATTGAAGGGCAAAGGCACAAAGATAATTTTTTCCACACCCTCGAGGTGGTTGACAACATCGCTCGAAACACTGATGACCTCTGGCTGCGATGGTCGGCGCTACTTCACGACATCGGGAAAGCACCTACCAAAAAATTTCAGGAACCTATCGGGTGGACCTTTCACGGGCATGAATTTGTGGGTTCCAAGATGGTTTATAAACTATTTAAAAGAATGTGTTTGCCTTTGAACGAAAAAATGAAATTCGTCCAGAAAATGGTGTTGCTCAGTTCGAGGCCTATCGTGCTTTCGCAAGATACTGTGACCGATTCAGCAGTCCGCAGGCTTATATTTGATACGGGGGAAGACATCGAAAGCCTGATGACTTTGTGCGAAGCCGACATCACCACTAAAAACCCGAACCGGTTCAAAAAATATCATCAAAATTTCAAGTCAGTCCGGCAGAAAATTGAAGAAGTAGAAACGCGCGATCATGTCCGGAATTTTCAACCGCCCGTGAGTGGCGAACTTATCATGGAAACTTTTGGAATTTCGCCTTCTAAGGAGATTGGAATCATCAAAGATGCCATCAAAGAAGCCATTTTGGAAGGAATCATCTCAAACGATTATGAGGCAGCTTATCAGTACATGCTCAAGAAAGGAATTGAATTGGGTTTAAAAAAATCTTAATTTTAGTTAACTATCCAGTTTTCTTCCGACCGATTGGGTAATTTTGACAAAACCTGATACTTATAAAATGTACAGAAACTATAAACGGTACTTGATTGCAGAAATGATTTTCCTCTTTTTGGTTATTCCCTTGAGTTTTTTATTTTATTACCCGACTACCATCAAGGTCATCTTGACTTTGGCCTCGTTTATTTATGTGGTTGCCTTGATTTTTAGGAATCGGACACGAATCAGGGAAACAAAAAAGACCATCAATTGGCGGAGGTTTTGGTTAAATACAGGCCTGAAATTCTTCGGATTGGCAATATTAACCATCATGGGTGTATATTATTACAATTCTGAACTTTTGTTTAAGATTGTTCGTGAGCGTCCGGTAATTTGGCTTAAAATATTTTTTATTTACAGCTTACTATCCGTATATCCACAGGAAGTAATCTATCGGGTGTTTTTCTTTTCCCGTTATGAAAGGCTTTTTCGCGACAAAAGATTGCTCATTTTTGTAAATGGGATTTTCTTTGCAGCTGCACACGTGTTTTTCAGAAACGAGTTTGTGTTGTTGCTTACTTTCTTTGGCGGGATGTTTTTTGCTTATACTTATCACAAAACCCGTTCAACCTCCATGATTTTTATAGAACATACGATTTATGGTTATTGGATTTTCACCGTTGGTTTGGGTGGGCTTTTGGGTTTCCCAAACTAATAACCGAGTTCAATCAACACTTAAGAAATAAAACATTTGTATTTTTGTCCAATTCTTTATTAAAACAAATAATCGATTATGAGTTCATTTGACGTTGCTATCATAGGTTCCGGCCCCGGCGGATATGTTTCCGCCATTCGTTGTGCACAATTGGGTTTTAGAACCGCCATCATTGAAAAATACAGTACTTTGGGTGGTACTTGCTTGAATGTGGGTTGTATTCCTTCCAAAGCCTTGCTCGATTCTTCACACCACTATCACGATGCGGTTACCCATTTCAAAGAACACGGAATCGATATTCCCGGTGATATTAAAGTCAATCTCGAACAAATGATTGCCCGCAAACAAGCAGTAGTCGATCAGACTTGCAGCGGGGTGAAATTTTTGATGGATAAAAACAAGATTACCGTATTTGAAGGTATCGGTAGTTTTAAAGATGCCACGCATGTTGACATTGCAAAAGCCGACGGCAAAAAAGAAACTATCGAAGCCAAAAATATCATCATAGCCACAGGTTCAAAACCCGCTTCTTTGCCTTTTATCAAGTTAGACAAAGAACGCGTTATTACCTCAACTGAAGCTCTCAAATTGAAAGAAATCCCCAAACATTTGATCATCATTGGTGGCGGGGTCATTGGTTTGGAATTGGGGCAGGTCTATCTCCGATTGGGTGCTGAGGTTTCGGTCGTGGAATTTTTAGACCGCATACTTCCGGGTATGGACGGAGCGGTTTCCAAAGAAATGACCAAGATTTTGAAAAAACAAGGAATGAAATTTTACACCCAACACAAAGTCACGGCGGTTGAGCGCAAAGGCAACGAAGTATGGGTCAAGGCCGATGATAAAAGTGGGAATAAGGTCGATTTTATAGCTGATTATTGTTTGGTTGCGGTTGGAAGAAAACCCTACACCGAAGGATTAAATTTGAAAGCAGCCGGCGTGAAAGCTACTGAGCGTGGGCAAATTGAAGTAAACGGACATTTACAAACCAATGTATCAAACATTTATGCCATAGGTGATGTTGTACGTGGAGCCATGTTAGCACACAAGGCGGAAGAGGAAGGCGCGATGGTAGCCGAAATATTAGCCGGACAAAAACCACACATTGATTACAACCTAATTCCCGGAGTTGTTTATACTTGGCCGGAAGCAGCAGCGGTTGGCAAAACGGAAGAAGAACTCAAAACTGCTAGTGTGGATTTCAAAGTAGGTTCTTTCCCGATGCGCGCTTTGGGTCGATCTAGAGCAAGTATGGATACCGATGGTTTTGTAAAAATATTGGCAGATGCCAAAACCGATGAAGTGTTGGGCGTTCACATGGTAGGTGCCCGCGTGGCAGACTTGATTGCGGAAGCTGTGACAGCCATGGAATTTAGGGCTTCGGCAGAAGACATCTCCCGCATGAGCCACGCGCATCCAACCTATGCCGAGGCTGTTAAAGAAGCTGCTTTGGCCGCTACTGACAACCGTGCATTGCATGTATAAAGCAACGGTGGCTGTGCAGAGTCGAAGCCACCGTCGCTCAGCCACCGGTTAACCGCAGTTGTTGCGTGAGCGAAGCTAAAGGCAACGGGAAGAATCAATGAATCTTTTTTGCCCAATGACTGTTATTTTCCATGTGTTATCCTTATAATTTTACTGTCTCAAGAGTCGATGATTATTAGAAATACTCCACTCAAATATCCGGTTGGAGGTGTTCCATTTATAACCCAATAATTGTCTATGAAGTAAATTTTATAAGGTCTTTACTTGGTTATTTGGTCTTTACCGTAAATTCTAAAAAGAATTGGTTGTGCTACGCCTATCGCAGTTAAACTATCTTTAATAACAATCCTTTTATTGTCAATGATATTGTGTTGATTTTGGTCATTGAGAGCCAATTTTAACTCTTGTTGAGCATACAATTTACCAGACAAAAGACTGTCATTTTTTGCCTGTCTAAAGGCATTTAGTGACAATAGCGAAAGTGTCAAAAGGCAATATTTGTACATTTCATTTTGTATAGCCATTGTTGCTTGCTACCTAAAATGCTATTTAAAACCAAATGTTCCCAACCCTTCGTGGCTGATTTTGATAGCTTCGAGCGGTTTTAGGTCAAAAGTATTGTCTTGTTCCACCATGTAATATTTCATGCCGGATAATTTTTTCTGCGCGAGGATTTTGGCAAAATCGATGTGTCCTTTACCCACGGGGGCAAATTTTCCTTCGTCATCCATGTCTTTCACATGCCAAATTTTAAATCGTCCTGGATACTTTTGAAAATAGGCAATCGGATTCGCTTTGGCATTGGTGACCCAATACAAATCCATTTGAAAATTTACGTATTTTGGATTGGTGTTTTCCAATAAATATTCAATGGGAACGATACCATCTTTGTTTTTCATAAATTCAAAATTGTGGTTGTGATACAACAACTTTAAACCCGCTTTCCGACATTTTTCGCCCAAGGTGGTCAGTATATTTGCTAAATTTTCTACACTACCTTTCATTCCCATTGTACGATCCTTAGAATCAAAAGTAAAAAGACCCATGGGAGGAACCGGAATCACAAAATACTGAAACCCGGCGGCTTTGACATCGGCAATCATGGCATCAGCATTCTCTAAGGTAACTGAGCCCTGATGCGTGCTGATGGGCATTAATCCCAATTCCTTCAAGGCTTGTTTAAACATTAACGGTTCCATGCCATAAAATTTTCCGTCATTGTATCCTGCTGCCTCAATATATTTGTAACCTGCTGCTGCAACAGCTGTCAACGTTGCTTTGGGATCTTTGCCCATATCGTCTCTAACAGTGTAAAGTGCCAAACCTCCAAACTTGTTTTGGGAAATACCGATAAGTGAACTTCCCAATAGAAGTGCAATTAAGAGCTGTTTGTGCATTGATTTAATAATTGAATTAATCATAGGTTTGTTTGTTGAATTAATAAGTTGCAATAAAAGTATGATTTTCAAAGCATATTTTTATTTAAAGTTTTCTTAATAACCTGAGCTAGATTATTAAATAAACCCCACGTAAGAAACAGATATGGATAGCCAAGAGTTTTAACGCCGGTATTGTAAAGAAAAATTATCGGGTTTTGGCGATATTTTTGCTCTCGACGGTCAGGGAATGCAAACCCGCCTGAATGGCGAAGTCGGGCAGGAATGTTGACAAAACGATATCAATATGCTCGAAAAAATATTATGTATTTGATATGTAATTAGTTATAAACTGAACTGGGGTTAATAACAACTTATTCTCATAAAGTTATCAAATGCCAATTAACAATTTGCAAACAAACCGATATGATTAACATGGCATTCCATCTGGTCTTTTAAAAACAAATAAATATAGACAGATGAAATCTAAGCGAATCATCCTGATAGTTATCGGTATTGGGACAATTACCGGGATTGGTTTAAATAGAGCAATCCTTTTCCCGAATAATCAAATTTAAATATCCTATTTGTCAGAAGCCGAAGTCATCACACATTCGTAGTTTACATATTCATGACGTTTCTGCAACCCCGTCTGGGTCGAACAGTTGTAATGTAATATGTTGTTTATGAAACTTTAATCCCTCCAAGATTAGTATTTGAGTAAACAATAATAATTTATTTAATCAACTTTACCCTGATCAAATTAAATGTTTCAGTCTGTCCATCTATGCAAGCACCTTTTCCAATTCAAGTGCCTTCGGGAAAAGGATGTTGTTTTCCAAGTGAATGTGTTGATGCAGATCGTCTTCAAATTCTTTTAAGAGAGCAAAAGTTACTTTATAGGTATTACAGCCATCTTGCGGAGGCGTATATTGCTTACTCAATTTGTCAATGATTCTGAATCGTTCACCTTCGATGTCGTGTTCTTGCTTCATCATTTCAATGGGGTTTTTAACAGTTCCAAAGTGAGGCGTTTCCATTTTTTGATGGGCGTGTTGTGCAGATACCATTTTCCGAATTGCAGGAAACAAAATGAGTTCTTCTTTTTTCATGTGTTGGGCCAATTCGCCGGCGGAGGCATAAAATTGTTCGGCTATTTCAAAGAGTTCTGCATGTTGTTTGCCATGCACCTCGCAAAGCCTTGCCAAGTACTGCTTGAGTTGAGTGGAGGTTGATTCTACATAACGATGGTGTTTTTTTTCGATATAATCTGCCAGCAAGTCTAAAGGCCATGATTGATAATCGTTTGTAGCGGCTTTGGTTTGTGTTTGCAATTCGCTAAGCTCAGAAATTAAGCTGTCCGGTGACAATGATTTTGTGGCTGAAACCTCTTCAATGCTGCGGTTGCCTTTGCAACAAAAATCGATGCCGTGTGATTTGAAAATGGCTGCAGTCCGGTAATCATGTGCGACGATTTCGCCCACAATGGTTTCTTTTGTGATATTCATGGTTTTGTAATTTGAGTTGATTTATAATAGGCTATTTTGTATTGAAACATTTCTGCCATTTTCTCGGCGCGCCATTTGGCTTCTTCCGCTTTCGCTCCGGTAAACTGTGTTTCAATGTTTTCATAAAACAGTTTTAACCAGCGTTTAAAATGTTCTTGTGCAACCGGGAGTTGTGCGTGCGGGGCAAACGGGCTGCCAAAATAGGTGTGTTCTTCCAACAATATGGTCTGCCAAAACCGATACATTTTTTCCAAATGTTGTGGCCATTTATCTTGGATTTTTTCATTAAAAATATCTTTCAGCAATTCATCCGTTCGAACTTTTTCGTAAAAACTGTCAACCAACAGCTTAATGTCGTCCAAAGTGAGAATTTCTTTCTGCATGGTCAACGTTTTAAAAAAGTTAATCCTTCTTTCATCCCCAAAGTTAATTCCTCAATGGAGGTAGTTTCCAACATGTACTTAAGACTGTCCCGAACTTCCTTAAATTTATCATGCACCGGACAAGGTTTTTCTTCGTCACATTCTTTTAGCCCTAAACCGCAACCCGTGTAAATATTATCGCCATCTATAGCAGAAACGATTTGGCTCAGTTTGATTTGCTTGATCTGTATTTTATTAATTATAAAACCACCCGAAGGGCCTTTTGTCGAATCGACGATGTTGTTTTTGACCAACTGTTGTAAGATTTTGGCAGTAAAAGCCTCCGGTGATTCGATGGCTTTTGCAATCTCTTTCAGGTTGGTCCGTCTTTCTTCCAACGATTGAAAGGCTACATAAACGGTAGCCCGGATGCCATATTCACATGCTTTTGAAAACATATTTCAGTTTTAAATTTGTACAAAGATACAAATCGTTTTTATTTAGGACAAATATATCCGAAATAAAATGAAAATAATTCTTATTATTATTGCATAAAAACCATTCGTTGGACTGAATTCAGTTAATTTTTGTGGCTTCTGTTTTTTTGAAAATTTAGGCAGGGGATGTCAAATCGGGTGCGAAACTATTGTTCTAAATGTCAGGTTGATGCGGGGCGTTTTGACGTGTTTTACCGGTGGCAACCGGTGTAGCCAATACGTCTGAGTTTTGCCAGCCATAATGAGCAGGCTTCCGGATTCTAAGTTTACTGAAACCATTTCTTTGGTTTCTATGTGTTTGAAGGAAAACTTACGCGTGGCACCAAAACTCAACGAAGCGATGGTGCCGTCTTTTTTCAAATCTTTTTCACCGTCGCTGTGCCAAGCCATACCCTCTGTACCATCGTGATAGAGATTCAATAAACAGGAATTAAACGTTTCACCGGTTTTTTTCTCTATAAATGCTTTGATTTCCAACAATTCTTGAGTCCATGGTAAGGCGGTTTTGGTTTTGTTGGAATAGGTGTATTCAAACCCGTTGTCGCCGTACCAAGCAACTTTCCGTTTGGTGACAATGAGTTTGCCGAAAATGACAGCTTCATCGTTTTTCCAAGCGATTGTATTCATCAATTTTTCAAAATAATGATTTGTCTTTTGGGTGTCAAAAATTTTACCGTAATACTGCACAACTCCACTGCGAGAAAGTAAATTCTGATGCTGATTGTTGTTGAATAAATTCATTATGTGTTTTTAGATTGTGGGATCAAATAATCTACCGGTTCTTGGAAGGGTTACAATTTGAATTCCAACTTGCTTCCCATCCGATGATGGCTGTTTTTCGGATTGTTCCCCACCTATATCCACCGATGAAACCACCGGATTGAATGACACGGTGGCAGGGAATCAAATAGGCAATGGGATTGCACCCGATGGCTGTTCCAACAGCTCGCGAGGCATTGGGCTGTTCAATTTCTTTCGCAATTCGACCATACGATTTGAGTTGCCCCATCGGGATTTTCAACAAGGCTTCCCAAACTTTGAGTTGAAAATCAGTCCCTTTCAGATGGAGTTTTAGTGGGTGAATCGCTTTCCATTCGCACTTAAAAACGGCAGAAACCTGAAGGTGCAATATGTTTTGAGTGGCTCTGAAATTTGCATTGGGAAATAGGCTTTTGAGGCAGGGGACAGAATTGGAATCTTCTTCTTCAAACGTGACGTGGCAGATGCCTTTTGGAGTTGAAGCGATGAGAAGCCGGCCAAACGGACTGTCCGAAAAGCTGTATTCTATTTCCAGATTTTCTCCACCATTTTTGTATTCACCGGGAGTCATCCCTTCTATGCTGATAAACAAATCATGCAAGCGCCCACTGCGGGAAAGCCTGGTTTCGTCAACGACATCAAACAAGGTTTGTTGTGGTTCCCACAACATACTTTTGGTGTCCGAAAGGCTAATGAACTGCAAAAATTTCTTCGGGTTCACACCTGCCCATTCGGTAAACAAACGTTGGAAATGAAATGGGCTCAGATGCACATTCTCGGCAATAGCTTCCAAATCGGGTTGGTCTTTGTGATGCTGGTGCAGATAATCGATCGCGGTTGCAATGTGTTGATAATTGACAGATTGTTGGCTCACTTCATTTAGGTTACTAGGCAAAAGTAAGTCAGCGGACAGTCAATTCAAACCCAAAACTTGCATTTTTTTCTTAGGTGTAATTCAATAAGAATTCATGTTAAAAAGCTTAGATGATTCGCTAATAATTTTTCAATTTGCAAGGCGTAGTATCAAATGTTTATTCACTTTTCGGCTTTTCAGGTTTTTCTTGTTTTCTTGATTTTGGTTCGGTAGGTTTTTCTTTCGGAGTATCTTCGCCTTTTAAGTATGTAGGAAGATTGAGTCCTGCCATGTTAAACAAATCGTTGAGTGGCGGAACGGTTTTCATCATCCCGGAAACAAAATTGGCCGTAGAGCCGTTTCCGTTTTCATTATTTCCGGAATCCCAAACTGTGATTTTGTCAATTTTGATATTTTTTACAGCTTCCACTTGTGTTTTTACCAATTCAGGAAGTTTCTCAATCAACAACAATTGAAAAGCCTTAGTCGGGTCGCCGCCGGCTGCACTGACTACTTCTTTGTATCCTTCAGCTTGCTTGGTTAATATTTCAAACAATCCTTTGGCCTCGGCTTCCATTTTCGCGAAAATAGCATCTGCCTCACCTTTAGCTTGCTCGCGGATGCTTTCGGCTTCGGCTTGTGCATTGATGATGGCACGTTGTTTGGCTATTTGAGCCGGGATTACCACGTTGGCATTTTGGGTAGATCGCTCTCTTTCTGCGCGTGCGGTTTCTGCTTTTTGTTCGGCTAAGTAGGCTTCTTCCAAAGCTTTTGCACTTTGCACTTTTTCTGATGCCAAGGCTATCCGCAAAGCTTCGGCTTCTTTTTCTCTTCGGGTTGCTTCCGAGTTGGCAATGGCAATTTTAGCTTCATTTTCGCCTTGGATGGCGACGGCGTTGGCTTCCGAAGTTTTAACCCTTGTATCCCGCTCTGCCTCGGCTCTTCCAATGGCTTCATCTTTGGCGGCGACGGCAATGCTGATTTCCCGGTCTTTCTGGGTGATGGCAATTTTCACATCCCGGTCGCGGTGGGTTTCGGCTATTTGAGTGTCTTTTTCACGATCTGCCAAGGCTTTTCCGGTTTCACCGATTTTTTCTTGCTCTGCCACACTGATTTTGGCTTCATTGATGGCTTTGGCAGCAGCTTCTTTGCCCAAAGCTTCTATGTAACCCGATTCATCTTTGATGTCCGTAACATTGACGTTGATTAATTTTAAGCCGATTTTTTTCAATTCACTGTCAACGTTTTTAGAAATATTGTCGAGAAATTTGTCTCTATCCGAATTGATTTCTTCAATGGTCATGGTGGCAATCACCAGACGCAATTGCCCGAATAGAATGTCTTTCGCCAACTCTTGAATTTGTTCGGAAGACAGGCCTAACAATCGCTCAGCTGCTGTGTTCATGCTGTCAGATTCTGTGGAAATGGCAATGGTAAAACGGCAAGGAACATCTACACGTATGTTTTGACGACTCAATGCATTGGTCAGGTTGGCTTCTATAGATAAGGGTTTCAAATCTAAAAAGGCATAATCTTGTATGACCGGCCAAATAAACGCGCCTCCGCCGTGCACACATTTGGCAGAAGTGCCCCCGGTGCGGCCGTAAATAACTAATATTTTGTCAGATGGGCATCGTTTGTATCTTGAAACTAAAGCGGTAATGGTCACAAAAAGCACGACCGCGGCGACTGCGATAAGCATGATAGGTGTCATATATTAAATTATAGGGTTTCTACTTCTAACAAATTTCCGCTTTCGACTTTGATGATTCTGACCATCGAACCGGTTTTGATTTCATCTTTTTCAGTTATAGCATCGAGCTCATGAAAAGAGCCGTTCACACTGATTAAAATTTTTCCTTTTCCGGATTTTTTAGCTGGAATGGTCAAATAGACTTCGGCGGTTTTACCCAACGTATTTGCAATATTAAAACTGTTGTTTTCAGCTAATTTTTGTATTTGCTTAATAATGACGAAAAACACGATTACAAACATAATCCCAACAAGCAAAGAAATCAGAATGAGAATGGTTTTGTTTGTGATGCTTTCATAAAAGGAAATTCCAGTCCAACCAAAACCCAAGAGAAAATTGATGAGGTTGCGGAAAGAAAATAATTGAAAAGGCGTATCAGTACCTGATAAATTACTGTCAAAATCTGCATCTGCACCGTCTGAAGCATCCGCGCCGACAAAGGTGAGTACTGTTTGGAGGATAAAAACAATACTGGCTGGAATCGCGATAAACCAAAATGTTTTAAGGAGTGGTTCTAAGTGATTGAAAAATTCCATATTGAAAAGGATAGTTCTGTTTTATGGGAAATTGTCTTAAAAATTGTATTTTGAACTTAGTAAATGTAGAAAATAATTGAATGAAAAATTAAAAAAAAGAAGAATTTAAAAAAAATGAAATAAATCTTTTGAAGATAGTTGCTTGCGTAAAATCGAATCAAACTTGGCTGTTACAATTTTATTTTTTTTGAAACTTGAAAAAAATCATGTTTTTAAAAAAAAGTTACCTTTACTTTTGTCTAAAATTAATCAAAAAATGAGTTTATATACTACCGCCGATGAGGCTTTGAAGATTGTAAAATCTAACAATCGTGTTTATGTGCAAGCTGCTGCTGCTGCCCCCACCGTTCTTACAAAGGCACTGGCAAAGCGCGCTTCCGAACTTCGAAACGTGGAGGTATGCCACTTGCATACAGAGGGTGAGGCGGCTTACGCCAACCCGGAACTCAGAGACAGTTTTCATGTCAATTCTTTTTTTATCGGAAAAAACGTCCGGCACACCCTCAAAGCTGGAAATGGCTCCTACACGCCTGTTTTTTTGAGCGAACTCCCTTTGTTGTTTGACCGGAATATCCTCAACCTCGATGTGGCGCTTATCCACGTGTCGCCTCCGGACAAACACGGGTACTGTTCGTTGGGTGTTTCCGTTGAAGCTACCCTGTCTGCCATCAACAAAGCAAAGCATGTCATTGCTCAAATCAATCCGCAAATGCCCCGTACACATGGTGATGGAATTATTCACATTTCTAAAATAGATACGCTGGTTGAGGTCGATTGTCCAATTTACGAACACAACAATCCGCCGATAACCGAACAGGAAGATAAAATTGGAGGATATGTTGCTGAACTCATAGACGATCGCAGCACTTTGCAGATGGGCATCGGGTCGATTCCCAATGCTGCATTGACCAAGCTAATCAACCACAAGGATTTGGGTTTACACACTGAAATGTTCTCCGACGGTGTCATCGAATTGGTTGAAAAAGGAGTCATAACCGGGAAATACAAAGGCGTGAATCCGGGTCGGGCGATGGCTACTTTTTTGGTTGGTTCTAAAAAACTATACGATTTTGTCGATGACAATCCGTTTGTAGAAATGCGGGCATCAAATTTCGTAAATGACGCGGCACGCATCAAGAAAAATCCGAAAATGGTAGCCATCAATTCGGCAGTAGAAGTAGATATCACAGGCCAAGTCTGTGCAGATTCAATCGGATTTTCGATGTACTCAGGTGTTGGCGGACAAATGGATTTTATCAGAGGTGCTTCCTTGAGCCAAGGCGGAAAAGCCATCATCGCTTTGCCGTCGGTCACCAAAAATGGCGCAAGCAGAATCGTGCCTTTCCTCAAACAAGGAGCGGGTGTAGTAACCACCCGGGCGCATATCCACTACATTATCACCGAGTATGGAATAGCCTATTTGTATGGAAAAACGCTTCGAGATCGTGTGAAAGAATTGGTGAAAATTACGCACCCTGACCACCGGGAATTTTTGGAAAAATCGTACTTCGAAGCCCTTAAAAACAGCAAATAATGATTATTTTGAAATAAACGCTTGTAAAAACAATTCGGCAACCAATTCATTGCCTGTTTGGTTTAAATGAACGCGGTCTGTGGTAAGAATTCCTCGATCTAAGTTCTCCGGATTGTTTGTCAGGTTATAATCCAAAAATATTTTTCGAAGATCAATGAGTTGGCTGTTTGTATTGGATGCAATCTGTCTCACGATTTTTGAATACTCGTTTAAATCGCCATCCTGCGGGTTGGAAAAATCTGATTTTTCACCGATGGCCGCGGGTGTAACGCAGATTACTTCGGCACCTTGTCCTTTGATTTTTTCAATAATGGCGGTGTAAAATTTATCGAACCGATCGGGGTCTGTGCCGGTTCCGAAATCGTCTTTGTGCCACACGTCGTTTACGCCGACAAAGATGAAAACAACATCCGGATGAAGTTCTAAGACATCTTTTTCCAATCTAAAATACAAATCATAAATTTTGTTGCCACCGATACCTGCTCCAACGAGTTCGTATTGTTCGGCTTGGTTGTTTTCGATTAATTTTTGCTGAATCAAATCGATGTATCCTCCTTTTTGCACACCCATTTCAGTGATGGAATCACCAAAGAAAATGATTTTTTTGGGCGGTTTAGAAGTGAAAGATGAAGTCATAATTAATAGAATTACGGCAGTAATGGCAATCGAAAATGTTTTCATGTCTAAAAAAATATGGAGGTAACAAGTTAAAAATCATAGGCGTGCCGATAGAATTGACCACAAAGGATGACAAACATGTCTTTTTCCAATGTTTCTATGGGAAATTCAACAATCCGATTGATTTCCTGCCCGTTTCTATAAAAAATAATGGTGGGCACGTTGGTGATGTTCATCCCTTTTTCCAAGCCTTCCGGCGTGGTTTTTTCTTCACTGATCATGATGGTGGTCATTTTTGACTTATCGAAGCCCAACTGATCTAAAATTTTGACAAAATTCGGAACTTCTCTCCAGCTGTCTTCACACCAAGTCCCCATATAAAGTTTGATGGTTAGGTCATTTTTTAAATGGCTTTTGATGTCTTGTATGGTTTTTTGATTGGGTTTGTAAGCATCATAAGCAGGAATAAACCAATCGGCATAAGGTTCTTTTTTGAGCACTTCTACCGGATAAACCCCCAACAAAACAGGTGTTTTTACTGAGTCTGTTTTTTCATTCATTATTATTTCTTGTTGAGAATCATCGGGTGTCACCGTTGCTTTTTTTTGGTCATTTTTACAGGCATAAAAACCGGATAAAATAAGCAATAAGAAGAATGTTTTTTTCATTTTTTTGGTTTTATAATCCTTGAAAAACTAAATCAAGGAATGACGCGTCATGACCGCAGGTTGTTCGATTCCCATCAATTTCAAAATAGTCGGGGCAATATCGCTTAAAACACCATTTTTAATTTTTTTCAAATCTTTGTCTATCAAAATCAATGGAACGGGGTTGGTAGTGTGTGCCGTGTTGGGCGTTCCGTCCGGATTGATCATGGTTTCGCAATTGCCGTGATCTGCGATAAGCAGGATAGTATAACCGTTGCAGAGAGCCGTCGTGATGACTTCTTTGACGCAGGCTTCCACGGCTTCGCAAGCTTTGATGGCAGCTTCCATCACGCCGGTATGGCCCACCATGTCGCCATTGGCGAAATTAAGGCAAACAAAATCTACTTCACCCTTTTTGAGTTCGTTTACCAAGGCATCTTTGAGTTCATAAGCACTCATTTCCGGTTTCAGATCGTAAGTGGCTACTTTGGGAGAATTTCTCAGTATTCGGGTTTCGCCTTTGAAAGGTGTCTCACGTCCGCCAGAAAAGAAGAAAGTTACGTGTGGATACTTCTCAGTTTCAGCAATACGAATCTGCTTTTTGTCGTGTTTTTCGAGTACTTCACCCAAGGTTTCAGTAATGTTGTCTTTGTCATAAACCACGTGAATATTATGAAAAGTATCGTCGTAGTTTGTTAATGTGACATAATACAAAGGGAGTTTTTTCATAGCAAACTCCGTAAAATCTTTTTGGGAGAGCACTTCGGTCAATTCGCGACCTCTGTCAGTCCTGAAATTGAAGAAGATAACCACATCGTCGGGTTGGATGACTGCGACTGGCTTTCCGTTTTCAGTAATCACGGTCGGTTTTATAAACTCGTCAGTCACATCTGCAGCATAACTTTTTTGAAAGGTTTCTCGGAAATCTTCGGACTTCGTCCCTTGTCCATGAACGAGTAAATCATACGCTAATTTGACGCGTTCCCAACGTTTGTCCCGATCCATGGCGTAATAACGACCAATCACGGTGGCTAATTTAGCAGTAGTTTTGGATAAATGTTTTTGTAAGTCTGTCAGAAAACCCAAACCCGATTTTGGATCTACATCGCGGCCGTCTGTGAACGCGTGAACATAGATTTTTTCTAAACCTGCCACCTGTGTTGCATCTATCAGTCCTTTCAGGTGAGTGATATGAGAATGTACGCCGCCATCGGAAACTAATCCGAGGAAATGTACGCTTTTGTTGTTTTTCTTGGCATATTCAAAAGCCTTCATCAATTCAGGTTCGTTTGCTATGGTTTGGTTTTGAACGGCAAGATTGATTTTAGCCAAATCTTGATAGACAATCCTCCCGGCTCCAAGATTCATGTGACCTACTTCGCTATTTCCCATTTGGCCTTCCGGTAGGCCTACATTGAGTCCATCGGTGCGAAGTGTGGCGTGAGGGTATTTTTGATACAAACTATCGATAAATGGGGTGCGAGCTTGATCGACTGCTGATACTTTCGGGTCAGGAGAAATACCCCATCCATCGAGTATCATAAGGATTACTTTTTTGTTCATGAGTTCTTTAAATCATTTGAATACAAAGATACTAAGAATCGTATCGACACAAAATAAAAAAGCCCGCAAAAATGGGCTTTTTAACGAATCAATAACCTTTGGTGAATTACAATCAATCATGTGATTTTTGTTTTCTGTAATCATCCAACAACTTTCGGTTGAAGTCTTCTTCCAATTTCGACAGCAACAAGACTTTTTTGGGTGAGATTACTTTGCTCAGGTCTGTCAGCATCTTTTTTCTTTCCGTTAGGATGCTTTCTTCTATTTGATAAATATCGTCTAAATATTTAATAGCTTCCGCATCACTGATTGAAGCAAAATTATTTTTTAATTTTATCCGAATGGCACGCAATTGATGCCTTTTTTCTCGCAGGAAGTCGTTTTCAAAAGCATTGTAGATAGGCCAAAATTTCTCTGCTTCTTCAGGTGTCAGGCTCAATTCTTGGGTAAAAAATGCGGTTTTAAGTGCCATGATTTTTTCGTGGTATTCTTTTCGTTGCGAAAATCCGGACAAGCACGTCAATACAATCAATAAGGTAAATACGAGTTTTTTCATTTTGTGTGTTTTTATTCTTCGGTCAAAAGTGAATTACTCAGGTGATCTGTCAGATAATCTTCCAAATCCGCATCGGATAGATTAACTTCAGAAAAAGCGGATAAATCCATTTCACCTGTGAATAAGTTGTTGACATCCATATTGTATGTACTCATGGTATTGTCAAGATAGGTTTGGACATCAGTCCATTGCAATGCGATAGTTTCTTGAGGTTGCTGAGAATGAGATTGTTGTTGATTTATTAAATAGAAGGAAACAAAAACCAACACTGCAGCTACAGCGGCATATCGGGCATATTCGTTAAATAAAAATCGGATTTTGCTTTGTTTTTTTGGTTGTACAGAGGCTAAAATAGTTGCTTTCGATTTTTTAAAATAGCCTTGCGGTACGCTAAATCCGGTTTCGTACTTTTCGGTAAGCGGATTGCTACCAATTGTTTTGTCTTTTATTTTTTGAGAAAATTCCTCAAAATATCCTTTAGGGACGACAAATCCACTGGTTTTGATTGCATCGAAATTTTTCTTAATCGGTTTCATTTCAAAAGTTTGACGTTTTTTTAAGACAATCGTTTAATTGGATTTTAAAAAAGCTTCAATTTTTTTCACGGCGTGGTGATAAGACGCTTTTAGCGCGCCTTCTGAGGTTTCCAAGATTTCAGACATTTCCGCGTATTTTATTTCATCAAAATAACGCATGTTGAAAACCAACTGTTGTTTATTTGGCAAAGTGGCGATGGCTTTTTGTAGTTTGATTTGAATCTCGTCCCCTTCAAAATAAGGGTCAGAAACCAACTGTTCGACAGCGTGTTGTTGTAAATCTTCCATCGAGACTTTGTTTCGTTTTGCTTTGCTTTTCAAAAAACTCAAAGCTTCGTTGGTAGCGATGCGATAGAGCCAAGTATATAATTTGCAATCGCCTTTGAAGTCGTTAATATACCTAAAAACTTTGATGAAGGTGTTTTGCAACACGTCGTCTGCATCGTCGTGGTCTATCACAATTTTTCGGATGTGCCAATAGAGCCTTTGTTGATACAATTCCAACAAAACTTCGAAAGCACTGTTTTGTGTTTCCTTGCCCTGTAACTGTATGACCAACGCGGATTCTTGCACGGTTATTATTTGATTTTAAGACACTAAAATTAACGAATAGTTTAATATTCAATTCGTTTTTTTGAAATCATTTGAAAATCAATTTTTTTCTAAACAGATACTTTGACTAATTTAGCCTAAATTTTCATGAGATGATACTCAACGATTACATCGATCATACGCTGCTCAAACCAACGGCCACAACAGAAGATATCCGAAACTTATGTGATGAGGCGGAGCGATATAATTTTTATGCCGTTTGCGTAAATGGTAGCCGAGTAGCAGACTGCAAAATATTTTTAAAATCCAATCGAGTGAAGATTGCTGCCGTGGTAGGTTTTCCTTTGGGAGCATCCCTGACGGATGTCAAAATATTTGAAGCAGTTAGAGCCATCGAAGACGGAGCTGACGAAATCGACATGGTAATCAACGTGGGTTGGCTCAAAGAAGGCAGAGTAGAAGACATTTTAAAAGAAATCAAACAGATAAAACAGGTCGTTGAGCAAAGGGTTTTGAAAGTTATCATCGAAACTTGTTTTCTGTCTAAAGCTGAAATTGTTCAAGTAGCAGAAATCTGTGTCGCCGCAGGTGCGGATTTTGTAAAAACTTCCACGGGATTCGGGACTGGTGGTGCTACTTTTGAGGATGTGATACTCATCAAAAAAACGGTGGGGAACCGAGCAAAAATAAAAGCAGCGGGCGGTATCAAGGACAAGGAAGCTGCACTGAAATATTTGTCATTGGGCGTTACTAGATTAGGGACTTCATCAGGTATAGCTTTAGTAGAAGGTATTGTTGAATCAGGCGGTGCTAAATATTGACAAAAAAAAGCCCACTCGTTCGAGCAGGCTTTCAGCTAAATAATTGAGAAGTGATTTAGTGGAGTTTAATCTCTGTGTCCTTTGTTGTAACTTTTCCCATGGCTATCTCTTCCGGCATCGTGGTTTTCATGCCTATCATCCTCTCTTTTCCTGCCTTTTTCTTCATAATGCCCTCTGTTGTACCCTTTATTGGCATAGTTTCCATAGGCGTGATTCTTGTAGTGATTGCCATAATAAGGTTTGGCATAATGCGTATTGTAAACTACTACACGTGGAGCAACATAAACGTGAGGTCTGTAATATCTTTTGTAATAAGCATAGTTTGCTCTCGGATGCCCGATGGATGAAACGTAATTGCCATGAAAATAAATTTCTACATTTCCAATGGCTCGCAACCTTCCGTAACCGTCATAATCGATATAAACATCCCCAATTTGGGTGATATTGCCGTATCGGTCGTAGCGAACATATTCTCTACGTGAATCCGGGCGAGATTGGTTGTAGCTGAAACTAAAATTTGGTGTTGAAATAGAAGCGTAAAGCCTATTTCTGTAAGGGGTTTCATAACTGTGGATTTTAAAATCAAACGTGCCGTCGCGATAGACATAGAAAGAAACGTTGCTTTCCGTAAATTCGATGTAGTCTGAATAGCGATGGTTTGCTGTCGCGGTGTTTTGAAATGCAAAAACCAAAATAAAGGCGGAAGTTAAAATCAAATTTTTCATAATGATAGAATTTTAGATTGTCGGTTTTAATCGAATCGACTATCGATTTGAAACGGTAATTACAATTGCCGTGCCAAAAATTAATCACTTGAATTAACTATTTGATATATAACTAAATAAAACTAAAATTAGTTGATTTTGGCAAAATGAAATATATCGAAATAGTGTATTTGGAATCTTCTTAAACCCTTTTGACCGAGTAGCCTTCTTTGTTCAGGATTTCGATGATTTTATCACGAAAATTACCTTGGATAATGATTTCACCATCCTTGGCCGAACCACCCACGCCACATTTAGTTTTCAACATTTTAGCCAGTACTTGCAAGTCTTCATCAACTCCCACAAACCCTTTGATGAGTGTTACAATTTTTCCATTGCGCCCTTTTTTGCTGAAATGTGCCTCAAGTCTTTGGTCTTTTTTGGGTAGCGTTTCTTTGTTTTCAGAATCAGATTGAAATTTGAAATTTTCATTGGTAGAAAAAACGAATCCGCCCAAATCTTCCAATCCTAATTTTTTGGGTTTGCTCATGCTTTTATTTTTTGAGGCCTATTTCTTGAAGGCGTTGATTCAGATATGCCCCGGCGGTGATGTCATCAAAAGATTTTGGGTGATTTTGGTCAATGCATTCCGGTAAACAATTGAGCCGCATTTCGCTGCGCGGATGCATAAAAAAGGGAATAGAGTATCGGGAAGTATGCCAAAGTTCGCGCGGTGGATTCACAACCTGATGAATGGTCGATTTGAGTTTGCCGTTGGTCAATCGTTGTAGCATATCGCCAACATTTATCACCAGCTCATCGGGTTGTGCAATCGCATCTATCCAAACACCGTCTTTTCTCAAAACCTGCAATCCCGGGGCAGAAGCCCCCATGAGCAAAGTGATGAGGTTGATGTCGCCGTGAGCTCCTGCTCTTACAGCGTTTTTGGGTTCGGTTGTAATAGGTGGATAATGGATTGGACGAAGGATGCTGTTGCCATTGCTCGCCCAATAATCAAAATAAAATTCATCCAAGCCAATGTGCAATGCCAAGGCACGCAAGACATAAATACCGGTTTTCTCGAGCATTTTGTATGCTTTCATTCCAACTTCGTTAAACTTTGGGAGTTCTTTTACGTCTAAATTGCCGGGATAAATTTCCGTGAGTTTGGCATCAACTTCAGGCTCTTGCCCAAAGTGCCAAAATTCTTTCAAATCTCCTTCGGATTTGTCTTTGGCGTGTTCTTTTCCAAATGAAACGTATCCTCTTTGTCCGGCTAATTCAATGCGTTCATACCTTTTTTTAACATCGGCCGGTAATTCAAAAAACTTTTGAACTTGCTCATACAATTGGATGCTCAAATTTGGACTCAAAAAATGGTTTTTAAGTGCCACAAACCCAATTTCTTCGTAGGCTTTGCCCAATTCGTTTACAAATTTTAGTTTTCTTTTAATGTCGACTGAAAGGAAATCACTTAGGTCAATGCTTGGGATATGGTTCATATCTTTGTTTTGGTTTAATTGTCTTGCAAAGATATTCTTTTATTGAATTTTTAAAAGTTCAGCCAATTAGTTAGAGTCAAAACTACATTCATATACATGGACATCGCTTAAATTAATGCTACTTTTGTCTTACAACTAAAATAGGTTGTTTAGGATTTTTTGTATGAAAAAAGTATTGGTTGTCACCTACTATTGGCCACCCGCAGGCGGTCCCGGCGTGCAGCGATGGTTGAAATTCGTAAAATACTTACCCGAATTCGGCATTGAACCGCATGTGTATGTTCCGCAAAACCCAAATTATCCGATTGTAGATGAAACACTTCTATGCGAGCCTAATCCTGCCATCCACATCATCAAGCAGCCTATTTTTGAACCCTATGCTTTGGGCAAAATAATCTCCAAAAAGAAAACCAATCGAATCAGTTCGGGGATTATAACCGAGAAAAATATGTCGTGGATGGAGAAATTCCTGCTTTTCGTGCGTGGGAATTTATTTATTCCGGATGCGCGTGTTTTTTGGGTAAAACCATCTTATACGTATTTAAAAAATTATCTTATTGAACAAAAAATTGATACATTGATTACCACTGGGCCTCCGCACAGTTTACATTTGATTGGCTTAAGATTGAAAAAAGAGTTAAAAATCAATTGGATAGCCGATTTCCGTGACCCTTGGACAACTATTAGCTATCACAACAAACTTCGGATGTTGAAGTTTGCCGTAAAAAAACACCTTCGAATGGAACGGGAAGTATTGCAAACGGCGGATGAAATCATTGTCACAAGCAATTCCTTGCAGCGAGCCTATCAAAAGACAGCCAACAAACCCGTCTCACTCATCACCAACGGATATGACCTTGAAGATATTGAAAAAGTTGATTTAGATGCATTTTTTTCGATTACCCACATAGGTTCGTTGCTCTCAAGGCGCAATCCAATCGTTTTGTGGAAGATACTGTCGGTATTGATTCAATCGCAACCTGATTTTAAAAAACACTTGAAAATCAAATTAGCCGGTATAGTCGGGCAAAATGTATTAGATTCCCTAAGCGAATTTGGTTTGATGGTTTTTGTAGAGCAGAAGGGCTATGTGAATCACAGCCAAGCAATTAAAATGCAACATTCGGCTCAGTTGCTGTTGTTGGCAGAAATTGATTCTGAAGAAACAAAAGTAATCATTCCTGGTAAATTTTTTGAATATTTAATCGCCAGAAGGCCTATTTTGGCTGTCGGGCCACACGATTGGGAAATAAAAGGGCTAATCGAGCAAACCTCAAGCGGGCGATGCTTCAGCCACCGGCAACAGGAAGAAATAAAAGATTATATTTGGAAATGTTTTCAAGCCTATCAATCCGGGAATTTAATGGTTCAATCAAAAGGAATCGAAGCTTTTAGCAGAAAAGAGTTGACACGAAAACTATCCAAAATCATTCATCAATAATGGGTATCGTCAGCAAACAATCCATCCAAAACACGCTGATAACCTATGTGGGTTTTTCATTCGGAGCGGTCAACGCATTGTTTCTATACACCCATTTTTTGGGCGAAACCTACTATGGACTTACCGCATTTTTGTTGTCCTCCGGTGGCATCTTGATGCCTTTAATGGCTTTTGGCGCGCACAACACCATCATCAAATATTTTCCGCTTTTCAAAACAGAGCAGGAAAAATCCGGCTTTCTGACTTTTATGTTGTTTTTCCCTTTGATACTGATACTTCCGCTGTTGGTTTTGTTCTTTTTTTTCTACACGGATATCGCGCTGTACCTTTCAAGAGAAAACCCGATTATCTACGATTTTTTTTGGATGTTGCCTATTTTGGGATTGTTGATGGGCTATTTTGAGGTTTTTTACGCTTGGGTCAAAGTGCACTTTCAATCGGTTTTTGGCGGATTCATCAAGGAGATATTGATTCGGGTGATGATTATGATTAGTTTGTATTCGGTTCATATTCATTTGCTTACATCGGTTCAATTTGTTTTTCTGCTCGTGGTGATTTACGGGCTTTCGACCGTTTTGATGATGATTTCAGCATTTTGGATACGCAAACCCATAGCTAAAATATTTATCCCAAAAGAATTTAAAGCCATTTTTGTCTATTCGGCATTCATCATACTCTCGGGAAGTGTCGCTGCCATGCTGATAGATATCGACCGGTTTATGATTTCCCAGTTTGTCAAGATTGAAAACGTAGCATATTACTCTGTAGCCGTATTTATCGCTGCTGTTGTCGCCGTACCAAGCAGAGCCATGCATCAGATAACCCATCCGATTACGGCCAGGTTGATGGCTAACAACCAACACGACGAATTGAATATGCTGTACAAGCAAACCTCCATCAACTTACAGTTTATTGGCGGCTTTATTTTTTTGGGTATTTTGGTTAACATTCAACAAATCTATTTATTGATTCCCGATAAATACGAAGGAGGTATCAGTGTGGTTTTTTTGATTGGATTTACCAAATATTTTGATTTGGTTTTGGGCAATAATAACGCGATTATTTTCAATTCGACATACTATCGTTCGGTGCTGCTTTTGGGTGTGTTGTTACTCTTCTTTTCCGTTTTGCTCAATTCTATTTTTATTCCAAAATACGGCATCAATGGTGCGGCAGTTGCCACTTTGATTAGCCTTGCCGGATACAGTATGGCAAAACTGTTTTTTGTGGTATTTAAACTGAAACTGTTTCCGTTTTCCATCAAAAACGCATGGTTGTTATTGGTAACGGCAGCGTTGTTTTTCGGGTTTTATTACTGGGATTTTTCGTTTCATCCGATGGTAAATATACTGCTGAAGTCGATTTTGGTAACCGTACTATACGTCTTTGTCAATTACAAATTGAACATTTCGGAGGAAATCAACAAAGAAATTGGAAGATTGAAGCGAAAAATAACTTTTTGATAAATCAGTTCCATCTACAAGCAAAAAAAAACGTCTATTTGTGTGGAAGGAATTAATTTGTCGGGGAAAAAAAAAACGAGGAACAGGTTATTTTTTGTGTTGGGTTTTCAGATATGAACGATGTGTTTATGAGCTGATAGTGGCTTTGTGTTTCTTGATGTCCGCATTAGTTGTTGAGTTTTAGTTTCATCATTATGTCGGTCTGCTCGTCATTGCCCAATATGAAAACGTGTTTGTCAAACTCTACGAAACCGTTTTTTTTGTAAAAATTTATTGCTCTTGGATTTTTTTCCCAAACACCCAACCAAACATAGTCAGCACATTTTTGTCTGGCTATTTGTATTGCTTTGTCGTAAAGTAATTGTCCAACGTTTTTTCCGTGAAAGTCTTTTAAAACATAAATACGTTCAATTTCAAGAGCCTTGTCGTCTTGCAATTCTGTTTGTGATTGTCTGAAGTTTAGTTTTAAGTAACCAATAATATGGTCGTCAAGTGTTGCAAAATAAAATTCAGCGTTGTTATCGTTAAGATCAGTGGTCAGTTTTGCAATAGAAAACCCTTCGTCAAGATAATTTTTCATATTCTCTTCCGTGTTACCAGAAGCGAAAGTTTCAAAAAACGTCTGCCTGCCAATTTTTTGTAATTGATCAATGTTGTCAAGCTTTACTTTTTGTATGTCAATGTCTGTCATTTTCGCTTTACGGTTTTGTTGTCTAAGGTTGCTACTGACGGTCTCGGCTATGCGTAGTGCGGGATTTCAAGGCACTTCACTGTCAACCAAACACAAACTTTGATAGAAGCACAATCCCGATAGCTATCGGGATGATTTAACCACTGAACCGCCACTTTTGGGTAGGTGCTGTTGTGCGTTCGGCTTTCTTTTCTGTCAAGCGAGTTTAACAAAATTGTCTTCAAGTTTTACGTTAAAATTGATTTCTGCTTTTAATGCTTTGAACACTTTTAATATCGTGTCAATGGTCGCACTATTGGCACTACTTTCAAGTTTAGAGATTTGAGCTTTCTGAACTCCAACAAGTCGTCCAAGTTCTTCTTGTGTCAAGTTTCTTTTTTGTCGAGCAGTTTTAATCATCTTTCCTAAAACGTCCATACGAAGTTCGTATTCGTATTCGTGACGCTCTTGTGTCCCGACTTTGCCGATATACTTGTCTTTCATTTCGGCAAGCGAGTAGGTCTTTAATTCTTTAGTTGCCATATGATTACTTTTTTAGTTTGTTGTTAAAATATTTGTCTCTTAGCCTTCATGCTCGGTCAATTTCGTTAGCCGGAATTTTGTCAACTTTCTTTATGAAACCGTGTGTCGCAAGAACCAAAGTTTCTTTGTTATCGGTCTTGTCCCAAAATGAAAGAAGTCTAATTTGAAGTCCTGCGTATTTTGCCCGAAACTCCCAAATATCATTTTGTAGTTTCTTGAAAAGTTTTGGGTCATTAGTCTTTTCAGTAAGGTCAATATTGTAAAAGATTTTTTTGATGGTCTTTCGGTCAAGTCCTGAAATGAACTCGTCTGCTTAAACTAAAAATTCTGTCTCAAAATATCTCATTCAAGGTTGTCTTGTTAAACGTCACAAAGATAATAAATGTTTCCAAATATTGAAACATTATTTTTCTATGATTTTATTCGGTGTCGGTTTTTTAAGTTGACGCATAACTAGTATAAATCACCAAATATATACAACTTTTTAAAGATAATAAAGCAAGCGTCCCGATAACAGGGCTGTAATCCTTAAAACTAAGCTCTAAAAACAAAAAATCCAACCACTTTCGCGATTGGA